>ERZ1031329.45-NODE-45-length-53221-cov-8.325716_pt1 | contig 53221 bp, 41 predicted proteins | sample MGYA00518053_ERZ1031329 | MGnify/ENA primary metagenome ERZ1031329 (study PRJEB33718, sample SAMN03159840) | human skin metagenome | collected 2014-02-25 | study: EMG produced TPA metagenomics assembly of the PRJNA266117 data set (Human skin bacterial metagenome and... | reverse complement strand
TCAAAGGATGATGAGCGGTTGTCCTTGTAGCTGACGGTTTCGAACTGGGGATTGTTTTCGAGAAGGTTGATGATGCGCTCGGTGATGCGGTTCTCGGAGGCTTCGTCTGTGCGGTACCAGAGCCTTCCGTACCACCATGCGAGATCGCCGTCAAAGGATGATGAGCGGTTGTCCTTGTAGCTGACGGTTTCGAACTGGGGATTGTCTTCAAGGGCTTGAACAATCCATTCAATAACTGGTAAGCGATTCTCCTCATGGGTCTCGTAGAACAAGGCACCCAGCCACCAGCCATAGTCACGATAGTATGACCCGTCGCTTATTTCATCGAAGACATTGTTTCGTAGCTGATTGACCGCTAGTTGAGCTGCCTTCAGGCGTGTATCTGATGACTGGTATAGGTCTGTGATCTGGTTAGCATCCATGAACTTTTTCCCCTTTTTGAATTGGCGAACTTTGTTATGCGAATCATATTACTCTTGTTCAATGCGAAAATAGACCGTTTAAAAATTATGTCATGTTGAAACATTGTGAAACCGGTCCTTTAGGAATTTCGTCTCGTTTGCTATTCGGGTACCTTCGTCAGGTACTTTTGGCTGACGAAAGGAAATCTTGAGAGGATATCTTCTGACGAAAGTTAACCAGCGGATTGGCTGAGAAGCTCGTCCAAGAAGAAGAATGATGAAGTCCGTGCAAAAATCTCGACGGCGTCGCGCGGCCCGAGCTATTTACTTATGAGTGCGCTCCAGTGCATCGATAAGTAAAAACCGCGACAGCAGCCGCTCTGTATATGTGAGTGTGATTCCAGGAATCTGCCGCTCGCTCCCGCCACCCTCGATATTCCCGCTGCGTAGGGCAATCGAACCTGTCGATACAATGACGCTGATCGAATCGTATCTTGAATCGTAAGGTGGAAGCAGGGAGGCAACATGAGCATCTCGATGCATCTGGATGAGTACATGGCGCGTCGTGGCATAGTTCCCGACGACACTGTGGTCAACGATGATCCCTGCGCAATCTTCGACGGCAAAGTCGAGCGCGACGGTAGGTCGCAGCAGGACCTTGAAGAGTCAGAGCGGCGCTTAGAAGAAGCGGAGTCCGCAATTTTGGATGCGCTAGGCGATTAATTGGCGAAAAACTGAGCGTTCTAGTCGCGCATTGACGCTCATTCTGAGTGTGATGTTCATCACTGATTAGGTGAAAATCGACGCAGTCTTCGTGGCTTCATTTTCCGTTGCCGATGCTGCCACGGGGATGAAGTGCAAGCAATTTCTCGACAAGGGGAACACTGTTTTCTACCTGCGAAGTTCTTTCACTTTTGACGCGTTGTGCTCGCTGATCTTGCAGCCGTGTCAGGTCTCTCGTTTTGGGGCTGCAAATTATCTTCGCGTTGATGGTAGCGCAAAACTGCGCGAGAAAAACATGATGGATTCCTCATGATTTATGGCATAGTGTCCTGGCAAGGATTTGGAAACAAAAGATGTTTTCATTTCGTACCCCACAAGATAAGGACCTCAGCCACGTGAAATACGAAAAACTCGCCACTTTGCCGACCAATGTCGTAACTGCTCCAGATCTGGGCACTTTTGCAGTCACTTTTGCCGGTCAATCGCAACCATGGCTGGACACTCTCTCCAGCGTCATGGCCAGTGGCAACTCAAAGAAACTACGGGAAGTTTTCACTCGCGCTGAGGAACTGCTCGCACCGCTTGACGACGATCTCATCGGCCAGCTTCCCGCAGGTTTTGACCCCTTTGGCTGGGCAATCTCACTCGTGACAGACGAGCCTTTTACCGGAGATACAACCAACCCTGCGGTCAGCGTCCCAGGCATCGTCTTGGCACAGTTGGGCATCGTCGAGCTGCTGGCAAAGCAGGGAATTAATATCACCGAAGCGGTAGCGGTAACCGGTCATTCGCAAGGTGTTCTTGCCGCTGAGATTGTCGCTAGCCCAGAGAAGGCAGCAGAGCTTGTTGCACTTGCTCGCCTCATCGGTGTCGCGTGTGCGCGCGGAAGCCGAGTAGCTGGATTTGGGCGCGCGCCGATGATGAGCATCTCTGGCCTGACGGTCGAGGAGTTGGAACCTCTGCTCCCACAGGGTTGCGTCATCGGTCTGAAGAATACGCAGACCACTAGCGTAGTTGTCGGCAAGCAGGATGAACTAGACCAGCTGGCAGAGCAGCTCGCAGCGCAGCAGCCGAAGGGGCGGGAAGTTGAATGTACAGTTTTGCCAGTTAGCGGCGCATTCCATCACCCAGCGCTGGCACCTGCTGTGGCATGGGTAGTGGAGCGAGCCGAGCGCATTGGGCTAGATGCGGAAACGGCGGACCGGCTTGCACGTGCAATCTTGGTTGACTCCAGTGACTGGAGCGCCGAGGTACGGGGGCTCATCGACCAAGGGGCAACCACCATCTTGGATCTGGGGCCGAACACAGGCGTCGTCAAGCTGACAGAACGTAACTCCGAAGGCTATGGCGTAGCGGTGATTGCTGCGGCAACAGCTGCGGGGAGGGGTGTCCTGTCCGAGAGCGACATTGAGTATCCGACATCGTGGCTGGAGTTTGCACCGCGTCTGGTCACTGGGGATAAGCCCCGTGTCGAGACGAAGTTCACCAAGTTGACCGGGCGCTCGCCAATTCTGCTCGGTGGTATGACCCCGACAACCGTCGACCCTGAGATCGTGGCGGCTGCTGCGAACGCGGGGTTCTGGGCGGAGCTGGCCGGTGGCGGCCAAGTCACGCCGGAAATCTTCGAGGCTAATGTGGCGCGACTCTCCGAACTGCTCGAGGAGGGCCGCAGTGCACAGTTCAACACCATGTTTTTGGATCCGTACCTGTGGGGTTTGCACATTGGAAGCCGGCGTTTGCTCCCGCGTGCGGTGGCAGCCGGTCGACCGATTGATGGTGTCACCATCTCTGCGGGCATCCCCGCGGTGGACGAGGCAGTTGAGCTAGTAAAGCAGCTGCGTGAGGGTGGAATTCCGCATATTTCCTTCAAACCGGGCACAATCGCACAAATCGATTCGGTGCTTGAAATTGCAGATACCTTGGCGCAGCAGGGCACGCCGTATCCAATCATCATGCAGGTTGAAGGTGGGCGTGCTGGTGGCCATCACTCCTGGGAAGACCTCGATGACCTGCTAATTAACACCTACGCAAAGATCCGCAGGCGAGATGTGGTGCTTGCTGTTGGCGGTGGCATCGGCAAGCCAGAACAGGCCCGTGATTATCTGATGGGCACGTGGTCGACACGTTACGGGTTGGCGCCAATGCCGGTAGATGCTGTCATCATCGGCACAGCTGCGATGGCGGCAAAGGAGTCGACCGCCTCTGAGTCCGTGAAACAAATGCTGGTCGACACCGTCGGCACTGACAACTGGATCCCCGCTGGTAGCGCCATGGATGGCATGGCGTCGGGGCGTAGCCAGTTGGGTGCTGATATCCACGAAATTGATAACGCCGCAGCACGCGCTGGCAGATTGCTTGACGAAGTCGCAGGTGACCTCACTAAGGTGACCGAACGGCGCTCAGAAATTATCGAGGCAATTAACGCCACCGCGAAGCCGTACTTCGGGGATGTCAGCACCATGACGTATGCCGAGGTGCTGAACCGCTATCTCGAATTGTGTGCGCCCGAAGGGACGTTTCTCGATCCGACGTGGTCGACGCGCTTCGTCGCACTCGTCGACCGCGTAGAGGCACGACTGAATGCAGTCGACACGGGCACGTTTGCCGCGCTTGCCGACGGCGACAGCTTGCGCACCCAGCCGCAGACCGAGATATCGCGGCTATCCGGACTGCTGGACCTGGATACCCAGCTCCACCCAGCCGATGTCACGTTCTTTATCTCTGAGCTCTGCCGCACACCCGGCAAACCTGTGCCCTTCGTTCCGGTTATCGATGCTGAGGTTCGTCGCTGGTGGCGATCGGACTCCCTATGGCAGGCGCATGACTCTCGCTACGATGCGGATCAAGTTTGCATCATCCCAGGGCCGCAGGCTGTTTCGGGCATTACCCGCGCGAATGAGCCAGTAGCGGAGATTCTGGGCCGGTTTGAAAAAGCTACCGCACAGGCATTGATGGATACCGGCTACCTGCCGGAGGTACCTGTTGACGCCCTCAGCCGAATGCTCGCAGCACCTGTGATTTGGTGGGCTGGCCGACAGCAGCCGAACCCGGCGCTGGCACTTGGCGCGGAACATGAGTGGGTATGTGTATCTGACGCAAGTGATGTCTCTCGTTCGCAACGCCTGGAACACCCAGGTACTGGTGCCATTTTGGAGACCATTGGAGCTGATGGGAGCAATGATGAGGGCGGGGAGGACCTCGTCTGGGCACAGCTGACGGTTCCGCTGCCCGATGCTGCGGGTGAGAATACGAAACTGCGAATTCGCCTGTGCCAGAGTGCAGCGGTGGGCGCAGTGCCCGTCGTTAAGCATGCGGATGCGACAGCCGCGATGCGGGAGCTGACGCGAATCGCAGCTGGCGGTGAGCTTGCAAACATCGTCGATGGGGTCGCGGAGTGGGAATCCGTGTGGGATCCGATGGCGATGGCTGACTACGATGCGGTCACTATTGCAGCTGCCGGCGATGAGTCACAGGCGACGGTGCCGGACGCGTTGGTTGGGCATGCTTGGCCAGCGATTTTTGCGGCAGTCGCGCAGGCGCGTACTGAGACCGGCATTGATGTTGTTGAGGGCATGCTCGCGCTTGTTCACCTTGAGCATCACATTCGTATGATTGGGGCTCTGCCGCAGGAAACCACAACGTTGCGGATTAGTGCGCGTGTCGACGAGGTCGTTGATACGGACTTAGGGCGACTAGTTGTGGTGCGCGCGGAGGTTCGTGATGGCGGTACGCTGCTCGCTACCTTGAGTGAACGCTTTGCCATTCGTGGCCGAAGCGGCGGCGAGACAGCGCGGACCAATACTGTGCCATTTCCAACGGTCACGGATACGCCACGGAGTTTCCGCGGTGCGTTGACCGTGGAAGCGCCTAAGGCGATGGAGCCATTTAGCTATGTCACGGGCGATCGCAATCCTATCCACGTCGATTCCCGTGCAGCAGCGCTAGCTGGTCTACCAGGGGTTATTGTCCATGGAATGTGGTTGTCGGCGATGGCCGAGCATGCGGCTGTTGCCACGTCGGATGCCGGCATTGGCAATCGGGTGATTGAGTTCACTGCGACTATGCTGAGCCCGGTTCTGCCTGGACAGGAAGTGAAATTCTCTGTCGAACGCCGTGGTTTTGATGACCGCCCAGGCGCCGGTGAAGTCCGCGAAGTCACGGCCACAGTAGATGGCGAGCTGGTATTGACCGCAACTGCTGTAATCGCCGCACCGACGACCGCATATGTCTTCCCTGGTCAGGGGATTCAATCACAGGGGATGGGGCTGTCTGCTCGGACTCGCAGCGTAGCGACCCGCCGCGTGTGGGACCAGGCTGATGCGATGACCCGAGAGAAGCTTGGCTTTTCCGTACTGGCTATTGTCCGGGACAACCCGGTAGAGGTGGTTGTGGATGGTGTGCGCTATTTCCACCCAGAAGGTGTTCTGAATCTAACTCAGTTCACCCAGGTTGCGATGGCGACGTTGGGGCTGGCACAGGTTGCGGAGCTTCGTGAAGCAGGGCTGCTAGATGAAACAGCTCACTTTGCGGGACACTCTGTCGGTGAGTACAACGCGCTGGCGGCTTTCGCTGGTGCGCTTGACGCAGACGCCGTGTTGGAGGTTGTCTACCGCCGCGGTTTGACCATGCATGAACTGGTCGAACGTGATGAGCAGGGGAGGTCCAACTATGGTTTGTGCGCCCTGCGTCCGGACAAGATCGGCGTAGGCGAGGACGAGGTCACCGAGTTTGTTGATCGGCTGTCGCAGGAAACCGGTGAGTTCCTCGAAGTCGTAAATCTCAACCTGGCAGGCAAGCAGTACGCTGTCGCCGGCACCGTCGCGGGTCTTGCGGCACTGGCTGAACAGTGCGAGCGACGCAGCTCGGACGGCAAGGGATACGTGCGTATCCCAGGTATTGATGTGCCATTCCACTCCAGTGTCCTACGCGACGGTGTGGATTCCTTCCGCAAACACCTGGAGCGGCTGCTGCCGGCGGAAATCGCTCCAGAACGCCTGGTGGGACGCTATATCCCGAATCTCACCGCGACCTCTTTTGAGCTGACTGAGAAGTTCGTCCGCCAGATGGCTGCAGTCGTCGACTCAGACATTCTGGAAAACATCCTTGCCGATTTCGACTCTGCCGCTGAAAACCCGGCGCGCCTGGCCCGCATGTTGCTGGTCGAGCTGCTGGCCTGGCAATTCTGCTCACCGGTGAGGTGGATTGAAACGCAGGATCTGCTGCTTGAGGATCTTGGCGTCAGCCGCATTATTGAAGTCGGTGTAGGTACAGCGCCCACACTGGCAAACCTGGCTGCCCGTACCTGCCAGCTGCCCCGTCACCGAAGCCGGGACATTCGAGTACTCAATCTCGAACGTGATGCTGATGCAGTGTTTATGCGCGACCAAATTCAGCCGGAAAATCCTGAGTCCGAGTCGGAGGTGACAACAGAGCAGGACTCGGCGCAGGCTCTATCTGGAGCAGCGGGAGCAGCGGGAGTAGCGGCCGCAGTGGGAGCAGCGGAGCAGGCAGTATCCACCGAACAATCCGCGGCGACCGAACAGGCCACCACGATCACGAGTGCTGCCACTCCGGCTGCCGAAGTTGCTGATATTGCCGTCAGCCCGGCAGAAGCGCTGGAAGTTCTTATTTGCCAATGGACGAAGGTGCGCCCCGACCAGCTCGGTGCCGCTGACTCCATCGAGACTCTGGTCGATGGAGTCTCATCTCGACGCAATCAACTGCTGCTCGATCTCGGAGTGGAATTCGAGCTCGGTTCAATCGAGGGGGCAGCAGATGCGGAACTGGCGGATCTAAAGGACAAGATTGATAGCTTGGCCAGTGGGTATTCGGCATTCGGTCCGATTCTCTCCGAAGCCATTGCCGACGGTATTCGCCGGATTACCGGTCCTGCTGGTGCAGGTGCGAATTACATCGATGATTATGTGCTGGGGGAATGGCAGCTTGGCAAGGGGTGGGCAACCGCAGTCAGTGCTGAGATGATGCTTGGTACTCGTGAGGGCGCATCCCTGCGCGGCGGCGATCTTGCGCATCTGGCACCGGCCGCCCCAACCAGTACTGCTGAACTCAACCAGCTGATCGATGAAGCGATCCTTGCGGTCGCCACGCAGCGAGGTGTAGCTGTCGCTAAGCCGTCGGCAAATGACAGTGGTGCTGGGGTGGTCGACTCGGCTGCACTCACTGAGTTTGCAGATAAACTGACAGGTCAGCGAGGCATTCTTGCCACCGCGGCACGCACGATTCTGGAGCAACTCGGCCACGAGATTACCGATGCCATTGACTTCGATGCCGAAGACGCCGACAGCAACCTGGTAAATCTTGTCACCGCTGAACTCGGCGCGGACTGGCCGAAGCTGGTCACCCCGACGTTTACGCCCACCAAGGCAGTGCTTCTCGACGACCGCTGGGCCACCTCCCGCGATGACCTCGCGCGCCTATGGGCAGCCGCTGATGAGGATGTGGCTGGCACCGCGCCGGGCAGTATCCATGAAACCGCAGTTGAGCAGGCACAGTGGTGGGCTGCCAAGGCAGACGAGGCAGGACGGACACAGTTGGCTAGTATCTACCGCCAGTTGGCGGATGAGGTCATCACGAATGTGGACGAACTGCCGATGAGCTCCGACATTGCAGTTGTTACCGGCGCATCGCCAAATTCGATTGGTTCCGCCGTAACTGCACAGCTGCTGTCTCAGGGGGCAACCGTTGTTGTTACCACTTCACGCCTTGGACGCGAACGCCTGAGCTTCTACAAGCAGCTCTATCGCGTGAATGCGCAGGGCGAGGCGAAGCTGTGGGTGGTACCGGCGAACTTGTCCAGCTTCCAGGACCTGGATTCCCTTATCGATTGGATTGGAACCGAACAGACTACAACAATTGGTGCGGAAGTGGTCGTGACCAAGCCCGCACTGTCACCGACGCTACTATTCCCGTTCGCGGCGCCTACGGTTTCGGGCTCGCTTGCCGACGCCGGTCCTGCGTCCGAGACCCAAATGCGTCTGCTTCTGTGGTCGGTGGAACGACTCATCGCAGGGATGTCAGCACTTGGTGGGGACAATAATCTGCAGCATCGTTTGCATGTGGTGCTGCCGGGTTCACCGAACCGTGGTCGCTTCGGCGGCGATGGTGCCTATGGTGAAGCCAAGGCCGCTCTCGACGCAGTGGTGGCGCGCTGGAATGTGGAGGACGCTTGGCGTACCCGCACCACTCTGGCTCATGCACAGATTGGTTGGGTCCGAGGAACCAACCTGATGGGTGGAAACGATCCGTTGGTTGCTGCAGTGGAAGCAAAGGGAGTTCGCACCTTCTCCACCGAAGAAATGGCAGCTGAACTCATTGAGCTCGCGAGCTCGGAGACTCGGAAGAATGCTCAAACCCGCCCGATTCAGGCCGATCTCACCGGCGGATTGGGTGACGTTGACCTCAACATTGCGCAATTGGCGCAGGAGGCTGCACAGGCGGCTAGCCTATCAGCTCAAAACTCCGAGGTCGCTAGTGGGGCGCGCTCGCAGGAGCCGTCGTCAAGCCGTGTCTTAAGCGGCCTGCCAAGCCCGCGTCGACCGATTTCGCAGACAACACCGACCTTTGGTGACATCGCAGCGGCTCCGGAGGACATGGTGGTCATTGTGGGCGCCGGTGAGCTTGGACCGTACGGTTCTTCCCGGACGCGCTTTGAGGCCGAAGTCGATGATATTTCTGCAGCTGGAATTGTGGAATTAGCCTGGTCAATGGGGCTGATTTCCTATGAGGGTGGCTGGCGCGATGCCGATGGGCAACCGTTAGCAGAAAGCGACATTGCTTCGCGCTACCGCGATGAAGTGTTGGCGCGAGTTGGTGTGCGTCGTTACGCCGATGATGGCGATTTGGTTGATAATACGATGACTGAGCTGACCACGGTCTACCTGGATCGTGCGTTGAGCTTTGCGGTGCGTGACCGCGCGGCAGCGGAGACTTTTGTCAGTTCCAACCCTGACAACACCACTGCGAGCTTCGATGCTGAGACAGGGCAGTGGCTTGTGACACGAGCCGCTGGCACGCCGGTTCAGGTTCCGCGCCGAATGGCGATGAGCCGCTATGTTGGCGGTCAGATTCCGCAGGGCTTTGACCCGACACGCTACGGTATTCCGGCGGACATGATGGACAATCTGGACCGCGTGAGCTTGTGGAACATTGTCTGTACTGTTGATGCGTTCCTGTCGTCGGGCTTCAGCCCAGCGCAACTGCTGGAAGCGGTCAACCCGGCGCGAGTGTCGTCGACACAGGGCACAGGTATTGGTGCGATGGAGTCGCTGCGCAGTCTCTACATCGACGGCCTGCTGGGGCAACCGCGAGCCAATGATGTCCTGCAGGAGGCATTGCCAAATGTTATTGCCGCCCACGTGATGCAGTCTTATGTCGGTGGCTACGGACAGATGATTCACCCTGTCGCAGCCTGTGCGACGGCAGCGGTGTCGGTGGAGGAGGGCGTCGACAAGATAGCCCTGGGTAAGGCAGATTTCGTTGTCGCAGGTGGCTTCGATGACCTATCCACAGAGGGGATTACAGGTTTCGGCGACATGGCCGCCACAGCTGACTCCGCCACCATGGAAGATAAGGGTATCGACCATGCGTACTTCTCCAGGCCGAACGATCGTCGACGCGGAGGCTTCGTGGAGTCGCAAGGTGGCGGAACGGTGCTGTTGGCTCGCGGAGACATCGCTCGTGACATGGGACTCCCCGTGCTCGGTGTCGTTGCATACGCCCAGTCCTTCGCCGACGGCGCGCACACATCCATCCCCGCGCCGGGTTTGGGTGCACTAGCGGCAGCTCAGGGCGGCGAGAAGTCTCGGTTGGCTCGCGCACTTGCATCACTCGATGTCACTGCGGATCAGGTCGCGGTGTTGTCCAAGCACGATACCTCGACCAATGCCAATGACCCCAATGAGTCTGAACTGCATGAACGCATTGCAGATGAACTCGGTCGCGAGCGTTCGAACCCGCTGCTGGTGGTCTCTCAGAAATCCCTGACCGGACACGCCAAGGGTGGAGCTGCAGCGTTCCAGATCATTGGTCTGACTCAAGTATTGCGCAGCGGCATTGTGCCAGGTAATCGATCGCTGGACTGCGTCGATCCCGCATTGGCCGAGCATTCGCGTCTGGTATGGCCGACGAAGGCAGTCAATTTCGGCAATACGTTGCCGCTGAAGGCTGGCTTTGTTACCTCGCTCGGGTTCGGACATGTCTCGGCACTGGTGGCAGTCGTCCATCCGGAAGCTTTCTATCAAGCGATAGTGCAGCACGATGGCGCTGAGGCTGCGGAGCGTTGGCGTAGCGCGGCGCACAACCGCGAAGCGGCTGGTCTGCGTCGCATTGATGAAGCTATTTACGGTGGGGAAGCTCTCTACGAGCGTCCACGCGAGCGAAACCTGGCGGACGGTGGTCGGTTCGGTTCCCCCGCTGCATTGGAAAAGGCCGTTCTGCTTTCCGATGGCGCCCGTCTGATCGATGGTGTCCTCCAGCCATGATTGGCGTAGACCTCGTCTATATTCCGAGCTTCGAAGAGCAGCTGAATATGCCAGGAAGTCAGTTCGCGCAGGCGGTTTTCACACCGGCTGAGCTACTGATAGCAAAGCGCCGCGGAGCAGTCGGCGGCGCGCTGGCGCGTCACTTAGCGGGCCGCTGGGCTGCGAAGGAAGCCTTCATCAAGGCCTGGTCGCAGACTCTCTTCGGCAGCCAACCGCCGATTGTGCGAGATCAGCTGGACTGGCGGGAAATAGAGGTGCAGCCGGATGCCTACGGTCGCGTGAGCATCAGTCTCCGCGGAGCTGTGAGCCGCCATTTCCACGATCAGGGGTGGCAGCTGGGGCCGTCGTTAAGCATCTCGCACGACGGCGACTACGCAATCGCCGTCGTACGCTTGGACTAATACGGCGCCGTGCTAATCGACGGACTTTTGCCGGCGACCGACCAGGATGCCGGCACCGAAGATTAGCGCGCCCAGGATTGCGCCGGTTCCGGCGACTGCGGCTGTTTGGAGCGGGGAATTGGTCGCGGCCTGCTGAGTCTGCACATCAGCTTCGCCGAGCCCATTACCGGAAGCGTTGGACTTTGCGGAAGCTTTGCCAGATGCCTTGGATGCGCCGCTGGCCTTGGACTCTCCGGTCTTGGAGGCACCGGCCTTCACAGCTTCTTCGCGTTCCTTGGCGGAGCCGCCGACACTGAGATCTGTGGCCGTGTCCTGGCTGCGGTCGGAAGAACCGTGTGCAGCAAAGGTGTAGAGTGCGCAGTCATTTTCGATGCAGTTGCCGGCCGAGGTGACAGCCTCGACATTGAGCGTGGTAGAGAAGCTGCCGTCGGAGGACATCTGGGAGGTGCGGACAAACTCAGCGGCGGAGAAAGCATCAGCGTTGGTGGTGGAGAACTTGTTCTTCTCAGCCACTGCGACGTAGATGCCGTTGCCGCTGGTTTTGAATCCGGTGCCGGAGACGGTAATTGCGGTGGTGCCCGATGGGTTCAGTTCCGTGGTAGACAGGCTTACCGCCGGGGTTCCGGTCGAGGAGCTGCTGTCGTTGGAGCTGCTGGAGCTGCTAGAGCCGCTGGAACCGGTGGTGCTACTCGACCCACTAGAACCTGTGCTGCCACTGGCGCTGGAGCTTGCGCTGCCTGCGGACTGTGAGGAGCCACCGCCGGACGGCAGGGTAGCGTCCTGCTTGGCAGCTCCGCCGGCAAACGATACTGCTGTCGCTGTGTCCTGGCTGCGGTCGGAAGAACCGTGAGCAGCAATGGTGTAGACCGAGCAAGCGTTCTGCATGCAGTCTGCTGTGCCAAACTTCGCGCTGACCGGAAGATCCACGCTGAAGCTGCCGTCGGACTTCAGGTTGCCGCGAGAGGTAGACACAAACTTGGTATCCGGGCCGAAGGAATCGGCGTTGGTCACATCCATCTGGTCATTTTGTGCGATACCGACGTAGATGCCCGGTCCAGAGGTCTTGAATCCCTTGCCTTCGACTCGAATGGTGTCGCCGCTCGGGTTCAAGTCTGAGGTCTTGGACAGGCTCACCGATGCGCTACCTCGTGACTGCGACGGTGACTGCGAGCCCGACTGTGACTGTGAGCCCGAACCAGTGCTCTGGCCACCACTCGGTGCCGCGCCGGTGGACCCCTGCGATTGAGCAGCCTGGGAAGTAGCACCCGCCTTGAAAGTGATGGGGACCCACTGGTCATTGCTGCGGTCAGAAAGATTAGGGAACGCAGTAAAGGAGGCTACGTAGCACTGGGTGGAGGTGCAGTCGACATCGCCAAAGCTGGTCGCGACCTTCATCTCCTGGGTAAAACTTCCGTCAGCGCCGACCGTGACCTTGGCCGCTTCGCCATAGGTCGAGGGGTAGCCCGACTTTGGCTTCTCGATTGTCTGGGCCAGGTAAATATTTGCGTTAGCGGGGTAGCCGACTCCCTTGATGGTCACGGTGGCGCCGTCGGAAAGATCAGTGGCAGGGGTCACGGAGAGCTGGCGCTCAGACTGATTGGTGCTACCGCCGAGAAGGTCACCGATGCCGGGGAGTGAACCGCCGAGCTGTCCAATCGATGGCAGCGACTGTGCCGATGCGGGGACTGCGGGTAGGAATCCCGTACTCACTACGATTGCCGAAGCTAGAACAATAGAGCGGGGAAGCAGGCTCCGTCGGAAAGCGCCCTGCGTCGTGGACATGTGAACCTCTGATTCTGTTTGGGAGTTCCGGCGCAGGCGCGGCGAAAAACAGGGAACCCCACCGCGCTGACCAGAGTAAAGCGTAAACTAAGGCAAGCCTACCCTCCGCGTATTGATAAGGGCAATAAATGCCCCTGCCGAGGTGGCGAGGGGAGCTTTCTAGTCCGCTGCCTCTGCGACGCTCATGAGATAAGAGATAGTCATGCGTTTGATTTCCTGCACCGTCAGCTCGTAATGAGCTTCCCGCTCAGCATCGCTTCCCGGATGGTCCACCGCATAATTCAGCAGGGCGTACGTCGCGTTAATCATGAGGTCGGAGATGAAGTTCAGTTCCGCATCGCTTGCCGACGGCACCAGCGGGCGCAGCACCTTTGAAATCTCGTTGACCAAGCGTGACTTCGTATCTTCTGCAGTCGCGCGGGTGGCGGGCGTTGATTGAACAGCCAGCCATACGGCTCTTCTAGAAACGTCCTCGCGCCAGAGTTTTGCCAGGTGATCGATGAACTCCGAGAGAAACTCCGGCCATTTCAGGGTGGGGGCTGTTTCGCCGAAGCGTGAGACTTCCTCGATGACGGCCTCGGTGTCCTGACGGTCGAGTTCGCAGATCATCACATACTTGTTTGCGAAGAATTGGTAGAGCGTCCCGATTGGAATATCTGCGATGCGAGCGACTTCGTCGAAAGTGAAAGACTCAAACCCGTGCTCGATGAGCACTGTGCGTGCCGAGCTGAGCATGCGTGCGTACCGCTCTCGGCTGCGTTGTTGAGCCGGAGTGCGACGGGGACGAAGAATGTTCGGTGCGTCCTGGGATTGAGTCACTACTGCGAAACCGTCTAGTCGGGATGATATGAGATGAGAGTTTGGGGCCGGGGCCAGAGCAGGCCTTGCGGCCAGCTAGCTGTCGGAAGTCTGTGATTCCACGCCCAAATCACGCAGCACGCGCTGGACGTGCCCCTTGGCACGAACGTTGTACCAGGCCTTTTCAATTTCTCCTTCGGCATTAACCAGGAAAGTCGAGCGGATGACGCCCTGGACAACCTTGCCGTAGTTCTTCTTCTCGCCGAAAGCGCCGAACGCGGTCATAGTTTCTTTGTCCGGATCGGACAGGAGGGTGAAGTTCAAGCCGTGGTCCTCACGGAACTTTGCGAGTTTTGCCGGCTTGTCCGGAGAAATACCTACGACAGGAATGCCGGCATCGTTCAGGGCTGCGGATTCATCGCGGAAGTCGCATGCCTCAGTGGTGCAGCCTGGGGTGTTGGCCCGCGGGTAGAAGTAAATCAGCACGGGCTTGCCCGCGTAGTCCGACAGAGAAACCTGCTCGTCGGCGTCGTTGAGAAGAGTAAACGCTGGGGCAGGATCGCCAGCTTCCAGTCGGATGTTGTTCTGGCCGTATTCTTTGTCGCTGGAGGAAGAAGTAGTCATGGCTTAATCGTATCGACTCTGGAGCGGTGCGTGGCGACTCTGAAGCAATGCGTTGAGTTTTTCCCCGTGCTCGCCCACGTTGCTGTAGTGGAAGTGTTAGTCTTTTAGGCGAACAATCACTTTAGATATTCAACTTTTTAGGGAGTTTACGTGGCTCGCAGCATTGAAGATATCCAGCGCGATATTGAGCGTAACCGTAACCAGCTCGCCCGTACTCTGGATGAGCTAACCGTGCGAACGAATCCGAAGAACGTTGCGGATGACGCAAAGACCCGTGTTTTCGATGCTCTGAATGAGCCTAAAGTGCAGGCAGCACTGGGTGTCGTTGCCGCACTCGTTGTTGGCGGCATCGCAATGGGCATTCGTCGTAACCGCAATCGCAGCAAGGAAATCGACCGCATTCGCGAGATGATTGAGACTGCTGCCAAGTAGTTTTCAGTATTTAGCGCACGGTCTTCGGGTGGTTACCTGGGGTCGTGCGCTTTTTGCGTATCTAATCCCTATTTGAGTCAGGCGTGGGGCGTAAGTTGGCGACTGCGCTTGTTACGCAACAAAAAGGCCGGGAAGGTATTTCCACCTTCCCGGCCTGTATTGTGCGCCATCAGGGACTCGAACCCCGAACCCGCTGATTAAGAGTCAGCTGCTCTGCCAGTTGAGCTAATGGCGCTTATTGTTTCCTGCTTGGCGCTCTCTTTGTGAGCTCCTCGCCGGCAACGAGAAGATATATAACCAGGTTTCTGATTGTTTGTAAAATCGGCTGGTCAGGCGCTGTTTTTGAATTGATGGTTTTGCATGTTTCTTGAAGAGTTTTGCGCAAGCGTTTGAAAAAAGTTCAAAAAAAGTTTGAAAATCCTCAAAGTGGGGTGGGGGCTGTATCAAGGTCATCAACGCCGGGAGCGTGCATTGATGCCGTAGTTACGTTCGGTGACGTTCGGCGGTGTTTAGTAACGTCCGGTAACGTGCCGGTGGCACTTTTGAATAGCGAACTGGTTACTTTTCGGTAACGCCTCCTAGGGGGTGCGCCGTTTTCCCAGGTCGGTGGAAGTGCCCCGGTTTTTTGGGGTTGCACAGCATTTTTCCAGAGGGTTAACTGTAGGAACCGTTGGGCTACTTTGCGTGCTGCGCCCTGTGAAGAGTTGAAAACTGCGATTGGGCAGTCATTACGGCTTTTTCAGTTAGGGCGGGCGTTTTATCGGCGGCTAGTGCCGTTGCAAGGTAGTCTGAACTTTTTCGAGGGCGCACCAGGGGCTGTAGCAGGACTCCGCTGTGTGTCACAGTGTGTCCCCGGGACTTACTACTTAATAAAAGCACTGTTGGAGTGAAGCACGATCATGCGGCAATCTTTTAAGCGCCTGTCGACGGCGGTGGTGACACTTGCGGCCACCATTTCGCTAGCTGCTTGTACCGTCGGCGGAGATAATGCCGAGCAGCAAGAGGCGGAGAAGCCAGACGTTGGTCTTGTCGCCAGTGTGAAGGACGATGCCACCGATGTTTCGGTGGTTGACCCGATTTCAGTTCAGGTGGAAGAGGGACATCGCCTGGACAAGGTTGTTATGACCAACCCTGAGGGCAAAGAGGTAAAGGGCAAGCTCGACTCCAGTGGTACCAAGTGGACCACTGCAGAACCCCTGGGCTACTCAAAGACCTATGAGATTAACGCAACCTCAGGCACAGAAAAGCTGGCTACTTCTTTCACCACCATTGAGCCGACTTCTCAGGTAAATGGCTACGTGTCCCCACTGGATGGTTCCACCGTGGGTGTCGGTCAGACTATTGCTGTGAAGTTCAGCGCGAGTATTTCGGACCGCAAGGCCGCTGAGGAAGCAATTAAGGTGACCACCGAGCCTAAGGTGGAAGGCGCTTTCTACTGGCTGAATAACAGTGAGGTGCGCTGGCGTCCAAAGGAGTACTGGAAGCCGGGTACCAAGGTTACCGTGAAGTCCGATATTTACGGTACGGATCTCGGTGACGACATGTACGGTGCGGAGTCCGCCGAAACCAGCTTCACCATCGGTGATGAAGTCATCGCTATCGCTGATGATGCGACGAAGACCATGGTCATTAAGAAGAACGGTGAAGTCGTAAACTCCATGCCTATCTCTATGGGGTCGAATGTTCACCCGACTCCGAATGGCCAGTACATCATCGGTGAGCGCAACGAGACTATGGTGATGGACTCCCGTACTTACGGCCTGTCTCTGGAAAACGGTGGCTACGTCACGCCGGTTAACTACGCAACGCAGATGTCTTACTCCGGTATCTACGTCCACGGTGCACCGTGGTCAACATGGGCACAGGGCAGCGTCAACCAGTCTCACGGCTGCATCAACGTCACTGACGCCAACGCTAAGTGGTTCCTGGAGAACACCAAGCGCGGTGACATCGTGGTTGTGAAGAATACGATTGGCGAGACGCTCTCCGGTGTTGATGGACTAGGTGACTGGAACATCCCGTGGGAGACTTGGAAGAAGGGCAACGCCGACGCGACCAGCTCTTGGTAACCCCCTGTCCGCTAAGTGAGGCCATCACTTAAGTCACACGGGTTAGACCGCTTACTATTCACCCAACATTCCCAGCTCCTGCGCCCGAGCAACAGCCGCGGTGCGGGAGCTGACGTCTAGCTTGGTGAAAATATGCACCAGATGCGATTTCACAGTCGCTTCAGTGAGCACCAGCTGCTCTGCAATTTTTCTATTCGACATACCCCGCGCGACCAACTCGAGCACCTCGAGTTCGCGCGGGGTTAGTGCTGTGCTGGGGTTGCGCATCCGCCCCATCAAGCGCCCAGCCACCTGTGTGTTCAGCACGGTCTCGCCGCGAACAGCGCGACGGATGCCATCGATGAGTTCTTCCGGAGCGGCATCCTTCAGCAGATAACCAACTGCGCCAGCGGTGACAGCGCCGAGGACATCGGAGTCCGAAGAATAGTTGGTCACCACCAACACCTCCGGAGCCTTCACGCCGCGGCCGGCGAGTGCGCGGATGGCTGCCGTGGCATCAACTCCGCCTGCGCGGGAAGCGGTGCCAGGGGCCTCGCCAAAGCGAAGATCCATGAGTACCAGATCGATGTGGTCGCAAGAGTCGTCGTCAAGCGATGCACGCACCTTCTCGACCGCGTCGTCACCGCTGGCAGCCTCGCCAACCACGACGATATCCGGCGCCGATTCAACGACGGCGCGAAGACCAGCGCGCACGATGGGATGATCGTCGGCGATGAGGACTCCGATGGGCTTGGTCACCTGGCTATCTCCTCGGGTGATGTGAATGGTCGTTTGCTACCTGCATACCAGGCGCGGGGCTTTAAGAGGCGAGCTCGTGCGGGATGCTGACGCTGACACCGCAGCCGCGCCCAGGTTCCGACTCGATTGTGAAGGTGCCGCCGAGCTTTTCCACGCGTCGGCGCGCGTTGGCGATACCTACGCTGTCGTCGTTGGTTGGTGCGGTGGGGTCGAAGCCGATGCCGTTGTCGACGCAGTCGAGCAGAACCTCATCGGGCTGATAGGTCAGAGTGACGCGGCAGCGCGTGGCGCGTGCATGCTTGACGACGTTCGCCAAGCTCGCCTGGGCCACCCTGATGATTGTGGCTTCGACGGTGGCCGGCAGTCGCGTGGGTGTGCCGTCGACGCAGAAGCTGACAGCATCGCCCAGCACCGTGGAAGAGCAGACTTTCTCCAACGCACCGGATAGGTCAGCCCCTTCGAGGGGCGCCGGCTGAAGTGCTGCGATAATGCGCCGAGTCTCGGCGAGGTTGTCGGCCGCGACCTTGCGAGCGAGCTGCAGCGAATCCACCGAGGCCTGGTCATGCTGAGTGGGAGCACTTTCCATGCGAGACTCCACCGAATGCAGCAGCAGCTGAATGGAGGAAAGTCCCTGCGCCACGGTGTCATGAATGTCGGCTGCGAGGCGTGCGCGTTCGTCCAGCTCACCGGCACGACGGGACAGTGCTTCCGAGTGGGCGCGGGCAGCTGAGAGCTCCTCCAGCGCCTTGGTCTTTTCGATAGTCTCCTTCTGCAGGAGCCGAAACCCCAGCCCCACCGTGAGTACAAACGTCCCGCCCAGGATGGGGCCGAGGACACCACCAAATGTCAGCGGAGTATGGATAGCGATGGCGCCAATTGCCGTCGCCGTTGTCGCCGCCACCATGATTACAGCCGTAAGGCCGCCAGTGACCTGCAGAATTACGAAAAACAGTGGGAAAACCAGGAACGAGGCGTCGAGCGTCGCAAACGCCAACGCCGCCCAGCACAGCAGCAGAATCACCAACCAGCCCAGCAGTAGGCCACGCGGTTTAGCCAGTGCGACCTCGTTGGCTACGTTGCCATGCCGAGCCCGACCAATCGGCCCGATGGAGCCTGCGATGTACACCGCTAGAAAGCACGCGGCGTAGGTGATGATTCGCCACTGCGGGTCCGGAACCACGCATACTGCCAGCAGCACCAGCACCAAAACGTCCAGGGCAAACCGCAGTAATTGCCAGCTGCGGTTCAGGGTCTCAGGAGTATCCACGCCCTCGAGCTTAGGACAGTTCCACCTGCCAAAACACCGCTGACAAGCCGGAATTGTCAACATCAACCGAAAGTTGGAGACGAAGTTCAACCTCCCTGGCGATTAAATCCTCCTTTGAATCCACGACCATAATGAGTATGTACCAGTCAATGAAAGAACTTCGAGCCGCTCCAGGCCGTGCTGCACTGATCACCATCACCGTCAGCATGATTGCTGTGATGGTCACCTTCCTCTCGGCTTTGGCTGCTGGCCTGTCCTCCCAGTCCGTCTCCGCACTTGACGAGGTCTACGGCAAAAACGACGCCGTCGTCCTCTCTGAGGGGGCTACGTCGCTGTCGTCGTCAAGCATGGGCGAGCCGGCTCGAAAGAGCGTCCGGACGTGGGCGAGCGATAACGGCGCAGACGTCCGCGATATCTACGTCAGTCGTGCGCGCGTCAACGAAACGCCCGTCACCGTCATCTCCGACTTTTCGCTTAACGACGACCAGGTGGCCGTCACCGACGGTGTCAGTGAAACCGATATTGCGGAAGGTGAATCGCTGACCCTGTCTGGTGCGATGGGGGAACACGAGACCACGGTTGCGCGCGTGGTGGGGGATAAGTGGCTGGATCACCAGGCAGTTATTTACGTCGGGCGCGGCGTGATGGAAGACCTGACACCGGGGCAGATGGTTCCGGCGGCGATGGTTGTCGACGAGTCTACGGCGCAGCTGCCGAATGTCCCGGAAGGAACCATTCTGCGCGACGGCGAGCGCAACAACCTGTCGGCTTCCTACCAGGGCGAGCAGACTTCTCTCAACGCGATGACCTCGATGCTGTATGTGATTTCTGCGCTGGTAGTAGGCGCGTTCTTTACCGTGTGGACCGTCCAGCGACTGCGTGGTGTGGCCATTTCCTCGGCGCTCGGTGCGTCCCGCTCCGTGTTGGTGGCTGACTCTCTGGCACAGGTCCTGGCCGTGCTGGCAATCGGAGTCGGCGGCGGTGTTGCGGTGACTGCAGCAGCGGGCTGGGCTCTGCAGAGCGGCAACGTCATGCCGATTGTGGTCGATGCTTCCACGACTGTCGTGCCGGGGCTCATTCTCGCTGTGACCGGCATAGTTGGTGCGCTGCTGGCACTGGTGCCGGTATTCCGCGTCGATCCGACCACCGCACTGGCGAACGCATAGTGGCTCGTTAATACGGCGGTTTCCCACAAAACCCGTACATCGCGTTAATCATGCACAACCTGCACAACCAGCAACTGAGGAATTGAGGACAAAATGACTACCTACATCGACAACAACGCTCCCGTGGCACTGGCGCTGAAGAACATTTCGCTGACCGTCCAGGACGGTGAAAACAAGCGCACCATTTTGGACGACATCTCGCTGAAGATTCGAGCTGGCGAGGTAGTTGGATTGGTTGGTCCATCGGGTTCCGGTAAGTCGACTCTGTTGACCATCGCAGGTTGTTTGAAGAGCGCCGATACCGGACATGTCATGCTGTACTCCACCAAGCAGGACGCGAACGGTGCCGACGCTGCTGAGAATACGGAACGAAGGGCCATTGATTTGAGCGCTCGCGGCGCGGATGCTGCCAAGGTTCGTCGCGAACACATCGGTATCGTCTTCCAGCAGCCGAATCTTCTGCCAGCGCTGACGGCTAAGCAGCAGCTCATCGCAATGCGGCGGCTGGGCCGCGTCTTCGGTTGGCCCGCGGGTGGCCGTCGTGAAGCGGAGAAGCGCGCCGATGAGCTACTCGAGGCAGTCGGCCTGGTGGGGCTGGGAAACCGTCGCGTGAGCCAGCTTTCCGGTGGTCAGCAGGCACGTGTCAATGTTGCGCGCGCACTGATGAATGAGCCGGAAGCGCTGCTAGTCGACGAGCCGACCGCGGCCTTGGATCAGAAGAGCGCAGGGGCCGTGACGCGACTGATTATGGATGTGACGCGGAAGATGGGTGTGGCCACCCTGTACATCACCCACGACCTGGGCCAGCTCCACGGTGCCGACCGGATCGTGGAGATGGTCGACGGCAAACTGCAGGCATCGGATGCAGGCTTGGTAGCTACTCGGTAGTGACTGTGTGTGGGGAGCTAAGTAGCAAAAGGGCCCACCCCGGCGACGCGCCGGGCGGACACACAAAAACCCTCGGCCAGGAAAAATCCCGGCCGAGGGTTCTACTTGGGGTGACTGACGGGACTCGAACCCGCGACACCCAGGATCACAACCTGGTGCTCTACCAACTGAACTACAGTCACCATTACCGCATTAAAGTAGCTGTTTTCTCAGCTCATCTCTGCAGCGAACTATATGGTAGCCCACAGTGGGCTGGAAACAAAAACAGCAGGTCAACCCTGATGAATTTGGGAAAGGGTGGGGTTTGGGGTCGTCGTAAAGCGGACTAGCCGCGAATCTCACCGTACTTTTCTGTGGATTCCTTGCTTGCGGCGGAAATAGCGTCGCCATCGGAACCGGGGTGGGGCAGAAGCATGGCGCGACGGTAGTAGTCCAGCTCGCGGATCGACTCCTTGATATCCGCGAGAGCTCGGTGAGCGAGACCCTTTTCTGGAGCGCCCTTGAGGACCTGGGGGTACCAACGGCGGGCCAGTTCCTTGAGGGAAGAGACATCAATCATGCGGTAGTGCAGGTGCTGATCGAGCTCTGGCATGTAGCGGTGGATGAACTTGCGGTCGGAAGCAATCGAGTTTCCTGCCAGCGGAGCGGTGCGGGGCTCGGGAACCCAATGGCGGATGTAGTCCAAAACAGCTTGTTCGGCGTCGGCGACATTGGTCTTGCTTGCGCGAATCTCCTGATCCAGACCGGACTTCGCATGCATCTTGGTGACGAAATCGTCCATCTGTGCCAATTCGGTCTCGGACGCGTGCACGACGATGTCCACGCCTTCACCTAGGACGTTGAGGTTGGCATCGGTGACGAGAGCCGCGATTTCGACAATGACGTGGCGCTCGGGTTCGAGGCCTGTCATCTCACAGTCAATCCACACAATTCGGTCGAGCTCAGTGGAGAGCTGGAGATCGGGATCGGGCTGAGTCATGATTTCACCTTTCGCTGAGATTCGGCATGTTTCTGCAGTGCGCTTTATTTTGTGCCCGGGCTGGGCTGTGGGGCACGTGTTGACTACGCCCAGCTTAGCGATGTGGATTGTGATGCGGTTGGGCGTGTGGATCGGCGCGTGGTTTGTGGAGCGAATTGCGGGGAAACGAAATTAACTGGAAAGTGAGGTTTTAGAATTGGACAACGGGGCATGAACTAAATCGACCTATTTGCCTGATAAAATTACCTCTGAATTCGGATTCCAACGGGAGAAATAGTTACATGGATGAGACGAGTCGTGTTGGCGACGCTGCTCTAAGCAACACCGCGGCACAGAAACCATCCGTCGATGATGTCATCATTGCCGCTGCTCGTGAGAGCGTAATGACTGTTGGCTTGCGTAGGACTTCGATTGCAGAAATTGCTCGCAAGGCAGGGGTTTCGCGGCCGACTGTATATCGCCGTTACGCCGATATTGGCGAGCTTCTCGCGGAAGTGACCAACCGCGAAATCCTGCACATGCTTGAGGGGCTCCGTTATGTCCCTGGCGATTCACGCGCTCGTGTGTTGCTGCGTATTCGAATCGTCGTTCAACGCATCATCGAAAGTGACTTTTTTCCTGGCCTGGTCAAGACAGATCCCGACCGCGTTTTAGAATCGCTCACTGGAGAGATGAGCGACACTCAGCTGGAAATTGTGGAGAAGTTCATTCTCCCCGGTGTCCGTCACGGGCAGGAAGACGGCACTATTCGCGAGCACGATCCATATCTGCTGGCGCGAAACATTTACCGTCTGATTCAGACGATGGTGCTGGTGTGGCGTCCGGATGGCAAGGACGCGGCGCTAGACAAGAAATCTGTCGAAGAGGTCGTCGACATGGTTGACCGCTACTTGCGTCCGGATCCTGCGGATAACAAGAAGAACTAAGAGGTAAAAACCCGCCTGATGCTGGTATGAAACCAGGTCAGGCGGGTTATTTTTGCGCCCCCAGAAGGATTCGAACCCTCGACCAATCGGGTAGAAGCCGACTGCTCTGTCCACTGAGCTATGGAGGCTAGCTAAGAAAAGCATTGTAGCGTCTCTAATGTAGCCAATCACAACCGGTTCTCATCCCAGTGGTGTTACCGGTTCTGTTCTAGGGGCTTTGGTCGCTAAGCTTAGGGCTATGACTGCCACGACCAAGGCCGAGACCTCTCCGCCTGTTAGCAAGGATAAGAAAGTCCGTAAATCTGCTGGTTGGTACGTTGTTTTTGTGCTTATCGGCGGCGTTCTAGCTGGTTTGCTCTCGATGGCGTTCAACATGGATTCGCGCGCCACGTTGGGTATTCCGGATCCCGGCACAATCACCACCTTCGGGTTCCCGTTCGCCAAGGCGGTCGGTGAGCTGCTCGCCTGCCTCGGTGTCGGTTCGTTTATGCTCGCCGCTTTCGGTACGAAGCAGCGTGCCGACGGCACTTTGGGCCTCGACGGCTACACGGCATCCCGTACGGGTATGTGGGCCATGCTCGGATGGGGTCTCATGGCGCTGATGGAGATTCCGCTGGTTCTCTCCGATGTGTCGGGCCAGCCGCTGTCAACGACGATTCAGCTGAGCAACTGGGCTGTGTCCTTGGAGCAGACCAAGGAGGGCTTGGCGTGGCTGTGGGTAGCTATTTTTGCGGGCATTGTGGCGCTCGGCTCATCGCTGACTCGTAAGTGGATTTGGCAGCCGGTGTTCTTCGCCATCAGCTTGGTGTCGATGATGCCGTTGGCTGTTGTGAGCCACAACGCCTCCGGTGGTGCGCATGACTACGGCACCAACTCCTACATCTGGCACTTGACTTTCACTGTGTTTTGGGTCGGCGGTTTGATGGCGTTGGTTGGCCACGCGCGTCGTCGTGGTGAGTGGATGCCAGAAGTCGTGAAGCGCTACTCCTTCGTGGCGTTGGTTGCATTCATTGCAATGTCTGCCTCTGGCTTCATTAACGCAGCCATCAATATTGGCTGGTCTGATTTGGTCAGCAATAACTACGGCATCTTGGTGCTGGTCAAGGCGGTGCTCACCATCTTGCTGGGCCTGTGTGGCTATGTGCACCGCAAGATCACCATTCCAGAGATTGAGCGCGCTCAGTCGAATCGTCCATTCTGGCGTCTGGCCATTGTCGAGGTCATCATCATGGCGCTGACGATTGGCGTTGCCGTGGCCCTCGGCCGTACTCCGCCGCCACCGAATTTCTCTGAGCAGGCCGGTGGTGAGGGCCTGCCATCCATTACGCAGATGCAGGTCAAGCTCGGCTACAACCTGGAGATTCCATTCGGTTGGGAGGCCATGTTTACGCAGTGGCGCTTTGACATCTTCTTCGGCTCTGCCGCCATCATTGCCGCGTGGATTTACCTGTACTGGCTCTACCTACTGAAGAAGCGCGGCGGTACCTGGCCGCTGTCCAACACCCTGTGGTGGCTCGCCGGCTGTGCCACGTTGCTGTTTACTTCGTGCAGCGCGCTGGGCGTATACATGCCGGCTCTGTTCTCGGTTCACATGATTGCCCACATGCTTTACTCCATGGGTATTCCGGTCATGCTGGTGCTGGGCGGTCCTGTCACGCTCGCGCTGCGTGCGCTGAAGCCGGCCGGCCGTGATGGTCTGCCGGGTATTCGTGAGTGGCTGGTGGTCTTCATTAACAACCCGGTGTCGCGTTTCCTCACTCACCCGGTGGTAGCAACGGTGCAGTTCGTCGCAGGTTTCTACCTGCTCTATATGACACCGATCTACGACTTCCTGGCCGATGAGCACGCGGGCCACGTGTTCATGAACATCCACTTCTTGATCTCCGGTTACATCTTCTACTGGGTCATTATTGGTGTCGATGCTGCACCACAGCAGATTGAACCGTCGGTCAAGCTGGTCACGCTGATGGGCTCGTTGCCGTTCCACGCTTGGTTCGGTATTTCGCTGATGCAGTCGCAGAAGGTGCTTGCCGAGACCTACTACGCCAGCCTGGATCTCCCTTGGGCAGTCAATCTCCTGGAGGATCAGAATGTTGGTGGTGCCGTCGCGTGGGCTGCAGGTGAGGTTCCGCTCTATATCGTCACCGTTGCGCTGTTTGTGCAGTGGCGGCGTTCCGATGAAAAGGATGCAGCCCGCTACGACCGCGTCGCAGACCGTAACAACGATGAGGAGTTGGCCGCTTACAATGAGATGCTCGCACGTATGAGCCAGCAGGTCGGTGTCGGTGGCGAGGATGAGCGCGATTACTACACCTCGGAGGTTGACGCGCAGCATCCGGTGCACATGGACAATCCGATTGATGCCTCGAAGAGGCGTGGAAGGTAGCGTCGTTAAGCTGATTTCGTTCGCTTGACGACGAGGATTGCTGCGACTTCGCTCCTCAACTTCATACGTAGCCTGTGGATAGTTGTCTTTTTGACGAACTTATCCACAGGCTTTTTATGTACCTCTTTCATTTGTTTCTCGAAGCCGGAAAAGTAATTGGCACGGCACGAATTAGACATCTTCGGATTATTCGGCCGCAGTAGGTAAACGCTTTCTTTGGGGGAGGAGCCCGATGTCTGAGGCAGTTATTACCGTGGTGGGCAATGTGGTCCATCATGTGGAAAATCGAAATACCAATTCTGGGGCAAAGGTCTGCAAGTTTTCTGTGGCATCCAGCAAGTCATGGAAGGGGGAGAATGGTTGGGAGCAGTCGGAGACGTCATATTTTGATGTTGAATGCTGGGGAAAACTAGCCGAGAACGTGAATAACACGGTGTGGAAGGGCCAAGCCGTTATTGTCCACGGTCACGTTCGTACGGATCGTTGGGAGGGCGATGATGGTACGAAGCATCAGCGCCAGAAGATCATTGCTAAGGCGGTGGGGCCGAATCTGCGTCGTCACCTGGCAACGGTCAAGACTATGACTGAGAAGCCGCATGAGTCGCCGACGGGTCTTGGTGAGGCTGCTGCTGGGGAATCGGACGCCTCGGTTGCTGAGACAGTGCGTACATTCAGCGCTGGTGCTGGCGACGCTAGTGAGGCTGGGAACACAAGTGCAGCTCGCGCTGAGCAGCAAGAAATGGCTGGTGCAGGAGCTAGTGCGCCGTTTTAGTGACGGAGTTAGTTGGTCGTTCTAGAGCGGATTAAGGGGGGCCGTTAAAAGAGGGGAGGGGTATTTGCTGCATGTGAGGTGACGCTGCTGAGAAAGGGGGAGGGGCCGCATACGATTCGGCAGCGTTATCTCGCAGCTAGTTTTGCTAGTAGTCGGCAGAGATTTTGGTGGAAAGGATTGCGGGTACGCCCATGTAGATTGTGCCTTTTGGTTCCTATGCGTAACCTCTACAGGGATTGCTTATTTCCTTTTTACGAGGGGACGAAATTCCACCATGGGTGAGTTCATCTATCAGATGAAAAACGTGCGCAAGGCGCACGGCGATAAGGTTATTCTCGACAACGTCACCATGGCGTTTTACCCGGGCGCAAAGATCGGCGTGGTCGGTCCGAACGGCGCAGGTAAGTCGTCGATTCTGAAGATTATGGCCGGCCTGGATCAGCCGAGTAACGGTGAGGCTTTCCTGGAGCCGGGCGCCACTGTCGGCATCCTGCTGCAGGAGCCTCCTCTGAACGAGGAGAAGACCGTTCGCGGCAACGTCGAGGAAGGCCTCGGCGACATCTTCGAGAAGAAGGCTCGTTTTGAAGCCATCGCCGAGGAGATGGCCACCAATTACACCGACGAGCTCATGGAAGAAATGGGCAAGCTCCAGGAGGAGCTCGACGCCGCTGATGCTTGGGAGCTGGATTCCAAGATTGAGCAGGCAATGGATGCGCTTCGCTGCCCGCCGGCAGACGAGCCGGTTACTCATCTCTCCGGTGGTGAGCGTCGTCGTGTAGCACTGGCTAAGCTGCTGCTCTCCGAGCCGGACCTGCTGCTTCTCGACGAGCCCACTAACCACCTGGACGCCGAGTCCGTGCTGTGGCTCGAGCAGCACCTGGCTAAGTACCCGGGTGCCGTCCTGGCCGTGACTCACGACCGTTACTTCCTGGATCACGTCGCTGGCTGGATTTGTGAGGTCGACCGCGGCAAGCTCTACCCGTACGAGGGCAATTACTCGACTTACCTGGAGAAGAAGGCTGAGCGCCTTGAGGTTGCAGGTAAGAAGGACGCCAAGCTGCAGAAGCGCCTGAAGGATGAGCTGGCGTGGGTCCGCTCAGGGCAGAAGGCTCGCCAGGCCAAGAACAAGGCCCGTCTGGAGCGCTACGAGCAGATGGTGGAGGAAGCCGAGCAGTACAAGAAGCTCGACTTCGAAGAAATCCAGATTCCGACCCCGCCGCGCCTGGGTAACCAGGTTGTTGAGGTCAAGGACCTGGAGAAGGGCTTTGATGGTCGCGTCCTGATTAAGGACCTGTCGTTCACCCTGCCGCGTAACGGCATCGTCGGTGTGATTGGCCCGAACGGTGTGGGTAAGTCCACCTTGTTCAAGACCATCGTGGGGCTGGAGCAGCCGGATTCCGGTGAGGTCAAGGTCGGTCAGACTGTTCAGCTCAGCTACGTAGACCAGGGTCGTGAAAACATCGATCCGGAAAAGACCGTCTGGGAGGTCGTCTCTGATGGTCTCGACTACATCGTGGTCGGCCAGAACGAGATGCCGTCTCGTGCGTACCTGTCTGCCTTTGGTTTCAAGGGCGCGGACCAGCAGAAGCCGTCGAAGGTTCTCTCCGGTGGTGAGCGCAACCGTCTCAACCTCGCGCTGACCCTCAAGCAGGGCGGAAACCTAATCCTCCTGGATGAGCCGACTAACGACCTTGACGTCGAAACCCTGTCTTCGCTGGAAAACGCACTGCAGAACTTCCCGGGCTGTGCCGTGGTCATTTCCCACGACCGTTGGTTCCTGGACCGCACCTGTACCCACATCCTCGCATGGGAAGGCAACTTCGAAGAGGGCAAGTGGTTCTGGTACGAGGGCAACTTCGAGGGCTACGAGAAGAACAAGATTGAGCGTTACGGCGAGGAGGCTGCACGCCCGTCGCGTGTCACTCACCGTCGCCTGACCCGCTAATCTGTTTCCCGCGAATCTGATTTTTGCCAACGGCAAAGCCCGGGACCGTGTGGACTGGCTCGCACCAGTGCACAGGTCCCGGGCTTTCGCGTTATTTGCAGGCTCGTAGCTCCAGAAAACGCCTATAGTTCTGGGTATGACTGAATCAGCACCATTTCGTACCAACGTCGCTATCCGCTGGTCTGATTTCGATCAGTACGGCCACGCTAACAACACCGCTTTCCTGGAATACGCCCAGCAGGCTCGTCTGGACTTTGTGATGCGCGGCCTCGGCGGCGGGGCAGGGAGGCCCGCGGCAGTGGTGCGTCGCCTGGAGATCGACTACGTCCGCGCTATCTTGCCGGACACCCAGGAAGTTGTGGTTGAGACCGAGATCATCAACTTCGGTCGCACCTCTTTCACACTCCGCCAGACTATCTCCGACCAGCATGGCCACATCGTGGCTGTGCTCGAAACCGTGATGGTGATGTTTGATCTCAAGACTGCGAAGGCAGTCGAGCTCTCCCCGTCGGCCCGCCGTGAACTGGAGCGTTTTGCAGCTCCCGTAATCGAAGGCAACAAGGAAGACCAGGACAAGTAATTCGCCGTGACCACTTCTCATCCCGCTGCCGAGCTGACCTTCGGCACTCCCGATGCCCTGAAGAATCTGGGCGTCCTGGCCCATAAGGCCTACGCCCTCGACGAGAACACGTTGCTTCGTATCCGCGCACGAAAGACCACCACCGCCGCCGGTATCAGTTCCTCGTCCGAGCCCACCGCTGCGCCAGCAATGTCGCAGGTATGGGTGAAGACCCCGATCGGCCCGCTCGCCATGCGCACAATTGCGCTACACGCGCTTCCCGACGACATCATCGTCACCGCCGCGGAGATTAAAGACATCGCAGTGCGTGCCTTTGCGCAGGCAAAATCATCCGACGATGCGGAGGACAAGGAAGCTTCGCTCACCGCGTTGCCGTACCGGGTGCATGCGCAGTCGGCGTCCGCCTGGCCGGGATTCCTGCCGGTGCCGGAAGGATGGCAGGTTGTCGATTATGTTCCGGCCACTGCTTTCCGGACTCTCGAGAAGCAGGGCCGCGCGGTCGCTGTGGAATCTTCCGGCCCCATGGGCATGCCGCCATCTCTGCTGGATCAGAAGGTTCTTACTGTCAGCGGAGATACCAGCGACGCAGCCACCGGCACAGCCACTGCCTCCGGTGAAGCCACTGTTGACTCAGGGGAGGGGCAGTCGCAGGAGACGTCGAAAAGCGTTGTCGACGTGACCATGCGGGATGTGTTTGCGCTGTGTGCGATGGGCTTCATTCCGGAGCAACCGGATGAAAAAGAGCCGGTGCGCGTGTCCACGAAGGGACGGTGGCATCGGCTGGATGGGCGGTTTGGCTCAATCTTTACGCTCGAGTCCTTTGGCGTGCTGCCGCTGCTGAACTAGCGGGGTAGGAGCTTAATTCCTACTGCGCGTCGAAGCGGTTGATGAGCATGTCAGCGACCTGCACCATGTGGTTCCACATGGCTTCGCGCTGAGGGCGGGGGAGCTCTTCATCGGAAATGTCTGCGAGTGAGGCGCTCATGATCTCCAGCCAACGGTCGCGTTCGGCTTCGCCGATGGAAAACGGCATGTGGCGCATGCGCAGGCGCGGATGACCACGCTGTTCGCTGTACGTACGCGGCCCGCCCCAGTACTGGACGAGGAACATGCGGAGTCGATCCTCGGCGCCCTCCCAGTCATCGCTGGGGTACATCGGGCCGATGAGGTCATCGGAACGCATACGCGTGTAAAAGCCATGGACGATGCGATTGAAGACATCCTCGCCGCCGACGGAGTCAAAGAGCGTCTGAGAAGTTGTCATGGCACCAAGTCTATCGACTTGATGCCACGAAAACGATAACGGCCAAAGTGCCGGTCGAAATCACTTGCTACTTCGCGTCGAACTCGCGGGCGCGAAGAGCGAGCTTCACCAGGAACTGCTGTTCAGAGACAATGCGCTTGACCGGCGCTGCGGTCTCGTCGCTATCGAGCAGGCGCTGAGCGGCCGCAATTGCCGACTCGCTAATCTCCCAGGTGGGGTAGAAGCCCTCGAGCAGAGTCTGGGCCGTCTCGGAGGAGAACTGCTTCCACCAGCTGTTGGCAACAGCGAAGAAGTGCTCCGACAGCAAGGTCGCCGACTGCTCTGCGTTGATGGTGGCGCGGGAGTCGTCGTCAAGCGCCTGTGCGAGCACCGCACCCGAGCCCGGCGCGTTGAAGCCGGCCAGCAAGTGGCGAATGACAAGGTTCGACGGGGCGTCATCGCCGGAGACCGTCGCCTCTGCCCAGACGCGGGACTTGTTGGCGAGCGTCGGCACGGAGGCGCGGCAGGCGATGGCGGCCTGCGCACCGAGTGCCGAGTTGTCGGTCTTTTCAAGCTTTGCGATGGCTTCCTCGCCCTCGAGACCGGCGGAAACCAGCGCCTTCAGGGCGCGCCACTGCATGTCGGTGTCTACCGTGACAGCTGGGAAACCAGCCTTGTCTGCGGCGCCAGCGTAGGTGGCGCGCAGTGCGTCGACGACATCGCTATTCGACGAGCCCACGGAGGCTAAAGCGTTAACGAAAATCAGGGCGCGGTCGGCGTCCGTTTCCTTCTTCGCGTAGTCCAACAGACCCTGAGCCAGCAGATCGCGGCCGGTGGAGTCAGCCCACTGCGGATCGGCGTAGACATTGACAGCGCTAACCGCCTGAGCGATGACGCGCTCCAAGACGGAGAGCTTGTCCTCGCCCGGGATGCCGCGGAGTACCAGGTTGACGAAGTCGCGAGCGCGCATCTGGCCTGCGCGAACCATCTGCCAGGTGGCGGACCAGCACAGTGTGCGCGCCATTGAATCGGTGAAGGCGCCGATGTTGTCGATCACGGTGGCAAGTGAGCCTTCGTCCAGGCGAATCATGCTGTAGGTGAGGTCGTCGTCGTTAACCAGCACGACATCGCCGACTGGGGTATCGACCAGCTCTGGGACTTCGGTGCGTGCACCACGGACGTCGATTTCCACGCGCTTGGTGCGCTCGAGTACGGCATCCGATCCGGTACCGCGCAGGTTGTAGATACCCACGGCGATTCGGTGATCGCGGAGTTCTCCGGCACCCGGCTCGGCACCTTCCTGTGTGACTGCGAAGGAGGTGTACTTACCGGCCGACTGGCGGAAGTCCGGTGCCAGGGTGGTGATGCCAGTAGTGGTCAGCCACTGATCGGCCCAACCAGACAGATCGCGACCGGAGGCCTCGGAGAGCGCCTCCAAAAGGTCCGCGAAGGTGGCATTGCCAAAGCGGTGGCGGGCAAAGTGAAGGCGGGCACCGGCGAGGAAAGCGTCCTGACCAACGTAGGCGGCCAGCTGTTTGAGCGTGGATGCGCCCTTGGCGTAGGTGATGCCGTCGAAGTTCTGCTCGACGGTGTCAATGTCGCTGGCATCGGCGGCAATCGGGTGCGTCGACGGCAGCTGATCCTGCTTGTAGGCCCAGGCCTTCTCTACGTTGGCGAAGGTGGTCCAGGCGTGGCTGTAATCGGAAACTTCGACCTGAGCGGCGGCAGCAGACCAGGTAGCGAAGGACTCGTTGAGCCAGAGATCGTCCCACCACTGCATGGTGACCAGATCGCCGAACCACATGTGAGCCATCTCGTGCAGGATGGTGTCGTTGCGGCGCTCGTAGAGATAATGAGTGGGCTTGGAGCGGAACACGTACTCGTCGCGGATGGTCACACAGCCGGCGTTTTCCATCGCGCCCATGTTGTACTCCGGGCAGAAGATCTGGTCGTACTTACCGAACGGGTACGGCTCGCCGAAATGCTTGGCGTAGAAGTCGAAGCCTTCCTTGGTCTCCTTGAACAGAGTGTCGGCATCGAGGTACTCGGCGATGGACTGGCGGCAGTAGAGTCCCAGTGGAATGGTCAGCTCGCCATCCGGCTGGTGCTCAGCAGGGGTTTCCGGGTGCGGTGCGACAGTGCCGGTCCACGAGTCAGTGACCTCGTGCCATGGGCCCGCACAGACTGCGATGAGATACGTCGACAGCGGAACGTCCACCGAGAAGTCGAAGGTGTCGGCCTCATTGCCGTGGACATCGGTGGTGGCGCCGGTCTTGGCCACCGAGTTGGAAATAACCTTCCAACCCTTCGGTGCCACGACGTGGATTGAATACGTCGCCTTCAAATCCGGCTGGTCAAAGCAGGCGAACACGCGCTTGGCGTCGGCAGTTTCAAACTGCGAGTACAGGTATGTTTCGCCGTCGGCAGGATCCTGGAAGCGGTGAATTCCCTGGCCGTTGTTGGTGTAACGGCAGTCCGCGTCGATAACGATGGTGTGGTCACCTTCGGTCAGATCCACATTAATGCCGGTTTCGCTGGCATAGCGAGCGGCCTCCGTGGCATCGACACCGTCGATGGTCACACTCTTAACGACTGCATCACGCAGGTCAATAAAGGTGGAACCAGCGCGCTTCGCCGTCAGAGAAATTGCGGTCTTGGAAGCGAATGTTGGTGCACTGTGCGGCCCACCGACAGGTGCGGTAGTGAGGTCAAGAGAGATGTCGTAGTGGGACACCTCGAGCATGGCCGCACGGTCGGCGGCCTCGGTCCTGGTTAGGTTCGTGGAAGTCATGCGACAAGTGTAACCACGACCCCGGATTGGGAATCGGGCAGTAGCGGGGTGGGCGGCGTGACCTCGACTTCCTCGCTCATTCCACGTCGATTGAGGCGGTCGCATTGGCGGTCGATTGGCGGTCGAAGGGACGAGATTTTGGCTTCTTCGGCATGCGAGCAAAGCCGATTGTGAATACACTTCGTTTCATGTACGAACTCAGTGATGATACAAGCAAGGTTGAACGGGTCAACGCGGCGTGGGATCGCATTGAAGCAAAGCTTGGCGACGATGCCCTGGAGGCCCCGGCGACAGAAGCGGAACTGGATCAGCTTGAGGCTGACCTCGGAGTAAAGCTGCCAGACTACGTGCGAGCTTCGTGGCTGCGGCACGCGTCTGTGGACGGTGAGCCGTGGGACGGTGGCTGGATTGCGCCGCCGAAGTCGATTCTGAACGACTACAAGCTGTGGACTCAGCTGCAGGCAGACGGCGACTTTGATGACTTTGAAGCCGAAGGCATGGACAGCGCCGACTCGGATGGCAAGTGGTATCACGAGGCATGGATTCCGCTGGTCATGGACTTCGGCGGAAACAACTACTGTTTGGACATGCGCTCGGGGAAGATGGTCTCTATGGATCACGAGGTGGGCCCGGAGTTCCTGGACTACGCCGACTGGCCTGCCTACCTGGAGGCCACCGCTGATTGTCTGGAGGACACGGGCTTGCCCTCGCGTGGTTAGGATCCTCACATGGCCACTGGGAAGTCCCGGAGGGAACGAACCGCAAATAGGCGGAAGAATCATGAATGCGAGCCGAAAAATTCCCCCCTATAGTCGTTGATAAGTCAATCAATGCTTTAGGAGGACTTTCACATGAGCAATCGAGACAAGGTCACTTTCTACTTCGACGTTTCCTGCCCGTTTTGCTGGGTGACATCCCGCTGGATTAAGGAAGTCGAAAAGGTCCGCGACATCGAGGTCGAGTGGAAGCCGATGAGCCTGTCAGTACTCAATGAAGGCCGCGACGAGCTGCCGGAAGAGTACAAGTTCATGATGCAGTGCAACTGGACCCCGGCACGCCTGTTTAATGCCGTGTTCTCCCAGGATGGTCAGGAGGCCGTCGACAAGCTCTACACCGCGCTGGGCACGAAGTTTCACAACGAAAACCGCATCGATCGTCATGCGCATGTCGACGAGCCGGAGCATGCATTCGACGAACTGATTAAGGAAGCCCTCGCAGAGGTTGGACTGCCGGAAGAGCGCCTGGCACAGGCCCTGACTACCGAGTTCGATGAGCTCATGCGTGAAAACCACGCAGAGGCCATGAAGGAGGTCGGCAACGACGTCGGCACTCCGGTGGTCAAGCTCAACGACGTTGCCTTCTTCGGTCCGGTGCTTACCCGTATCCCACGCGGCGAAGAAGCCGGCAAGATTTTCGACGGCTCGGTTGCCGTCGCCAGCTACCCGTACTTCTTCGAAATCAAGCGCTCTCGCACTGAGGATCCGCGCTTCGACTAAGAAACCTGTAGCAGCTGGGGCATGCGGCTAAGGAACCTGAGCGGCCCTATCTTCGGCATTCTGCCCGGTAGAGGCCTGCTGTTCTTCTTCGCTCATGGCAGCCCACCGTGGTGGAATGTAGATGCAGGTCGGGTCGGATGCGGTGTAATCGCCGGTCAGTGCATAGGCAGTGGACCGGGATCCGCCACAGACGCTGTGGTATTCACAGACGCTGCACTTGCCGTGCCAATTGTCCGGGTCGCGAAGAGCTTTGAACGCCGGTGAGTTCGAATAGATTTCCTGGAATGGTGTGGCCTTCACATTGCCGCAGTGCAACGGCAGGAAACCATTGGGGTAGACATCGCCGATATGGTCGATGAAGGCAAAACCTGACCCGGAATTGACGGCCATCGGGGAGCGCGGTCGGCGTGGCTTTTCCGGTTCAGCGCCGAGCAGCTTAGTCGTTTCCTCGGTCAAGTAGCGGTAGAGCTCGCCGCCCTCATAGGGTGGCAGCCCTTTTTCTTTCGCTTCCTCCTGCTGCATGACGACGCGCCGATACTGCGGCGCCTCCGTCGTCTTAATGGCAATTCGGTTGGACACATCCGATAGCCAGTGAAGAACATCCTCGCGTTCCTCCGGCGACAAAGCGCCCAAATCCGCGCCGCGACCAGTGGGAACGAGGAAAAAGACGTACCACATCTTGGCCTGCATCTCCATGACCGTCTTCAGCAGCGCTGGCGCCTCATGAATATTTCCCTTGGTCAGGGTCGAATTAATCTGCAACCGGTAACCGGCCTCGTTGATGTGCGGAGCCATTTCAAGCGTCTTTTCAAAAGTCCCCGAAGACCCACGGAACTTATCATGGGTCTGGGCGGTCGCGCCATCGAGCGACATCGACATCGCCTTACCTCCGGCCTCACGCAGCGACTGAATTCGCTCCGGCGTCAACCGCGGCGTCACCGATGGCGACAGCGACATGTTCAGACCGTGCTCCGTGCCGAATCGCACCAATTCTTCCAGGTCATCACGCTCAAACGGATCGCCGCCGGTGAGCACTACAAGCGGCTTCGGCTTGCTATACGACGCCAAGGTCTCTAGCAGCGTCTTGCCCTCGGTGGTCGAAAGCTGAAGTGGATGCGGCTCATGTTGCGCATCAGCGCGGCAGTGCTTGCAGACTAGGCCACAAGCCCGCGTGACCTCCCAAATGACAATAAATGGCTTCTTGTTGATGTCATGCCGAACCGTTCGCACCACCGGTGCGTGATGATGCCCATGGGAGCCATGAGCTTCCGGATCGACTTGGAAGTGAGCTTGCGGCGCAGGAGACACGGTAAAAGCACCTAATTTCCGGTTTCGAAGACGTGCTGAAACGCAAAAACAGTTTCATTTTCACCCTATTCGGCTGCGCAGGGGGACGTCGTCAAGCAATACCTAAAACGGGTGCAGACACCGTTTAATCCGTGGGAACCGCTAGACTTGCTGCCATGCGTATTTACCTTGGTGCAGACCACGCCGGTTTTGAAATGAAGAACCTGATTAAGGCCCACCTGGAGAAGGCGGGCCACGACGTCGTTGACTGCGGCGCTCACACCTACGACCCTGCAGATGACTACCCAGCATTCTGCATCGAGGCGGCTTCCCGTACCGTCGCCGATCCGGGCAGCCTGGGCATCGTGCTCGGCGGTTCCGGCAACGGCGAGCAGATTGCTGCTAACAAGGTCAAGGGCGCTCGTTGTGCGCTGGCTTGGTCGGTGGAGACCGCAAAGCTCGCCCGCGAGCACAACAACGCTCAGCTGATCGGCCTCGGTGGTCGTATGCACTCTGAGGAAGAGGCTCTGGCCATCGTCGATGCTTTCGTCTCCCAGCCGTGGAGCGAGGAGGAGCGCCACCAGCGCCGCATTGACATCCTGGCAGAGTACGAAAAGACTGGCGTTGCCCCGGAGCTGCCAGAGGCTTAAAGGGTTGTTGTTCGCTATCTGTTGATAGGAATAAAAAGGGTCTGGTTCCAGAAAACTCTGGAACCAGACCCTTTTTATGTATAGACGGAGTAGGAATTGTCGTATGACAATTCCAGAAGTGCATCGCCGAGTAACTATTGTGCTATTCCCCGGGTTCGAGCTCTTGGACGTATTTGGGCCGGTTGGCCTTTTTGGTCATGTCCCAGAGATTGAGGTCGAATATGTCGCCCACATTTCTGGTCCGATAACCAGCGCTCAGGGGGCGCAGGTTATTACCACGCGTTGTGCCGCTGACCTCGAAACGGTCGATATTCTTCTAGTTCCTGGCGGAGCCGGGAGTCGAACACTAGTTGAGGATGCAGAGTTTTTGGACTGGCTTAACAACCTCGGATCCCGGGCGCGGTTAGTGGCTTCGGTTTGCACAGGTTCTGCACTGCTTGCTGCGGCTGGGCTTCTTGAAGGAAAACGGGCAACTAGTAATAAGTTGGCTTTTGATTGGGCTACCTCGTTCGGAAACGAAGTGACGTGGGTGAAAGAGGCTCGATGGGTTGAAGACGGAGATCGGTGGAGCTCATCAGGAGTCGCAGCAGGTATGGATATGGCTGTTGCTTTAATTAGCAGCATCCTTGGCAAGGAAGCTGGTCGATTCGCCGCCAGAAAAATTGAGTATCGGCCCCAGACAGACGGCACTGTCGATCCTTTTGCGGATTTAGCGAAATAGCGGCGCCGGGCTTTTTCTAAATATCGAAACCGTCGAATCCGCCGTCGAAGAATCCGCCACCGTCACTGCCACCGTCGCCGCCGCCGAAGAGGCCGTCGAAGAAGCCTCCGCCGTCGCCTGCGTCACCGGCATCTGCACCGCCGCCACCGAAGTCGCCGCCAAGGTCATCTCCACCGAAGTCTTCGGCTCCAAAGTCCTCGGTGCCGCCGAAGTCGTCAGCGCCGGTGCCCATGCCGCTGGCGAACTCATCAGCGCCGTAGGCAACACCGGCCATACCGTGGAAGAGGGTAGAGAACAGCAGCATCGAGCCTGCGGTCCAGACACCGGTGCGGAGCGCGGACTTCCACCATGGCTCGGAGTACCAACCGGCTGGAACCGGTCGGCCAGCGACACGGCCGCCGGGGTAGTAGTTCGGAGTCTCTGGGGTGGCGTATGGAGAGGCGGTAACCGAGTGGCCTTCGTGCTCAATGGTGCGAGTTTCGGTCACAGAACCAGCAGCCTTCTGGCCTTCCAGTGGTGGCAGTGTCGGCCCCGCCGGCAGGCCCATAATTTCGCGAGCTGCATTGATGTAGTGCAGGCCCTCCAGCGCCGATTCGCGCGCCATTCGTGCCTGTGCTGGGGTGCGTGCAGTAGAAATCTGCGAGGAAGCGGCGTTGTAGCGCTCGGATGCGTCCGCAAGAGCCTGCGTGGAAGCCGAATCCGTGCCAGCCAGATTCAGTACCTGTGAGCCCAGTCGCTCAATCCATCGGCGGGCGTCTGCGACGGCGTCTTCCAATTGATTGTTCTGGCGGGCATCAAAGGCCCTGTTAGAACGGTTTTGAGCCATCGACGCGATGATAATTGCGCCGCCGACGGTGATAGCGATCAGGATTAAGGCCCCCATGGGCTAGGCCTCCAAAAAGGAAATTGCGAGTATTGCTAGTAATTACTTCAAACAACGCATGTAGAGCGCAAAAAGTTCCCGAGCTGACATCTCTGTGTGACAGAGGCAGCTCGGGAACCAGGAAATGATTGGGTATGGGTAGGTATCTATGACTCGGCGGAGTCGGTGCGCTTGGTGCGGCTCTTTCGATTGGCGTGCCATTCGCGAACTTCTTCGGAATCCCACAGGGTCAACCCATGAAGCTTCGCGACGGGCTCAGGAGCCTTTTTGCGGCCAGCGTAGCTGGTGAAAGTGCCACGTGCGGTGCCGGAAAAAGCAGCGCATTCGACCGCGGTCCATAGTTCGTGTCCAGTATCGGCATCGATAATGGTGGGCTTCATGGTGCCCAGAGTACCCGTGGCACTGGATCCTGAACAGAGGGCAGAAGAATTTCTGGCCCCGGGCATCAGCTTGTCCCGGGTATCAGCTTGGAAAAACAAAAACCGGGAGCGATGCTCCCGGTTACGTGGAGGGGATGACGGGAATCGAACCCGCGTCTTCAGCTTGGAAGGCTGAGGTATTAGCCACTATACGACATCCCCATAGACAGAGATCCGGCTTAGATACTCAATCGTCTCCACCAGACCGTATCTCGGTACAAGGCATATTAACCCGTTAAAGCGCACATACAAAAATCGATGCCAGGTTTTTCTCGAAGGCTTTAAAGAAAAGTGGCTGTGGCCGGGAAAAATAGAAAATGAAACTAAAGCAACGTGGGGTATGTGAAACAGGCGTATAGCCGTTGATTACACTGTCACACGACTCAACAAAGGGGCAGTCGTTTGAGAGGCTTCTTTGGGGAGTCGGCCGACGAATGGAGTGTTTGCAGTACACGAGGCCGCCAAAAGCAGTGCCGAGGTGATGCAAACGCCCGGTGATATGCATGGATTTCATGAAACCAGTAGTAGTTGGCAGGTTGCTCTCGATGGCGTCGTAAAGCGTTTTCAGACAGAGCATTAGCCTGGTTGAACGCGTGGTTTTGTGATTTCATTAATCGTCAGGTAAATCTATACGGGTCCGTTGTGGAAACGCGATTTCGCGACTATGAGGGCCCCGGTGCAGATGCTCCAAAGGGGTTTCTGCTAGGTTTCGAATGACGCATACGGGGTATGGCGCAGCTTGGTAGCGCGTCCGCTTTGGGAGCGGAAGGCCGTGGGTTCAAATCCCGCTACCCCGACCAGTATCACGGGCACTCCCGTGGTCTATGAATTAATCATCGAGTTGCAGGAGAGTGCACCAGTGAAGTCTTCCGTTGAGAAGCTCAATGAGACCCGAGTGAAGATTACCGTCGAGGTCCCGTTTGATGAGCTGAAGCCAGAGTTCGACAACGCCTACAAGGCACTGGCTCAGCAGGTCCAGATTCCGGGCTTCCGTAAGGGCAAGGCACCGGCAAAGCTGATTGAGGCCCGCTTCGGCCGTGGCCCAATCCTGGAGCAGGTGCTCAACGACATGGTTCCGTCCCGCTACGACGAGGTCGTTCGCGAGGAGGACCTGAAGGTTATCGGTCAGCCTGAGGTTGACATCACCAAGCTGGAAGATGGCGAGCTCGTTGAGTTCACCGCTGAGGTTGACGTCCGCCCGGAGATTGAGCTGCCGAAGTTCGAGGACATCGCAGTTGAGGTTGACCCGCTGGTCGCCGACGAGGAAGCTGTTGAGGCTGAGCTGCAGAACCTGCTCGCTCGCTTCGGCACCCTGACCGGCGTCGAGCGCGCAGTCGAGAAGGACGACTTCGTCTCCATCGATCTGTCCGCCACCATCGACGGCGAAGAACTGGAAGAGGCTTCCACCGAGGGGCTGTCCTACCAGGTTGGCTCCGACGACCTGATTGACGGCCTGGATGACGCTGTTGTTGGCCTGTCCCAGGGCGAGTCCAAGGAGTTCACCACCAAGCTGGTTGCTGGCGAGCACGAGGGCGAGGACGCTCAGGTCACCGTTACCGTTCAGTCCGTCAAGGTCCGCGAGCTGCCGGAAGCTGACGACGACTTCGCTCAGATGGCTTCCGAGTTCGACACCATCGACGAGCTGAAGGAAGACCTGGCCCGCCAGGTCGAGAACACCAAGAAGGGTGAGCAGGCTCAGCAGGTTCGCGACAAGGTCCTGGCTGCCGCTATGGAGCAGACCACCATCGCTCTGCCGGAGGGTGTTGTCAAGGAGCAGGTCGAGGGCCAGCTGCAGCAGCTGCTGGGTCAGTTCGGCGGCGACGAGAAGGTTCTGAACTCCATGCTGGAGGCCCAGGGCACCACCCGTGAGCAGTTCGACGAGGACTCCAAGAAGTCCGCTGAGGAAGCTGTCCGCACCCAGCTGTTCCTGGACGCACTGGCTGAAGAGATCCAGCCGGATGTTTCCCAGCAGGAGCTCACCGACCACATCCTGTTCACTGCTCAGTCCTACGGCATGGACCCGAACCAGTTCATCCAGCAGATTCAGCAGTCCGGCCAGCTCGGCAACCTGTTTGCAGACGTTCGCCGCGGCAAGGCTCTGGCCACCTCGATCCTGAAGGCTTCCGCCAAGGACACCGAGGGCAACGAAATCGATCTGAACGAGTACTTCGGTGAGGTCGAAGCTGAGGCTGAGAAGACTGAGTCCGACAAGGCTGAGGACAACTCGGCTGAGTAAGCCCCGCCGTTAGCGCGACGCATTCCTTATGCTGCAACGCTTATAGCGAACAAGGGCCGTTCCTGAAACAAAGGGACGGCCCTTTTCGTTACCCTCTAGTGAACGACAAACTCGCACACGTACGAAGAAGGAGTACACAGATGAGCGATAACGCCCAGATGTCGACGAACACAGTTTTCGACAAGCTGCTCAAGGAGCGCATTATTTGGCTGGGTGAGCAGGTCGACGACGAGATTGCCAACAAGCTCTGCGGTCAGATGCTGCTCCTGGCAGCTGAGGACCCGGAGGCGGATATCTCGCTGTACATTAACTCCCCGGGCGGCTCCGTCACCGCCGGCATGGCCATTTACGACACCATGCAGTTTGTTCCGTGCGACGTGGCTACCTACGGCATGGGCTTGGCAGCTTCCATGGGCCAGTTCCTGCTCGCCGCAGGTGCTAAGGGCAAGCGTTACGCACTGCCGCACGCCCGCATTATGATGCACCAGCCATCTGCCGGTATTGGCGGTACCGCATCCGACATCACCATTCAGGCTGAGCAGTTCGCTGCCACCAAGAAGGAGATGGCTCGTCTGATTGCGCAGCACACCGGTCAGCCGGTCGAGCGCATTGAGGAAGACTCGGACCGCGACCGCTGGTTTACCGCAGCTGAGGCAAAGGAATACGGCCTGGTTGACCACGTCGTGACCGCCCTCAAGGACACCGCACGCTAAAAGCGGACAGTAGCGAATAATTAGAGGCGATTTAATCAACATGGAGATGAACAATATGCAGATGCCGCAGTCGCGCTACGTGCTTCCTTCTTTCGTGGAGCACTCCAGCTTTGGTGCTAAGGAATCCAACCCATACAACAAGCTCTTCGAAGAGCGCATTATCTTCCTCGGCTCCCAGGTCGATGACACCGCCGCTAACGACATCATGGCGCAGCTGCTGGTGCTTGAGGGCCTGGACCCGGATCGTGACATCACGATGTACATCAATTCCCCAGGCGGCTCCTTCACCTCGCTGATGGCCATCTACGACACGATGCAGTATGTGCGTCCCGACGTGCAGACCGTGTGCCTGGGCCAGGCTGCCTCCGCGGCAGCCGTGCTGCTCGCTGCGGGTGCACCGGGTAAGCGTGCAGCTCTGCCGAATGCGCGCGTGCTCATTCACCAGCCGGCTACCCAGGGTATCCAGGGCCAGGTTTCCGACCTGGAGATTCAGGCGAACGAAATCGAGCGCATGCGCAAGCTGATGGAGGAAACGCTGGCTCGCCACTCCGGTCGCACTGCAGAGCAGATCCGCAAGGACACCGACCGTGACAAGATCCTGACCGCTGAAGAGGCCGTCGAGTACGGCATCATCGACCAGGTCTTCGAGTACCGCAAGCACAACGCCTAAAGTGTTTGGTTGCATGGCCTTAATCGGAAAACTTTCAATCCGGTTAAGGCCTTGTTCATTTTTGGGTATGTATTAATACTTAATATCGATTCATGCCTTTTCGACCTGATATCGATGCCCAACAGTTCAGCCGTGATGATTCGGAAGTCCAAGTTAGCCGACGTCAAGTTTTGCGTGGCCTCTTTCTGTCTGTAGCAGGTGCAGCAACTACTTATTCGGTCTCTTCGTTTTCGAACCTAACGGCCGCTCAAGCTGTAGCTGCGAAACCGGTAACACCGGGGTCTTTTGAAATACCTATCTTGCCTCTTGGTAAGCGAACCGGTGCACCTGAAGATGCCGGTGAGGACAATATCTCGCTGCCAGGACAAGGAGCTAGCGAGAATAATCGTGGCGTCGGTATCGTGCCGGTGGATGACTTCCCAACGGCTTATGATTTCCCATTTGCTCACGGCGTTGCCTCGGGAGACCCATTGCAAGATCGCGTAATTATTTGGACTCGCGTTACGCTCGCAGAGCGAGACCCTGATGGCGCTCCTGGCGCTAATCCAAAAGGTATGAGGATTCCGGTCGATTGGTCAGTGGCCACGGACCGAGAAATGTCCAATGTTGTGGTTTCGGGTACTCAGGAAGCTATTGCTGAGCATGATTGGACTATCAAGGTTGATGTCACTGGATTAGCGACAGGTGAAACGTACTATTACCAGTTTGTTTCGCAAGGGCAGAAGTCGGTGATTGGACGGACCCGCACTGCATTTGGTGCAGGTATCGATGAGATGCGCATGGCCGTGATGTCTTGTAGCTCCTACTGGTCATCATGGTGGTCTGGACTTAGTCACTTGGCAAATCGAAACGATCTTGACTTGGTGGTTCACCTAGGGGACTACTTGTACGATTTCATCGATAAGGATGAAATGGTGCGCTCACGCCCTGGTTTTGACAAGCTTGATCATCCGGATAATCGGGACTGGCTCAATCTGGACGAAGTCCGACGTCGTTATGCCCTGTGGCGCTCGGACGAGAATTTTGCCCGTGCCCATCAACAGCACCCTTGGACCATTATTTGGGACAATCACGATATTGATCCGTTTTACGGAAACCAAGTTGATGTGCCGGAAATTAGTATCGCCGAAACCGTGACTATTTCAGATACTTTCCGCGCATTCTGGGAATGGACCCCCACGCGGCCACCGCGTGGTGATGGATCCGGCGAGTTCATGCTGGTAGAGGACTTCTCATACCCAGTGCCGGAGAATCCAGCGCTGGTGTACCGAAAGCTACAATTCGGTGATCTCGTTGATATTCATGCCATGGATGCGCAGTCGCTATTGCCAAAGTACGAGCTGCCCGTCGATAACTCGCACCTCGACGGCGCGCCTAGTTTGCTTGGCCGCCCTCAGTTCGAGTGGTTGGAAAAGGGACTGGCCGATTCGCAAGCGCGCGGAGTGCGCTGGAAAGTCTTAGCCCAGCAGGCTTGGTTCTCGCCAACTGAATTGCCTGATGTCATTCCTGGTCAAGAAGGGCCAAAGTTTGGCCTCAGTCGTTGGTCGGACTATCTGGCGGAAAAGGAAAAACTCATCGCACTGTTGCGGGATGGAATCAACAATGCGGTTATGGTCTCCGGAGATGCACATGGAAATCTTGGGTCAGATTTGCTGTCGCAATCAGTAGTAGGCGACGGCTACATTTCTGGGTTGCCGGGTACTAATCCACGGCCAGGTGCAGAGCCAGGGAATGTGCAGGCAGGAGCGCTCAGGACAACCACGGGCAACAGCGGCACCTTTAATGCCCGAAGGCACAGCGCCGGTGTTGAATTTTGCCCAACCTCGATGGGGCGTGGGGGTGCAGATGACGCGGTTAGGGGTGTGACAAGTGCTGTCAGTGGAAATACTCCTGAGGCGCGGATGGCTGCTTTTGCAGCTTCTCGCGTAGCGGAGATGGCGCTGTTGAATCTCAATTCGAATGTCCAGTTCATGGAGTGGTCCGATCATGGATATGGAATAGTCCATTTTGATAGGCAAAAGGCTATATTCGAATTTTGGTGGCAGGACAAATACGAACGCAATGCACCCGACATCTTGGGTCATCAAATGGTCAGTTGGGCGGATGAAGATTTCGAACATCCAGTGCCGCGGTATCCGAATCAAATTGATTCCGTAACGCTCCACGGCCTTCCTGTGGAAGCGACGCAGGGCAGTCGCGTATCTGAGTCAGCGTAGTTTCGACTGTCTGTTGTCGAGACATGGTCCTTTGGTATCAGCATTGGATTTGGGTCAGTAGCTACGCTGGATAACGCGAGTGCAATTCATGTAGCAAACGCCTCGTTTGAAAAGCTTCAACAGCATCAGGCGTGGGGGCTTCGTTCTTATCCTGAATCTTGGTAGGCTCGTGCGAAGTCATACCGAAATTAATCAGCGGAAAGGCGGCGGCGGGAGCCTCATGGCGCGTATGCAAGAAAGTGCGGATTTGCTGAAGTGCTCTTTCTGTGGAAAGAGTCAGAAGCAGGTCAAAAAGCTGATTGCCGGACCTGGTGTGTACATCTGTAATGAGTGCATCGAGCTCTGCAACGAGATTATTGAAGAGGAGCTCAACACCGGCGGCGAGGCAACTGGCAACGACGACCGCCTGCCGCGCCCGATGGAAATTCGTGACTTCCTCGATGAGTACGTCATCGGCCAGGACACGGCAAAGCGCACGCTGGCCGTCGCAGTCTACAACCACTACAAGCGCCTTCGTGCTGCAGAGACCAAGTCGGACAACGACGTCGAGCTGCAAAAGTCGAACATCCTCCTGCTGGGGCCGACTGGCTGTGGCAAGACCTACCTCGCACAGACGTTGGCCCGCAAGCTGGATGTGCCGTTCGCAATCGCTGACGCCACCAGCCTGACCGAGGCCGGCTATGTCGGCGAGGACGTGGAGAACATCCTGCTGAAGCTGCTGCAGGCTACTGATTTCGACGTCGAGAAGGCACAGCGCGGCATCATTTACGTCGATGAAATTGACAAGATTTCGCGCAAGTCCGAGAACACCTCCATCACCCGCGATGTCTCCGGTGAAGGTGTGCAGCAGGCGCTGCTGAAGATTCTCGAGGGAACCGTAGCCGCCGTGCCGCCGCAGGGTGGGCGCAAGCTGCCGAACCAGGAGTTCATTCAGTTCGACACCTCTAACGTCCTGTTCATCGTCGCCGGTGCGTTTGCCGGTCTGGAAAAGGTCGTGCAGGAGCGCGTCGGCAAGAAGGGCTTGGGCTTCGGCGCAGATGTCACCTCGGCTAACGACGAGGACATGAAGGATCCATTCCGCGATGTGCTGCCGGAGGACCTCGTTCGATTCGGCCTGATTCCTGAGTTCATTGGCCGCCTGCCCGTTATTGCATCGGTCACCAACCTCGATGAGGACGCGCTGGTTCGTGTGCTCACCGAGCCGAAGAACTCCCTGGTCCGCCAGTACCAGCACCTGTTCGACATGGACGGTGTGCGCCTCACCATCGACGATGAGGCACTGCGCGCCATTGCTGCCAAGGCGATTAGCCGCAATACCGGCGCCCGTGGTCTGCGCGGCATCATGGAAGAGATCTTGGTTCCCGTGATGTTCGAGGTACCAGAGCGTGACGACGTCACGGAGGTCATTGTCCACAAGGAATGCATCACGGACGGTGCAGCGCCGGAACTCGTTGAACGCAGCGAGGATAAGAAGACTGCGTAAAGTTAGCTAAAAACCCGGTTAGAGTAGCCGCTCTAACCGGGTTTTTGATGTCTGTATGGAGCCCTAGTCGTCCATGCCGTAGATGTCGCGGTAATCCGGGGCGTCGTCAGTAGTTAAGTCCTGAGTCTCCGGGTTGGGCTGATCGCCGTAGACCTCTGCGCCAAGCGCGGACGAGTTGGCGCCATGGGAGGCCAGCAGGGAAGTGTACGAGCTGCCCGGTTCGTTGCGAGGCGAGGACGTCAACAGGCTGGTCACAGTGTCCTGAGCGAACTCACGCAGCTTGTCCGACAGCACTGTCGACTGCATTTCAATGCCGTAGAGGTTTTCAAAAGTCCGCTGGTGCAGGGTGGGGAAGGTGGCCAGCGACAGCACGAGAATATAAAGATCAAGGGCGGAAATATCAGTGCGGAATGCACCGTAATCGCGGCCGAGCAACAAGATGCGGTCAAACTCCAAAACAATAGGGCTCTGACCACCAAGCCCAGTCACGCCTTCTAGCGGCAGTACCGGGTGTAGGTTTTCCTGGATGATGAACCGCACGGCGAGCGGGTTCGCCGAGAAATAGTCGTAGATAACGCCGACTACATGCTGCAGGGCTTCCACCGGCACATTGGAGTGCGGACGCAGGGCGTCGTCGTCAGGCCTTACGGTCTCCAGTACATGTGCCCACGTCGCCCTGTAGAGTCCCAACTTGTCACCGCAGTGGTAGTGAAGCATGCGCTTGGAGACCCCAGAGGCGGCAGCAATGGCATCCAAACGGGCATCTGCATACCCCTTTGCGGTGAATTCTTGAAGTGCTGCCACTAAGACTGCATGGGGGATTGCATCAGAGGAGCCTGGAGACTTCATGAAAATCCTTTGCTTGGACTAGAGGGCGACTACGGGGTTTGGGCTATCTAACGGGGGTGAAATTGCTCGGTCGCGGACTTCTTTCTAGTGAAATGAGTACACGACCGTAAGTCATGCCTAATGCTATCCGTTTTTCAGAATCGGCCTGAGCGCATCGCCCCCGTCTGCGCCAATTCTGCAGTCGCATTAGAGTGGGCAGCGAATTGATTCTCTCTCGAGAAAGGCCTGTAGTGAACAAGACTCCCGTAAAGGTTGCAGTTACCGGCGCCGCCGGACAGATCGCTTACTCCCTGCTCTTCCGCATTGCCAGCGGTTCGGTTTTCGGCCCTGAGACCCCGGTTGAGTTGAATCTGCTGGAGATCACTCCGGCGCTGCACGCCACCGAAGGCGTCGCCATGGAGCTGTTTGACTCCGCCTTCCCGCTTCTGACTGGCATCAACATCACCGATGATCCGGCAAAGGCATTCGACGGTGCCAACGCCGCATTCCTGGTCGGTGCAAAGCCGCGCGGCAAGGGCGAGGAGCGCTCCGCACTGCTGGGCGCCAACGGCAAGATCTTCGGCCCACAGGGTGCCGCTCTGAACGATCACGCGGCAGACGACATCAAGGTTTTGGTTGTCGGCAACCCGGCCAACACCAACACCATGATTGCCGCATCCCACGCTAAGGACATCCCGGCAGAGCGCTTCACCGCCATGATGCGCCTGGATCACAACCGCTCCCTGTCCCAGCTGTCGGAAAAGATTGGTGTTCCGACCACTGAGATCAAGAACATGATCGTCTGGGGTAACCACTCCGCCGACCAGTTCCCGGACATCACCTACGCCACCGCCGCAGGCGAGAAGGTCTCCGACAAGGTTGACGCTGCATGGGTCGAGCAGGACTTCATCCCGCGTGTTGCCAAGCGTGGCGCAGAGATCATCGAGGTTCGCGGTTCCTCCTCTGCAGCTTCCGCTGCCGCTGCCGCAGTTGACCACATGCGCGATTGGGTAATGGGTACCTCAGAGGGCGAGTGGGTCTCTGTCGCACTTCCGTCCGACGGCTCCTACGGCATCGACGAAGGCCTGGTCAGCGGTGTTCCGTGCTACGCCAAGGATGGCGAGTGGGTCCGCGTTGAGGGGCTGGACCTCTCTGAGGTTCAGCGCGCTGGTATCGAGCGCAACGTCAAGGCACTGCGCGAAGAGCGCGACGCAGTTAAGGACCTGCTGGTCTAAGAGCTGTTCAACGGCCGTATAGAGGCGCTCTCTTGTGATGATTTCACAAGAGAGCGCTTTTATTTTGCGCGGTAATCGCGGTTCGGCTCGGAGCGAGAGTAAGGCTTGAATCCGACGGTGTGTAAGTCGCCGATAGCAGATATGGGTGGGGCGCAAGGGCCGTCGTAAAGCCCCTGGAAAACCAAATCCGGGCAAGGCGCTAAGATGTGACGCGTGACTGAGAACAACGTGGACCTAAACAGAGCAGATAAGTTGCCCAAGTCGTGGAACCCGGCTGACGTGGAGTCGGACCTGTACCAGGGCTGGGTAGACGCTGGCTATTTCGAGGCTGATCCGTCTAGCTCCAAGCCGGCTTACTCTATTGTGCTGCCCCCGCCGAATGTGACGGGTCAGCTGCACATGGGCCACGCACTGGACCACACTTTGATGGATGCGCTGGTGCGCCGTAAGCGCATGCAGGGCTACGAGGTGCTGTGGCTGCCGGGTATGGACCACGCGGGTATCGCAACGCAGACCAAGGTCGAGGCGATGCTGAAGGAGTCCGAAGGCAAGGACCGCTTCGATTATGGCCGCGAGGAGTTCGTGGAGAAGGTCTGGGAGTGGAAGCACGATTACGGCGGACGTATCGGCAACCAGATGCGCCAGATTGGTGACTCCCTGGATTGGTCCCGTGAGCGCTTCACTCTGGACGAGGGCCTGTCCCGTGCGGTTCAGACGATTTTTAAGGAACTGTTTGACCGCGGCCTAATCTACCGCGCCAAGCGCATGGTCAACTGGTCGCCGGTGCTGCAGACCGCAATCTCGGATATTGAGGTCAAGTACGAGGACGCTGAAGGCGAGCTCGTCTCTTTCCGCTACGGCGATGGGGAAGATTCCATTGTTGTGGCGACGACTCGTGTGGAGACGATGCTGGGCGACGTGGCAATTGCCGTGCATCCGGAGGATGAGCGCTACACGCACCTGGTGGGCAAGGTTTTGGATCACCCGTTCCGCGAGGACCTGAAGATTCAGGTCATCGCCGATGACTATGTGGATCGCGAGTTCGGTACCGGTGCGGTGAAGATCACGCCGGCACACGATCCGAATGACTTCGCCATGGGCCAGCGCCACGACCTGGATATGCCGGAGGTCATCGACACCACTGGCCGTATCTTCAACACTGGCACGCGTTTCGACGGCATGGATCGTGCGGAAGCCCGTACTGCGCTGACGGAGGCGCTGCGTGAGCAGGGGCGCATTGTCAAGGAGGTCCGCCCGTACGTTCACTCGGTTGGCCACTCGGAGCGCTCGGGTGAGCCGATTGAGCCGCTGCTGAGCCTGCAGTGGTTCGTTAAGGTCGATGAGCTGGCCAAGATGTCCGGCGATGCTGTTCGCGAGGGCGACACGGTTATTCACCCAGCTTCACAGGAGCCGCGCTGGTTCGATTGGGTCGATGACATGCACGACTGGTGTATTTCCCGCCAGCTGTGGTGGGGCCATCGCATCCCGATTTGGTACGGCCCGAATGGCGAGGTCGTCTGTGTCGGCCCGGATGATGAGGCTCCGACGGGTGAGGGCTGGACGCAGGATCCGGACGTGCTGGATACCTGGTTCTCCTCTGCACTGTGGCCGTTTTCCACGATGGGTTGGCCGGAAGCCACCCCAGAGCTGGAGAAGTTCTACCCGACATCCGTGTTGGTCACCGGCTATGACATTCTGTTCTTCTGGGTCGCGCGCATGATGATGTTCTCGACCTTTGCTGCCACCCTGTCTGATTCACCGCTGGGTAAGGGGCGCGACGATCGTCCGCAGGTGCCGTTTAAGGATGTCTTCCTGCACGGTCTGGTCCGCGATGAGCAGGGTCGCAAGATGTCGAAGTCCCTCGGCAATGGCATTGACCCGCTGGACTGGGTCCGCGACTACGGTGCGGACGCACTTCGCTTCACGCTGGCGCGTGGCGCTAACCCAGGCTCTGACCTGCCGGTCGGTAATGACGCCGCTCAGAGCTCCCGTAACTTCGCTACTAAGCTGTTCAACGCCACCCGCTTTGCGCTGATGAACGGGGCCCACGTGGGCGAGCTGCCGGACCGTGACCAGCTCACCGACACCGACCGCTGGATCCTGGACCGCCTGGAACAGGTCCGCGCCGAGGTTGACGCTGCGCTGGATAAGTACGAGTTCTCCAAGGCCAACGAGGCCCTCTACCACTTCGCATGGGACGAGGTCTGTGACTGGTACCTGGAGATGACCAAGGTTGACTTCCCGCGCCTGAACGACGGCGAGACCATGACCGAGGAGCAGGCCGCCCGCGCAGCCTCCACGCGTCTGGTTCTCGGCCGCGTGCTGGATACGCTGCTGCGTTTGCTGCACCCGTCCATGCCGTTCGTCACGGAGACGCTGTGGAAGGCGCTTACCGACGGCGCGGAGGGCTTCGAGGACTCTCTGGTTATTTCCGCCTGGCCGGATGCCACCATGACCACCGACGGCGCTGCTGTCGACGAGGTTGCCGCACGTCGTATTGCCGATGCCCAGAAGTTGGTCACCGAGCTGCGTCGTTTCCGCAATGACCAGGGTGTGAAGCCGTCGCAGCGCGTGCCGGCACGCATGAACCTGGCGGATGCTGATCTGACTGCTCAGGAAGAGATGATTCGTTCGCTGGCTCGTGCTGAGGCACCGGAGGATGGATTTACCGCTACCGCATCCATTGAGGTGCGCCTGTCTCAGGCCACGGTCCTGATTGAGCTGGATACCTCCGGCACTGTCGACGTGGCCGCTGAACGCAAGCGCCTGGAAAAAGACCTGGCCAAGGCCGAGAAGGAACTGGCCGGCACCGAGAAGAAGCTCGGCAACGAGGCCTTCCTGTCCAAGGCTCCGGAGCAGGTCGTGGAGAAGATTAAGACTCGCCACCAGTTCGCACTGGAGGAGATTGACCGCATTAAGGCTCGTTTGGAGGGACTTCCGCAGGCATGACCGAACCACGGGATATCGAACCTCGGGATGCTGAATCACACGATGAGATTTCAGGGGAGATTCGTTTGAATCTTGGCGGCGAGGACGATTCGGTGGCGCAGGAAGAGTCTGCGGTGCGAGAAGAGTCCACCGCAGCGCCTGAGTTCGAATTCGATCCGGCTGACTCTCAGATCGTCGAGGACCTTGAGCCTCGCGAAATCGCCGGTGTGATGGCCGATGACCGCATGCCCGATGACATGCGCCTCGGTGAGGTCTCCGTGTCTGAGGAAGGCCTGAGCCTGCCGGTCGATGTGGACCGCCCGGTCAACGAGCCGGCTCCGCTGGAGGCCACCGCCGAGGAGCTGCGCGAGCTCGCAGAGGCGGAAGCTGAGCTGGATCAGCGCTGGCCGGAGACCAAGATTGACCCATCGCTCGAGCGGATCGAGATGCTGATGGACATCCTTGGCCATCCCGAGCGTGCCACTCCGGTGATTCACGTTGCCGGCACTAATGGCAAGACTTCCACTGTTCGCATGATTGAGTCGCTGGTGCGAGCTCTCGGTCGTCGCACTGGCCGCACCACCAGTCCGCATCTGCAGCTGGTTACCGAGCGCATCGCCATTGATGGCCAGCCCATCCATCCACGCGACTACGTGCGAATCTGGCGCGAGATTCAGCCCTATGTGGAAATGGTTGACGCCAAGTCCGCCGAAAAGGGCGGCCCGCAGATGAGCAAGTTCGAGGTCCTCACGGCCATGGCCTACGCTGCCTTCGCCGACGCTCCTGTCGATGTCGCCGTGGTGGAAGTCGGCATGGGCGGCACATGGGATGCGACCAATGTGGTGGAGGCCGACGTGGCCGTCATCTGCCCGATCGGTCTTGATCACACGGAGTACCTCGGCGATACCCTGGCTGAAATCGCTGCTGAGAAGGCCGGCATCATCAAGTCGCGGTGGAACAAGGACGACCTGCTCACACCACCGGACAATGTCGCCATTGTTGGCGAGCAGGAACCGGAAGCAATGGACGTCGTTTTGCGCCGTGCCGTGGAAATGGATGCCTCGGTCGCCCGTGCTGGGGTTGAGTATGGCGTCGTCAGCCATCAGCTGGCGGTCGGCGGGCAGAACCTAACGCTCAAGGGCCTGGCCGGCGAGTATGACGACATCCATCTGCCACTGCACGGCCCGCACCAGGCGCGCAACGCCGCCACAGCGCTGGCCGCGGTGGAGGCGTTCTTTGGTGCTGGACCGGGACGTCCGCTCAACATTGATGCTGTTCGCGAAGGCTTTGCGACGGTCGCATCGCCCGGCCGCCTGGAGCGCGTGCGCTCGACCCCGACGGTGTTCATCGATGCCGCCCACAATCCTCACGGTGCCCGTGCGCTACGCACGGCGCTCTCCGCTGAGTTCGACTTCCGCCGTGTCATCGGTGTGCTGTCGGTGTTGGGGGAGAAGGATGCTCGTGGGCTGCTGGTGGAGCTGGAGCCGTACTTCGAAGAAGTAGTTATTACTCAGAACACCTCGCCGCGTGCGTTACACTACGACGACCTGGCTGACCTTGCGGAGGAGATTTTCGGCGAGGAGCGCGTGCATCGCGTGCCAACTCTGCCGTCCGCCGTTGAGCTAGCTGTCGCGCTAGCTGAGGAAACCGACACCGGTGACGGTATCGTCTCTGGTTCCGGTGTGATCGTCACTGGATCTGTTGTTACCGCGGGCGAGGCCCGGACACTATTTGGAAAGGACCCGCAATGAGTGAATCTCAGGCGAGCCAGCCACAGGGCAATGGCGCGGAGGATTACACCGCTGCCGACCGCGAGGCCCTGCGTGCCTACCGCGAGGGGCGTGACCTGAGTGAGGGCGGCAAGTATGGCCCGCTCGGTGCGGGACACGATCCGGCTAAGGACCCGCTGAAGGGCCTGCGCGGTGTTATGTCCGGCACGCTGATTATGCAGGCTATCTCGGTGCTGCTTGGTCTGACTGTGGTCACGCGCATTCCCGACGGGCAGATCAACCAGACCTTCTCGGTTACGTACATCACGATCCTGGGCCTGGCTCTGATTGCGATGGCTTTCCTGCAGAAGCAGCCCTGGGCGCTGAAGGCCAACATTGTGCTGCAGGTCTTTGGTGTGCTGGCTATCTTCACACACGTGTCGATGGGCGTGGTGGGTATCTTCTTCGCACTAGTGTGGGCCTACATTCTGCACCTGCGGAAGAACCTCATCCAGCGTATGGAGCGCGGTCTGCTGACCACTCAGCACTCGTAAATCTCCAGCGCTCGTAGTTGCGCTGGGTACGCTGCATATTTCACCCCGCTGCACCACCACTCCGGTGCAGCGGGGTTTGTCATAGTATGATGCTCACCATGACTGAACGTACTCTTATTCTGATCAAGCCGGACGGCGTTTCCCGCGGTCTGGTCGGCGAAGTTATCTCCCGCATCGAGCGCAAGGGCCTGAAGCTGGTCGCGCTTGACCTCCGTGTTGCCGACGAGGCAACTGCGAAGGAGCACTACGCAGAGCACGTCGATAAGCCGTTCTTTGGTGAGCTGGTTGATTTCATCACCTCTGCACCGCTGGTCGCTGGTGTTATCGAGGGCCCGAACGCAATCGCTGCTTGGCGTCAGCTCGCTGGCGGCACCAACCCGGTTGAGGCCGCAACCCCGGGCTCCATCCGCGGTGACTTCGCACTTGAGGTTGCTAACAACGTTGTTCACGGTTCCGATTCTCCGGAATCCGCTGAGCGCGAGATTGGTATTTGGTTCCCGAACCTCTAAGCGTTGACGGTTCAGCATTGACCCGTAAGCGTTGAACTGGCGCCGAACTGAGCAAGCAAATTGTTTGCCGGTTCGGCGCTTTTTGCTTGTCGACGACCGTGGGGCGGCCCTTCAACGGGCTGCACGTGTGAATGCGGGCACGGGCTGCAGATGTGAATGCGGGCACGGGCTGCAGATGTGAATGCGGGCACGGGCTGCAAATGTGAAACTGTGCGAATTTATGACACTTTCAGGCCGGTAGGTTCAGGCGGTGAATGCATCACCACTTTCGAC
>ERZ1031329.42-NODE-42-length-56725-cov-31.091459_pt1 | contig 56725 bp, 46 predicted proteins | sample MGYA00518053_ERZ1031329 | MGnify/ENA primary metagenome ERZ1031329 (study PRJEB33718, sample SAMN03159840) | human skin metagenome | collected 2014-02-25 | study: EMG produced TPA metagenomics assembly of the PRJNA266117 data set (Human skin bacterial metagenome... | reverse complement strand
ATCGAACTCGCGACCTTCTCATTACGAGTGAGATGCTCTACCGACTGAGCTAAGGTGGCCGGGCATACAAAGATGCACCACCGCGAAAGTGTAGTGCAGCCGGGGAAAACTAAGAAACCGGCAGCTCAGGACACTTTGCAGGCGAGCCGGATCCGGCCCAGCATGCCGTTAAACGCCACCGCCGGCTGCACCTGCTGCGCCAGCCGCTCGCGGCACTGCGCGATCGCCTCCTGGCATTCCACCAGGCCCTCGGGCGTGGTGCGCTCCGCGATCTCGCGCGCCAGACCCTCGTAGTCCGGGTGGATCAGGTCCAGACCCGCGCCGGACTGGACGATCATGGCGTCGCGGTACACCCCCGCCAAATCCACCAGGACCAGGTCAAACATGTCGCGCTTGCGGCGGGTGCCGCGCTTCTTCTGCTCCTCTTCGAGCGCTTTTATCGACGACGCAACGCCCCCCAACGCCTTGCCCGCACCTTTGCCCTTCGCGCCCATGCCGAGCGCGTTTTCCAGCTTCGCGCGCTCGGCTTCGTCCTCGGCCTTGTGGGCCTCCACGGCCTCTTTCTCCGCCGCCGTGACCAGCGCACCGACGGCCTGGAACGCCTGCGCGCCGTGGAACACCAGCTCCGCCAAATTGATCGCCATGGAGCGGCGCTTCTGCACCTGGTCGGAGCGCACCAGCAGCCGCGCCCGGCCCACGTGCCGCATCGTCGCCGCCGCGGCAAGCCGCGCGTCGTGCTCGGTCGCGCCCTCCTCCTCGACCAGGATGCGCACAACCTCGTCCTCCGTTGGCGCCGGCACGTACAGGTGGCGGCAGCGCGACCGCAGCGTCTGCGAGAAGTCCTGCGGGTCCGCCGACGGGGCGCACATGATGATCACGGTGTGCTCCGGCGGCTCCTCCACGGTCTTCAGCAGCGCGTCGGCGGCGTCCGTGTTCAACCGGTCGGCGTTTTCGATGACGATGACGCGCCAGGCGGCGACCGTCGGCAGGCGGGCCGCTTGCGGCACGATCGTGCGGCGCACGTAATCCACCGGGATGTTCACCCGCTGCGGCACCACGTGCAGCAAATCCGTGTGCGAGCCCGCCAGCGCTAACCGGCACGCCTCGCAACGCCCGCACCCGATCTCCACCGGGTCCGTGCACATCAACGCTGCCGCGAACGCCAACGCGGCCTGCGAGCGGCCCGCCCCCGGAGGGCCGGTGAAAAGCCAGGCATGGGTCATGGCGTAGCCGTCGCCAAGCCTTGCGGCCTTCGCCGCGGACATGATTGTCTCGCGCACCGCCGGAGTTCCGGCAAGCCGCTCACTGACGCTACGGGTAGTCACGGATGATCACAGTACCCGCGCGCTAAGGTGATACACCATGAAACGATTCTGGCGCGAGCTGCGGTGGCTCTGGGGCACGTCATGGCCCCTGTACGCCGCGACCGTGCTGGGAACCAACGTCATCGCCGCGATCGGCTGCATGCTGTTCGTGCGCTACCTCATCCCTATGCCGGAAGTGCGTGAGCTCGGCCTTAGCGGGCAACTCGGCGCCATCGGCGTGATCTACGCGGCCGTTGCCGTCGTGCTGGGTGTGGTGGTCACGCTGTACCTGTTCCGACCCGTGTTGGAATGGCAGCGCCACCCCGACGGGCACGACCCGAACATGGTGCGCCACCTGGTCATGCGGCTGCCGGTGCTGCAAACCATCATTGTGGTGGCGGTGTGGGGTATCGGCACCGCGATTGTCACGGTGGGGGCGTGGCGTGTCGACGCCCGCCTGGCCACCGTCGTCCTCGCCACCGCCGCGCTGACCACCTTCGTCACCGCCGTGCTGACCTACCTGCAGGCCGAGCGTCTCGTGCGCCCCATCGCCGCGTCCGCGCTGGCGCGCCGCTTCGAGGACTCCACGCTGCAGCCGCCGATCAAGTGGCAGCTCTACCTGACGTGGTTCACCACCTCCGCCGTGCCGATGGTGGGCGTGCTGCTTTTGACGGTGGCGCAGCGCTATGGCTACTTCTCCGGCAACGTCGGCGAACTCACCTCCGCGATCGTCGCGCTGATCACCGCCGGCATGGTCACCGGTTTCGTGGGCACCGCGCTGGTGATCATGAGTGTGGCCGACCCGATCAAGGAGCTGCAGGGCGCGATCAACCGCGTGCGCCGCGGCGAGCAGAACACGCAGGTGGACATTTACGACGGCTCCGAGATCGGCGTGTTGCAGGCCGGGTTCAACGAGATGATGAAGGGGCTGCGCGACCGCCAGCGCGTGCGCGACATTTTCGGCCAGTATGTCGGCGCGGAGGTGGCGCAGAAGGCGCTGGAGGAGATCCCGGAGCTCGGCGGCGAGGAGCGCAAGGTGGCGGTGCTGTTCATCGACGTCGTCGGCTCCACCACCTACGCCGTGGACCACACACCGGAGGAGGTTGTCGCTGCGCTGAACGACTTCTTCGACGTCGTTGTCGAGGTGGTGCACCGCAACAAGGGCGTGATTAACAAGTTCCAGGGCGATGCGGCCTTGGCCGTGTTCGGGGCGCCCGTTTCGCTTCACGACGCCGCTTCGCACGCCCTCCAAGCCGCCCGCGAACTCCAGCGGGATTTGGCCGGCCAAGAGCTGCGCGCCGGCATCGGTGTGGCGTCCGGGCACGTGGTGGCGGGCCACATCGGCGGCTCGGACCGCTTCGAGTACACCGTGATCGGCGACGCCGTCAACGCCGCGGCGCGCCTGACCGACATGGCGAAGGACACCCCGGGCCTGGTGCTGACCAACGCCGGAACCCTGCGCGCGGCGAACGAGGTGGAGCAGCAGCGCTGGACGCTGATGAAGTCCGTGGAGCTGCGCGGCCGCGGCAAGATGACGCAGCTGGCGCGCCCGGTGCGCTCCACCATGGCCGACCGCGCCTAGTTTCGGGCATGCCGATGTGCCCGCCCGGTGGGGCGGGTTTTCGGTGTGTGGTTAGTCGAAGAGCAGCTCCATGGCGCCTGGGGTGGTCATGGGGACGCGTGTGCCGTTGGGCGCGACCCAGTGGATGCGGGCGTTCGGGTTGTCGATGTAGCCGAACTCTCCCTTCCTGTTGTCGGCGTTGACCCCGTTGTGGAAGGGGCAGAGTTCGGCGAGGTTGTCCATGTTGGTCATTCCCCCGTAGCGCCACGCGTTGATGTGGTGGGTTTGGGTGGTCTCTGCCGAGTGTTTGCAGTCGGGAAACGCACACGACGGGCAGAGCAGCTTCGACATGACCTTCTGCTTCGCGTTGGCGCAGCGCTTACCGTAGTAGAGGTTGACTGGGCCTTCCTGGGGGTGGAACGCGGCGACTTCGAGTATGTCGCCGAATTCGTGCTCCATGTATTCCGCACCGGTCATGGTGGTGCCGTCGGTGCAGATCAGGGTGACTTCGTCGGCGTGGCCGGATTGGATGCGGGCCCAGTCGGCGATCGGCACCAGGATGATCGGCCGGAAATTCGCCTTCGGCACACCCTTGCCGTCGCGCAGGATCCCGATAAGCGTGTCGGCCATTTGGGCGGCGGCCGGGTCGTCTGCGTCAATGAGTTTGCGCAGCAGGTGCTCAAGATCAGCCAGGTCGCGCTCGTTGTAGGTCAGGATCATGGTGCGCATGCCTGCCTTCGAGCGGGAAAACCTGCACGAGGGTGGGGCGGGTTTGACGGGTTGTTTGATCAACCGTTTGATGCGCTTGGTCAACGCCCGGTAGGAGCCGCGGTGGCGCACCAAATCCAACCTAATGCGCCAGCGTTCGGCGGCGCCTTCGACGGCGAGCAGTTTCTTCTCGATGTGCACGAGCTGGTCGATAGGTAAACCCTCGGCGGCGGCGAGGGCGTCGCGTTGTTTGCGGGTGAACTGGGTCGGCCCGTAATACGCGTGGTGCACCCGGGCCAGGTCGCGCACACGGCCGGTGGACAGGCCGGCGGCCATGGCTACGTCGCGGTCGAAGTCGGCGAGCACGGCCACGCCTGCGGAAACAAAGTCAGTGAAGTTCATGGCCCAGAAGCTATGGCGGCATCGCAACCCCGACAAGGGCCAAAAAGAAATCTGTGGATAACCCCCGCCGATTGTTGACGCCGCAACACCGTTGTCCACAGGAACGCAAAACGCGGTGGCGCACGCACGCCACCGCGGTATACGCTGCCCAGTTTTAGCGCTTGCGGGCCTTGACCACCCGCTTGGTGGTCTGCTTCGGCTTCGTGGCCTTTTTGGCAGCCTTCTTGGTCGCCTTCTTCTTCGCAGCCTTCTTCTTCGTGGCCTTCTTGCCGCCGCCCTCGGCCTCGCGGGCGCGGCGAGCGGAGAGCAGCTCGTTGGCGCGCTGGTCCGTCATGGTTTCCGGGGTGTCGCCGCGCTGCAGGGACGCGTTGGTTTCGCCGTCGGTGACGTACGGGCCGAAGCGGCCGTCCTTGATGGTCATCGGCTTGCCGGAGACGTCGTTGTCGCCGAGCATCTTCAGCGGCGGCTTCGCGGCGGCGCGTCCGCGGCGCTTCGGCTCGGCGTAGATGCGGCGGGCCTCCTCCAGCGTGATGGAGAAGATCTGGTCCTCCGAAGCCAGCGAGCGCGAGTCGGAGCCCTTCTTCAGGTACGGGCCGTAGCGGCCGTTCTGGGCGGTGATCATCTCGCCGTCCGCCGGGTCCTCGCCAACCTCGCGAGGCAGGGACAGCAACTGCATCGCCTCGTCGAAGGTGACGCTCGACGGCTCCATCGAGGAAAACAGTGACGCGGTGGCGGGCTTGAGCTGCTCGTCGACAAGCTGCGCCATTCGCTTTTCCTTCTGCGCCGCCGCCGTCTTGGTCTCCCAGTTCTTCGCGCGTTTGCCTTCTGCGGCGCGCTGAGCGTCCTCCTCGGCGCGCTCCGCGGCGATGACTTCCTCGGCGCGGGCTTCGGCGGTGGCGCGCTCGTCGTCACGCACGAGCTCCGTGACGTACGGGCCGAAACGGCCCTCCTTCGCCACCACCGTGCGTCCGTTGGCGGGGTTGACGCCGAGTTCGCGGCCGGACTGCGGGGTGGCGAAGAGCTTCTCCGCCATCTCCAGGGTGATCTCGTCCGGGGTGGCGGATTCGGGCAGGTTGGCACGCTGGTACTCGGGCTCGCCGTCCTTCTCGCCCACGACGCGCTCGATGTACGGCCCGTAGCGTCCGACGCGGACGATGACGGGGCGGCCTTCGGCATCGTCGAAAAGCTTCAGCGAGTTCGCGGCGCGCGCGTCGATGGACTCGAGGTTGTCCTCGATCATGTGCTTCAGCCCGCCGCGGCGCGCGAGTGCCTGCGCCATGGATTCGCGCGCGTCGGCGTCGCCGAAGTAGAAGCCGGACAGCCACTTGGTGCGGTCCTGGTTGCCGTGGGCGATCTCGTCGAGCTCGTCTTCCATGGACGAGGTGAAGTCGTAGTCCACGAGCGCGTCGAAGTTGTTCTCCAAAAGGCCCACCACGGAGAACGCGACCCACGACGGCACCAGGGCGTTGCCGCGCGCGACGACGTAGCCGCGGTCCTGGATGGTCTTGATGATCGACGCGTAGGTGGACGGGCGGCCGATGCCGAGGTCTTCCATCTTCTTCACCAGCGAGGCTTCGGTGTAGCGCGCCGGCGGGTTGGTGGAGTGGCCGTCTGCCGTGACCTTATTGGTGGCCAGCTCGTCGCCTTTGGCCAGCTGCGGCAGGCGGGTTTCGTTGGCTTGGCGGTCGGAGTAGGCGCGCAGCCAGCCGGGGAAGGTGACGGTGCGGCCGGTTGCGGCGAATTCGCACGCCTCGCCGGAAGCGTCACCCTGAACGGTGACCTTCATCGAGGTGCCGCGGGCGTCTTGCATCTGGGAGGCGACGGTGCGCGCCCAGATGAGTTCGTAGAGTTTGAACTCCTCGGCGTCCAAAGCCCCAGCCAGCTGCCCGGGGGTGGCGAAGCGTTCGCCGGCGGGGCGGATGGCTTCGTGGGCTTCCTGCGAGTTTTTCACCTTGCGGTCGTAGGTGCGCGGCGCATCCGTGACGTAATTGGCGCCGTACAGCTCGCGGGCGGCGGAGCGCGCGGCGTCGAGGCCCTGCTTGGACAGCGAGGTGGAGTCTGTACGCATGTAGGTGATGTGGCCGTTTTCGTACAGCCGTTGTGCAATGCGCATGGTGCGCGCGGAGGTGAAGTGCAGCTTGCGCCCGGCCTCCTGCTGCAGCGTGGAGGTCATAAACGGCGCGTAGGGTTTACGCGAGTACGGCTTCTCCTCCACTGCGGTGACGTGCATGGGCGCGGTGCCCAGCGCGTCGGCAAGCGAGTGCGCCTTTTGCTTATCGACGATCACCGCCTCGCCCTTCAGCCGCCCCCGGTCATCGAAGTCGCGGCCCTGGGCGATGCGCTTGCCGTCGAGCGCGACGAGCTTCGCGTCGAAGGTTTCGCCCTTCTCCAACTCCGCGACCAGGTCCCAGTACTCCGCCGGGATGAACGCCATGCGCTCGCGTTCGCGCTCGACAATCACGCGGGTGGCCACGGATTGGACGCGGCCGGCGGACAGGCGCGGCATGACCTTCTTCCACAGCACCGGCGAGACTTCGTAGCCGTAGAGGCGGTCGAGGATGCGGCGGGTTTCCTGCGCGTCGACGAGGTCCATGTCCAGCTCGCGGGTGTTTTCGGCGGCTTCGCGGATGGCGGATTCGGTGATCTCGTTGAACACCATGCGCTCCACCGGCACCTTCGGCTTCAGGGTTTCCAAAAGGTGCCAGGCGATCGCTTCGCCTTCGCGGTCCGGGTCAGTCGCGAGCAGGAGCTTGTCGGCCTGCTTGAGCTTGGATTTGAGGTCGGTGACCTTCTTTTTCTTGTCCGCGTCGACGACGTAGATCGGCGTGAAGCTGTCCTCGGGGTTGACGCCGAGTTTGGCCCACGGTTCCTTCTTGTACTTGGCGGGGATGTCGGCGGCTCGGCCGGGCAGGTCGCGGATGTGGCCGACGGAGGCTTCCACAATAAAGTCGTCGCCCAGATACTTCTGGATCTTCTTCGCCTTCGTCGCGGACTCCACAATGACTAGGGTCTTGCCGCCTTCAGCCACGTTGACTGACACCTCGCTTTGCACAGAGTTATTGCCTAACAGACAACTAGCACACGATTGTGCACCCGGGTAATAGGACTACACTGCTCGGGTGCCCCGGAGCCGTGAACCGCGGGGGCGGAAAGGATGCGTATTCGTGGTCGATTCCCTCATCGATTTCCTGCACACGCTCATGGCGATGCCGGTGTTTTACCCGCTGGTGACTGTTCTTATTGTCGCGGATGCGCTGGCGCCCGTGGTGCCGTCGGAGACGGTGCTGAACTTGGCGGGCGCGTTTTCGGCATCCCGCGGGGTGCCGAGTGTGTGGGGCGTGATCGCCGCGGCGTCCATCGGCGGGATCATCGGCGACAACATCTGCTTCGCGCTCGGCGGCAAGCTCATTCACCGGGTGGAGGCCTTGGACCCGGAGTCGAAGGCGGGCCAGGCGATCCGCTGGGTGCGCCGGAACATGAACCGCGGCGCGGGCGCGACCATTATCGTCGCCCGCTTCATCCCCTGGGCGCGCTGGGTGGCCACGATTGTGCTGGCGTCGGTGCGCTACAACTGGTTCAAGTTCGTCTTCTTCGACACTGCCGGCGTGATCTTGTGGGCGTTCTTGAGCGTCGGCGTCGGCTACTTGGGCGGGCGCATCCTGCAGGACTACCCGCTTTTGGCAATGCTGTTGGGCGTGGTGCTCGGCTCGTCTGTCGGCTACCTCATTCAAAAGGGCCAGAACAAGTTCGCCGAGTGGCGTGATGTGCGCCAGGGCGTGAGCAACGTATAAAAAACGGGGCTCCGAGCGGAAGCCCCGTCGATAAGCAAAGTGTGCTTAGAGCGCGCGCACCTGCTGCGCCTGCGGGCCCTTGGCGCCCTCGCCGACCTCGAATTCGACCTGCTGGTTTTCTTCCAGGGTGCGGAAGCCGGAGCCCTGGATTTCGGAGTAGTGAACGAAGACGTCGGAGGAGCCGTCGTCCGGGGCGATGAAGCCGAAGCCCTTTTCGGCGTTGAACCACTTCACGGTACCGGTTGCCATGGTGAAACCTTTCAAAAATTTGCGTAGAGATGTCGTCCACCAGGGCCTAACGGGTCCTGGTGCCCGCGTGCACAATCCTCGCGAGCACCGCTTCGGGCGCACACAAAATCTGTGACCGCCACCCAGTGTGCCATGAAGTGCGAGCCTTAGCACTGGGAACTGGCATACTTCCCTGTGATTATGGTTTCCCCGTTCGGTACCGAGCTGCTCGGCGCGCTGAAACGCCGCCACCCCGCGGCGACGATTACGCATGTCGAGCACGTCCCCGCACGTCAGGCCCGCTATAGCGAGTGGCCTGGGTGGGTGGAGCCGCGGTTGAAGCAATTGCTTATCGACGAAGGCTTCGCTTCCCCCTACCTCCACCAAGCCCTGTGCGCAGAGCATGCGTGGCGCGGTGAGGACGTGGTGGTGGCGACGGGGACGTCCTCCGGCAAGTCGTTGGGCTACCAGCTGCCGGTGCTGACCGCACTGGTGCAGGATCCGACGGCGTGCGCGGTGTACCTGACGCCGACGAAGGCGCTGGGCTCGGACCAGCTGCAGGCCACGCTGCGGATGGTTAAGGGCGCAGGTTTGGAGGGCATCCACCCGGCGCCTTACGACGGGGACACGCCGACGGAATCGCGCGCGGGCATTCGGGAGCACACGCGCTACGTGTTCACCAACCCGGACATGCTGCACGCGTCGATGTTGGGCTCGCACGCGCGGTGGGCGCGGGTCTTGCGGCACTTGAAGTACGTGGTGGTGGACGAGTGCCACACCTACCGGGGCGTGTTCGGCGCGAACGTGGCGCTGGTGCTGCGGCGGCTGCTGCGCATCGCTGCCGCGTACGGGTCTTCCCCGACGCTGATCTACGCGTCAGCCACCGCGGCGGACCCGGCGGGTCAGGCCCGCCGGTTGAGCGGGCGCGAGGCTGTGGCCGTGACCGAGGACGCCGCCCCTTCCGGCGAGCGCACCATCGTGCTGTGGGAACCCGGCTTCATCGAGGGCGCCGAGGGCGAGGGCGGCGCGCCGGTGCGCTACCCCGCCACCGCTGAGGCCGCTTCAGTGTCCGCGGAGCTGTTGCTGCAGGGCGCGCGGACGTTGACGTTCGTGCGGTCCCGGCGCGCCGCGGAGACGGTGGCGATGCGCACCCAGGAGCACCTGTCGGCGGCGGGCCGCGCGGATATGGCCGAGCGCGTCGCGCCGTACCGGGCGGGGTATCTGGCGGAGGACCGCCGCGAGCTGGAGCGCCGCCTGGACGATGGTGAGCTGCTGGGGGTGGCGTCCACGAACGCGCTGGAGCTGGGCATCGACGTCGGCGGGCTGGACGCGGTGGTGATGGCGGGGTTTCCAGGCACGGTGGCGTCGTTTCGCCAGCAGGCCGGGCGCGCGGGCCGGCGCGGGCAGAGCTCGGTGGCGGTGCTGGTGGCGCGCGACGAGCCGATGGACACCTACCTGGTCCACCATCCGGAGGCGCTTCTGGGCAAGCCGGTGGAAAATTCCGTGTTCGACCCAACCAACCCGTTCATTCTGCGCGGCCACGTGTACTGCGCCGCGGTGGAACGGCCGCTGAGCGAGGCGGACGTGGAGGCCTTCGGCGCCCGCGACGTGGTGGACGACCTGACTGCTGCGGGCTTGTTGCGCCGCCGGCCGGCGGGCTGGTTCGCGGTGCCGCAGTTGGACGGCGAGATCACGCCGGAGTCGGCGCACGCTTCGGTGTCGCTGCGCGGCGGTGTGGGCGAGCAGGTGATGATCGTGGACGTCGCCGACGGTCGGCTGCTCGGCACCGTGGACGCGGCGCGCGCGATGAGCCAGGTGCACGACGGGGCGGTCTACATCCACCAGGGCGAGTACTTCGTGGTCCAGGCGCTGGACCTGGACGACTACGTCGCACTGGTGGCGCCGGAGCTGCCCGACTATTCCACGCAAGCGCGCTCGACGACGGACATCACGATCCTGGGCGAGGCCCACCAGCTGGTCAACCCCTCGCCGGGGCTGTGGGTGGCAAGCGTCGACGTGGAGGTCATCGACCGCGTCACCGGTTACGTGGTGCGGCTTTCCGACGGCACCGTCAGCGAACACATCCCCCTCGACCTGCCCGAGCAGCGTCTGGTCACCCGCGCGGTGGCGTACACGATCGACCCGATGGTGCTGGACGAGCTGGGCATTACCGCCGGCGAGATCCCGGGCGCCCTGCACGCCGCCGAGCACGCCGCGATCGGGCTGCTGCCGCTTTTGGCCACGTGCGACCGCTGGGATATCGGCGGCGTGTCCACCGCGCTGCACCCGGACACGATGCTGCCCACGGTGTTCGTCTACGACGGCCACCCCGGCGGCGCGGGCTTCGCCGACGAGGGCTTCGCCCGCTTCCACGAGTGGATCGAGGCGACCTGGGAGACCGTGCGTTCCTGCGGCTGCGAGGACGGCTGCCCGTCGTGCGTGCAGTCGCCGAAGTGCGGCAACGGCAACCAACCGCTGGACAAGCGCGCCGCGCTGAAGCTGCTTGGCGCGCTAGTGACCATGACGGCGGGCTAGGGCCCCACGCGCGCGCCGTTGAGCTCCGCGGTGCGCCTCGCCGTGGTGCAGGCGTCGGTGCCCTGGTACATCGCGGTCGCGCCGGCCACGGCGGCTAGGTCCGCCGCGACTCGGGCCCGGTGCGTGTCGGAGGTGTGCACCCCGAGCGCCACCACCGCCAGTGCCAGCGAAACTACTGACGTGATGATGCCGGTGGCGGTGATGGTGGCGGAGCCTTCGTCGGAAAGCAGACGCATCAGAACTCCACGGGGAACACGGCTGTTGCGCGCATGGTGCCGATCGGCGCCGGGACCGAGGCGGCCGCGGTGGCCAGGCCCGCGTTTTCGGTGACGGAGACGTCGCCGCGGGGCGCGGCGTACTCCACCCCCAACGCGTGGGCGCGGGCGGCGGCACCCGCGATGTCCACGGCCGTGATGTAGGCGGCGACGGTGGCGATCCCGCCCACGATCGCGGCTGTGACCACCACGAGGGCCGACAGCGACAGCGCGGTTTCGATGGTGCTCATCAGCCCGGCGTGTTGCTCAGCGCGTCGGTGATGACGCTTTCGATGGCGTTGGTGACGGCGTCGCCGTTGACCACGAGGTAGAGCACACCGGCAAGCGCCGCGGCCGCGAGGCTGCCAAAGGCGTATTCGATGGTGGACATCCCCTGGTCAGAGCGCATTTTCTGGGCCCTGGAGGCAGCGTACAGATAGGCGGTGGTGAGTGCGGAATTGAGGTAGCGCATGGGAAAAAACTCCTTCTAGTTGATCAGTGAGGTGCCGAGGCTGATCACCGCGGGCGCGAGCCCGAGGACGAAAAACGCCGGCAGGAAAAACGCGGTGAGCGGGATGGCGATGAGCACGCCCGCGCATTCCGCTTTGGCTTTGGCCCGGTCCCCCGCGCCCGCGCGCAGCTGGGCGGCGATGCGCCCGCAGCCCGCGGCCAGCGAGGTTCCGGAGGTGGCGGATAGGGCAACAAGCCCGGCGAGATCCTCGCCGCCCGGCAGGTGGCGGATCTCGGCCCAGGCGCGCTGGGGTTCAACCCCCAGCGCCGTCAGCGAGGCCACGGTGTGCCACGGGCTGCGTGTCCCGTGGGTGTCGGCGACCGCAGCCGCCGCGGTGGCGGCGGGCAGGCCCGCTGAGACGCATGCAGCGAACAGTTCGATGTCGCTGGCACAGCGCTCCGGGTCGGCCTTCTCGGGGCCGTCGCGGGGCGCCTTCGGGGAGGCTGCGGTGACGCGGCCGCCCGGGCCAGCCGGAGCGACAAACAGCGCTGCGGCGACGAGGAGTGCGGGAACGAGGCCGATCATGCGCTGGCCCCCTCGATGATGCGGCGCGAGACTGCCACGCCCGCGCACACCAGCGCGGTGCCCGCCACCAACAGCGCCCCGCCGAGCCCGCCGCCGGTGAGAAACGCCAGCGGGTTCGCGCCCATCGCGGTGCCCATGAGCACACCCGCTACCGGCAGCAGCGCGAGGACTGCGGCGGTGGTTTGCGGGCCGGCCAAGGCGGCGCGGGTGGCGTCGCGGTGGCGGTTGGCGTGGTCGATGTCGTCGCGAAGCGCGGCGACCAGCTTCGCCAGCGGCACCCCGCGCGAGGCCGACAGCGCCCAGAGCGTGCCGAGGCGTTCAAGCTCCGGCACGTGGGTCTCCAGCGGCGCGCCGGAGCGGGCAAGTTGCGTCAGGCGGGCCGCTTCCGGTTGCAGCGGGGCCGGCGCCTGCTCGGCGGCACGCGCCAGCGCGTCCGGCATGGCGGCGCCTGCCTGCAGGTTGGTGGACACTGCCCCGAGGTACGTCGCGGCCGCCGCGCTGCGCCGCCGGGCGGCCCTGTCGTCGCGGCGGGCGCGCAGCACGTGCACCAGCGTCGCGCCGGCCATGGCCGCGGCGACCACGAGGCTGACGCGGCCGAACACCACCGCGCCGACGCCCGCAACCGCCATGGTGGCCGGGATAAGCCTGGGCGCGGGGCTTAGGGTGCGCTCGACCACCCGGTACGCGGGCGACGGCGCGGCGACGGCGACAGCGCAGGCGAGCAGAATCACGGTGATCATCGGGCGAGCTCCTCGTAGCCATCCAGCTCGCCGCGATCGGCGTCCCAGACCACTCTCGCGCGCACCGGCTCGCCCTCGAGCACGCCGATCTGCTGCAGGTAGCGGGTGCCGTCGGTGCGTCGTTTGACCACCAGCACCACGTCGATAGCGGCCGCGAGCTGGGCGTGCAGCCCGGCGCGGTCCATCCCGCCGAGTGCCGCGAGCGCCTCGAAGCGGGCGGGCACCTCCTCGATGGAGTTGGCGTGCAGGGTGCCAGCCCCGCCGTCGTGGCCGGTGTTGAGCGCGGCGAGCAGGTCGACCACTTCCCCGCCGCGGATCTCGCCGACGACGATGCGGTCCGGGCGCATCCGCAGCGATTGGCGCACCAGGTCCGCGATCGTGATCGCGCCGGCACCCTCGGCGTTGGCACCGCGGCTGGTCAGGTTCACCACGTGCGGGTGGTCCGGGGTCAGCTCGAGGGTGTCCTCAATGGCCACGATTCGCTCGGACGGGTCCACCTCCGCGAGCAGCGCGGACAGCAACGTGGTCTTGCCGGAGCCGGTGCCTCCGACGACCACAAACGCCTTTCGCTTGGCGACGATCCCCCGCACCAGCGCCGCCCTCTCCTCGTCAAGCGCGCCGCGCGCCACAAGATCGTCGAGCGTGGCCGAGGCGGTGCGCAGCACGCGCAGGGAGATGCAGGTGCCTGCCTGGGCGGTCGGGGCGAGTACGGCGTGGAAGCGCAGTAGGGTGCCGTCGTCGCGGGTGACGTGTCCGTCGCAGAACGGCTGCGCGTCGTCCAACCTGCGCCCGCAGCTGACGGCCAGGCGGGTGGCGAGCCGCCTCACGGAAGCTTCCGAATCGAACGTCAGCTCCGAGCGCTCCAACCCCTGGCCGGTGTCCACGTACACCTCGTCCGGGGCGTTGACGCAGATGTCGGTCACGGCAGGGTCCGCCAGGATGGCTTCTAGGGGGCCGGCGCCCGTGGTGTCGTCGCGAAGCTTGCGCATGATGTCTAACACCCCGATGTCGCTGATCACAACCGCCTCCTCGCGGATGATCGCGGCAATGCGCGCCGGGTCGGGCTGAGCCGGCTCGTCGGCCAGGCGGCGCTTCACGCGGGCGAGCACGTCGTCCATCTAGGCCACCTCCCCCAGCACTGCCTCGGCGGCGCGGTTGAGCGTGCGCGGCAGCTTCGCCGGCAGGCCGGCCTGGTCCAGCTGCTTGGTCAACCCGCGGACCTGCTGCACCTGGGCGATCACGGACGCTTTCGCCGTGTCCTCCACCTGAGCGGGCTCCAGCGAGGCCCACTCGCTGTGCCGCAGCACCAGCGCGTTGGCCACCCCGGCGGCGTTGCACTCGGCGACGATCCGGGCGGCGGCAGCGGCCGCGCGCAGCTCCGGCCGCAGCATCACCACGGCGAGGTCGCACCGGTCCGGAAGCAGCGCAAGCGGGGCGTCCACCACCGTCAGCCCCTCCGTGCCGGCGGCGTGCACCACCGCGTTGAGCTCCTCCAACGACAACCGGAACGGGTCCGCCACGGTCGTGCGCGGAAACGTCAGCAGCGCGGTGCCGTCCTCGGCGGCGGGCAGCGCCCCGCGCAGCTCCGCGCGCGAGACTGCCCCGCCGGCGGCGAAGTCGATCTCGCCCCAGCGCGCGCCGGGCGTGCTCTCTAGCCCCAGCAACAGGTCTAGGCCGCCGGAGAGCTGGTGGGCGTCCACCAGCGTGGCGTTGCCCGCCGCCCGGCACAGCGCCGCGGCGAGCACCGACGCGCCCGCCCCGCCGCACGCGCCGAGCACGGCGACGACCTTGCCGCGCGCGGCGGACACCGCCGGCGCCAGCGCCAGCGCGCCGATGCTGCGCAGCACGTCCGCGGCCTGGGCGGGCAGGGCGAAGACGTCCTCGCGCGTCGCGGCCGGGGCGGTGTCCGCCACCACGGTGAATACATTCGGTCCCCGTGGTTGGGTGCTTAAGGAGGGGGCCCGGAGGTCGTCGATAAGCAAGGCATGCGCCTTGGGAGCGTGGCGGGCGAGCTGGGTGTCGTCGGCGGCGTCGATGACCTTGCGACCTGTGGCGGCGGCGATGTGGATGGCTTCGGAGTGCAGCGCCGGGTCCGCGACCGCGACGACGATGGGGCCTGTGTTTGCGTGTGTCATGGCGGTAGCGTGCAACCGTGGCAACCCGGAAACAATGGGCAAAATTTTTTCTGTGGATAACCCACCCCCATTGCGGACGCTTCAACAATTCCGCTGTGGATAAGTCGCCCCACGTGTCACACTGGTTTCACAGGCCTTAGCTACGCATCCGTAGGGTTTGGGGTCTACACTGCAGGAGTATGTCTGCTAACAAGCCGGTGGCGGCCTTCTTCGACCTGGACAAGACGATCATTGCGACGTCGTCCGCGTTCGCCTTCGGCAAAGAATTCCTGAACAATGGGATGATCACCCGCCAGGAAGCCTGGGAGCTCTACCTCACCAAAGCCCAGTACATGCTGGTGGGCCAGTCCAGCCAGAAGATGGACTCCACCCGCGACGCGCTGGCGCAGATGGTCGCCGGCTGGGACGTCGCAGCCATCCAGCGCATCACCCGCGACACTCTGCGCGAGGTGGTCGCCCCCGCTATTTACGCCGAGGCGCGCCAGCTTATCGACGACCACAGGAACGCCGGCCACCACGTCATCATCATCTCGGCCTCGGCTGCGATCCTGGTGGAGCCGATCGCCGACGAACTCGGAGTGGACACCGTGGTCGCCACCGAAATGGCCGTGGAAAACGGCAAGCTCACCGGCGAAATCACCCGCTACCTCAAAGGCGACGCGAAGGCCGAGGCGGTGCGACAGTTCGCCGCCGAGCACGACTTCGACCTGGACCACAGCTACGCCTACTCCGACTCGGCCACCGACATCCCCATGCTGGAGCTGGTGGGCAACCCGGTGGCCGTGAACCCGGACCGGGCGCTGAAGAAGCACGCGCTAGCCAACGGCTGGCAGGCCCGGACGTTTAAGAACCCGGAGCCGCTGTTCCAGATGCCGAACGCGCGCGAGGTGGGCATCGGCGCGGGCGTGATCGCGGGCGTGACCGCGCTTGCAGTCGCCGGTGTTCTTATCGCCCGCGCTATGGGCGGCGGCAAGGACGACAAGCGCTCGGCGTAAAACCGCGTGACTTTTCTACCCCGATTCGGGCAAATGCCTCCATACATCGCTAACATCGTGTGAAGAATTCCAGGCACCTTCCCGGGTGCCGTATAAAAGCCACCCAGGAAGGTGAACTACAAGTGAGCAACGAAGGCCTCTACACCAGCGGCTCCACCGCCGTGAACGCCAAGGTGGACTCCATCCCGCTGCGCGACACCTACGCCACCCAGCCGGGCAACGACTCCATCGGCACCCTGATCTCCAACGCGTCTCAGCAGGTATCCACCCTGGTCCGCGGCGAGATCGAGCTGGCCAAGGCCGAGGTCGTCGGCGAGGTGAAGAAGGGTGCGATGGGCGGCGGCCTGTTCGCCGTGGCCGGCGTGATCGCCCTCTACTCCTCCTTCTTCCTCTTCTTCGCCATCGCGGAGATGCTCGCGTCCTGGATGCACCGCGGCTGGGCGTTCTTGATCGTCTTCCTGGCCATGCTGGCGCTGGCCGGCCTGCTGGCATTCATCGGCTTCAAGAAGATCAAGAAGATCAAGGCGCCGGAGAAGACCATCGAGTCCGTCAACGAGCTGAAGAACCTCAAGCCGGGCCAGGCGCAGAAGAACCTGGCCAAGGACGAGGCTGGCCTCTACACCTCCTCCGGCACGGGCTCCTCGCTGCCGCGCACCGGCTCCACCGCCGTTAACCGCTAACGCACGCTTGCGTATCCGCGGGGCGCGTTAAGCTCCGCACATCCCCTACGCGCTGCTGCACTTGGTGTGCAGTCAGCGCGTATCCCGTTTCTGAGGTGTCCAGGGACGCGCCGAAGATCATGCCCGCGACCTCGCCGCCCGGGGTGAGCAGCGGCCCGCCGGAGTTGCCTTGGCGGATGTTGCCGCGGATGGTGTACGCCTCGCGCTCCACGCGCCCGGTGGTGTAGATGTCCGGGCCCGCGATTTCCAGCTTGCCGCGGATTCGCACCGGCGCCGCCTCGAACGGCCCGGACTTGGGGTAGCCCATCACCACGGCGCTGTCGCTGACCGCCAGTTCGTTGTCGGACCAGCGCAGCTCCGGCAGGCCCAGTTCCTCGGCGCGCAGCACTGCGATGTCGGTGTCCGGGTCGAACAGCACCACCTGCGCGGGCTTGACCCCCACCACGGTATCCAGAGCCACCCGCTCGGTGCCGGCCACCACGTGCGCGTTGGTGAGCACGTAGCCGTCCTCGATGACGAAACCGGTGCCCATCAGGCGCCGCCGGCAGCTTTCCGCGTCCCCCATCACGTGCACCACGCTGGGGCGAAGCTTCTCGACGACCTCCGGCTCCACCACGGACCCATCCGGCGCCGCTACCTGCGCCCCGCCCGGCGAATGGAAGGGGGAGACCAACGGCGGCAGCCCGGATTCGTCGAGAAGCGCGGCGAACCTCGCCGGCAGCTTCGAGGCGGACTCGGGCGCGGCGGCGTTGATGGTGCCGAAGACGCGGGAGGAGCGGATGCCGTCGCCGATCTCGCCCGGCACCGAGGCCGCCAGCGGGATGGAGATGAACCACAGCACCGCAGCCACCGCCACCGATTGGAACGTCGCGCCGAGCGCGGAATCCAGCACGCGGCGGCCCCGGGAGCGCACGCGCCCGCGCAGGTTCCCGCCGACGGTGACGCCGACCAGGTTGCCCAGGCCCACAAACAGCACGACCAGGGCGATGAGCAGCACAATGCGCACCGTCTGGGACTCCGACAAGTCCAGGACGAACGGTGCCAGCGCAAGCCCGATGACCAGGCCCGCCACCACGCCGATTGCGGAAAGCACCGCGGAGAGCGCCCCCTGGCGCCAGCCGCTGATGCAGGCGGCGACGACGGCGAGCGCGAGCAGGACGTCGATAACCAGGTGCATTCCGGTGATGTTACCGCTCGCGGTTGGCAGAACGCGCCAGCGCAGCCCGCAAGTCGCCAGGCTTTTCGTCCCAGGGCCGCACCCAGCCGCCCAGCTTCAGCACCACGGCGAGCAGCACGCCGGTAAAGCCCCACACCAGAAACTCGCCTGCCCAAAACGCCGGCCCCGACCATTCCTTGATGCCCAGCATCGCCCGGTTCTGCGGGTCCACGAGCTCCCGCACCGGCACGAAAAACACCGCATCGGTCTCCTCCTCGCTGGCCGGATAGACCTCGCCGGGCTCCGGGGTGAACGCCACCACGGGGCGCACGCGCCGGTTGCTGCCGCCGGTGGTGGCCGCGTCCAGCATGGCCAGCGGGATCACCCGGTCCGGGTCCAGGCCGGTTTCCTCCCACGCTTCGCGCAGCGCGGCATCCACGGGCCCGCCGTCGCTGGGGTCGATGTGGCCGCCGGGAAACGCCATCTGGCCGGAGTGGCTGCGCATGCGCGGGGTGCGGTGGGTGATCAGCACCCGCGCGTCCTCCGGCAGCTCGGTCGCGCGCGGGTCGCCGGCGAACAGGATCAACACGGCGGCCTGGTCCGCGCCGTCTTGTTGCAGCACGCGCGGCGACAGCAGCCGGCGCGGGATTCCCGCACCGCCGTCTTCGATGGCCTCCACCAGGGGTTTCAGCCACCGCGGCGCGCGGTCCGGGCGCAGCGGCGCGTCCATCTACAGCGCCCCCTCGACAGCCGCGGCGAGCTCCTCAGCCGAGGTGAACTCCTTGGCAAACACCGCCACCTGCTCGCCGCCGCGCAGCACCACCGTCACCGGCACAACCGGCGGCAGGCCCTGCTCCGCGGCGAAGGCGCCCGAGTCGTCCTGGTAGCTGGGCAGATCCACCCCGATTTCCTCCAGCAGTGCCGCGCCATTGCCCGCGTTTTGGTCCGCGTGCACGCCCACCACCGTGTATTCCGGGTGCGTGCGCGCGAACTCCTCCACTGCCGGCAGCTCCGCGCGGCACGGCTGGCACCACCAGGCCCACACGTTGACCACGGTGATTTCCTTGGCCTCGCCGGCCACGTCCCCGCCCAGGCACGGCAGGTCCAGCCCAGCCGGGCAGTCCGGCCGTTGAGGCACCTGCTTCTCGACGGCCACAGGGTCCCCCGTTGGTTGATCGTCGACAAGCAAACTGCACGCGCCCGCCACCACGAGCAGGGTCACCGCGACGATGACCGCAACACTCACCCAGATCGCGCGCTTCATGCAAGCCCCAGGATGTGGTCGCGCTCCGGGCCCGTGACCAGGTCCGAGGCCGCTTCCGGATCGGTGGGGCCGGCGCCGAAGCTCGGGCAGTCGAACGCGATCGGGCACACGCCGCACGCCGGTTTGCGGGCGTGGCAGATACGGCGGCCGTGGAAGATGATGCGGTGGGAGAACATGGTCCACTCGCGGCGCTCGATGAGCCCGGCGATGGCGTGCTCGATCTTCACCGGATCCGTTTCCTCGGTGAGCATGAGGCGCTTGACCAGCCGCTGAAAGTGCGTGTCCACCGTCAGCCCCGGCATGCCGAACGCGTTGCCGCGCACCACGTGCGCCGTCTTGCGGCCCACGCCCGGAAGCGAAACCAGGTCCTCGAGTTTGGTGGGCACTTCCCCGCCGAAATCCGCCACCAGCTTCTGGCCTAAACCGATGAGGTTTTTCGCCTTCGAGCGGTAGAAACCGGTGGAACGGATAAGCTCCTCCACCTCGGTTTGATCGGCTTCCGCGTACGCGTGGGCGGTGGGGTACTTGGCAAACAACGCCGGGGTGACCATGTTGACGCGCACGTCCGTGGTCTGCGCCGAAAGCACCGTCGCCACTAGCAGCTCCAGCGGGTTGGAAAAGTCCAGCTCAGCGTGCGCGTCCGGGAACGTCTCCGCCAGCGTGCGGTTGATCCGGCGGGCCCTCCTCGTGCGGCCGATGTCCGTCTCCGCCCCCTTCGCCGCCGGATGGGATCCGGGGCGGCGGTGCTTTTTCGGCGTGGTGGAGGACATGACCGACATGCTAGTTATGCGTGGCGTAAAATGACACCTATGAATGTGATTCTCGTGCTGCTTGTCCCGCTGGTGCTCGGAGCGTTCCCGCTGACGATGGAGCGGCTCGAGGCGCGCGTGGTGGATTAACACCAACTTGGCCAACCACCTGACCAAGACCGCGCATGGGTGGTAAAGTGCAAAACGCACTGTGACGGCTGCTAAAAAGTTACGCGAAAGTGACTGCAACCACTGCCCCCTGGCCGTCCCAACCGAGGAGGATTCATGGAAGGCGTACAGGACACACTCGCCCGCGCCGGCATTTTCCAGGGCGTGGACCCGGAAGCAGTAGCCGCGCTAATCAACGAGATGGACACGGTGACCTTCCCCAAAGGCACCACCATCTTCGACGAAGGCGAACCCGGCGACCGCCTCTACATCATCGTCGACGGCAAAATTAAGCTCGCCCGCCACGCCCCGGACGGCCGCGAGAACCTGCTGTCCGTGATGGGCCCGTCGGACATGTTCGGCGAGCTGTCCATCTTCGACCCGGGTCCACGCACCTCCTCCGCAGTGTGCGTCACCGAAGTCACCTGCGCCACCATGGACTCCACCATGCTGCGCACCTGGATCGACACCCACCCGGAGATCTCCCAGCAGCTCCTGCGCGTGCTGGCCCGCCGCCTGCGCCGCACAAACGCGTCGCTTGCGGACCTCATCTTCACCGACGTGCCCGGCCGCGTGGCCAAGACGCTGCTGCAGCTGGCCAACCGCTTCGGCACCCACGAAGGCGGCGCCCTGCGCGTCAACCACGACCTGACGCAGGAAGAGATCGCCCAGCTCGTCGGCGCCTCCCGCGAGACGGTGAACAAGGCGCTGGCCACCTTCGCCCACCGCGGCTGGATCCGCCTCGAGGGCAAGAGCGTGCTCATAGTCGACACCGAGCACCTCGCCCGCCGCGCCCGCTAGCGCGCCCCCGTTTGCACAAATCGACAACGCTCCGGCATTTCCCCAGGTGGGAGAAGCCGGAGCGTTGGCGTTTTGTCGATTCGTACAAAACCCCTAGGGCGCGGCCTTCAGGTAGCGCAGGGCCACGCGGGTGGACTGCTCGGCGGCGCCGCGCAGCACCGGGTCCACATCGTCGTAGATCGCGTCGACCAGGGTGTTGATGTCGGCGTTCTCGCCGTGGGTCTTCAGCACCTCGCGGATCTGCTCTAGGCGCTGGTTGCGGCGGTCGATGTACTTGCGGGCGTAGGCCGACAGGTCCGCGCCCTCGGGGCCGTGGCCCGGCAGCAGCGGGATGTCTTTGCCCTGCTCCTCCAGAAGCTCCAGGGAATCCAGGTACTTGCCCAGGTCACCGTCGGTCTCGGAGATCATGGTGGTGTGTCGGCCGGCAATGGTGTCGCCGGTGATGATGCCCTCCAGCTCGGTGGTCTCCGGGTCGCCCGGGTAGACAAAGAAGCACACGGAGTCGCTGGTGTGGCCCGGGGTGGCCACAACCTTCAGGCGTGGGGTGATGCCGTCGACGGCGACCACTTCGCCGTCGATAAGCGGATCCGCCCCCGAGCTGTACTGCGGATCCAGCGAGCGAACAGGAGCACCGGTGAGCTGGCGGAAACGCTCCGCGCCGTCAGCGTGATCGTGGTGACGGTGCGTGAGCAAAATGAGCGCCACCTCCCCCGCCTTGGAGTGGAGGACGTTGAGGTGGCCTTCGTCCTCCGGGCCCGGATCAACGACGATGCTTCGCTGATCCCCCTCACCCCTGATCACCCAGGAGTTGGTCCCCTCGAGCGCCGCGTAGCTGGGGTTCGGCGCCAGGACCACCGCGGCGTTGGCGGTCACAGGGCGCAGTTGGCTGTAAGCGGGATGTTGCATATGCCCCAGCGTACCCGCTTAACAGCCGTGTATTGGAGTTCTAGCTCTTCAGCTCGACGACGAGTTCGACCTCGACCGGCGTGTCCATCGGCAGCGACGCCACGCCCACTGCGGAGCGGGCGTGCGCACCGGCTTCACCGAAGACCTCCTGCATGAGCTCGGAGGCGCCGTTGATCACGGCGGGCTGGCCGGTAAACGCCGGGTCGGAGGCGACGAAGCCGACGATCTTGAGCACGCGGGCGACGTTGTCGATGCCGACCAAGTCATCCACCGCGGCGATCGCGTTGAGCGCGGCCTGGCGGGCGTAGCCGTAAGCGGCCTCCTCGGTGACCTCCGCGCCGACTTTGCCGGTGGCGGGCAGTTTGCCGTCGATAAACGGCAGCTGGCCGGACGTCCACACCTGGTTTCCGGCCTCGACGGCGGGCACGTAGGCAGCAACGGGTGCAGCGACGGCGGGCAGCTCGATACCGAGCTCCTTGAGACGATCAGTCCACATCTATTCGACCTCCCGCTTCATGTAAGCGACAACGTTGTCCTGGGTCGGGCCCGGTACAACGGAGACGAGCTCCCAGCCGTCCTCGCCCCAGGTGTCCAGAATCTGCTTGGTGGCGTGCGTGAGCAACGGAACCGTTGCGTACTCCCATTTCGTCATGGCGCCCAAGACTACCTACAGGCCGACAACTTCGCCGCCGGCAGAGAGGTACTCCGCCCAGTCCGTCACGTGCGGGTTCTTGCGCAGCACCGCGCGGCGCTGACGCTCCGTGAGCCCGCCCCAGACGCCGAACTCGACCTTGTTGTCCAGTGCGTCGGCGCGGCACTCGGTGAGCACCGGGCACGCGCGGCAGATCGCGGCGGCCTTGCGCTGCTCCGCACCCCGGACGAACAGGGCGTCCGGATCCTTGCCGCGACACTGCGCGTGGGTGACCCAATCCCCTCGGTCAAAAACGAGATGTCCGGATGCGTCGCACTTGCGGGACGTGGTCCGTTGTGCGTTTCGCTGCGCGGTGTTACCCAAAGCCGTGGTCATAGCCGTGCTCCTCTACTCGTTCGCCTGCGCCGTCTCCCCGGCGCAGTTTTATACATCCGACCGTATATCTGCGGTCCCATGTAAATGTAATCACACAAAAAAGAATTCTGTCGAATGGGTCACATTTTTGGGGGGTCTTTTATATTCCCGCGCGCGGGCCGAGTCATTTAAGGTAATGGCGTGTCCGCACTGAAATCCCTAGGAAGCCTGCTTGCCGCGCTCGTCGCGACGGCGCTGGCCATTGCCCTGTGCCTCGCCCCTCTCGCAGGCCTCGGCGGCGCCGCCGTCGCCCGCACCGACGAGACGATGCAGTCGAACCTCTCCGACCTCACTCACGGCGAAGTCCCCGGCGTCACCACAATTAACGACGCCAACGGCACCCCCATGGCCTGGATCTTCAAACAGCGCCGCTACGAGGTGGCCAGCGACGGGATCTCCCAGCACGTCAAGGACGCCCTGGTGGCCACGGAGGACCGCCGCTTCTACCAGCACGAGGGCGTGGACATGCAGGGCTTCGCCCGCGCGATGGTGACCAACGTGCTCGCCGGCGGGGTGGAGCAGGGCGCGTCCACGATCAACCAGCAGTACGTGAAGAACTACCTCTGGCTCATCGACGCGGAGAACGAGGACGAGGCCAACGCCGCCACCGAACAGTCCATCCCGCGCAAGCTGCGCGAGATGCGCATGGCCTCCGACCTAGACAAGACGCTGGAGAAAGACGAGGTGCTGACCAGGTACCTCAACCTCGTCTCCTTTGGCAACCACGCCTTCGGCATTGAGGCGGCGGCGCTGACCTACTTCGACGTCCCCGCCCGCGAGCTCAACCCGGCGCAAGCGGCGCTGCTGGTGGGCATCCTGCAGTCCGTGGAAGCGCTCAACCCGTACACAAACCCGGAAGGCGCCGCCCAGCGCCGCAACGTGGTTCTGAACAACATGGCGGCCCAGGGCTACCTGGACCAGGCGGAAGCGGACCGCCTGGCCGGCACCCCGCTGGGCATCCTGGAGCAGCCGAAGACGCTGCCGCAGGGCTGCATCGCCGCCGGCGACAAGGGCTTCATGTGCGACTACGCCCTGCGCTACCTGGCGGACAAGGGCCTGGACATGGAGCAGATCCTCAACGGCTCCTACACCATCACCACCACCCTGGACCCGGCGGTGCAGGAGGCGGCCAACAACGCGGTGCGCAACAACGTCAGCCCGTACACCCCGGGCGTAGCCGAGGTAATGAACATCATCCGCCCCGGCGCGGATTCCCGCGACGTGTTGGCCATGGCGTCCTCGCGCTTCTACGGCCTGGATCTGGACCAGAGCCAGACCATCCTGCCGCAGCCGGCCTCCCTGGTTGGCGCCGGTGCGGGTTCGGTGTTCAAGATCTTCACCGCCGCCGCGGCGCTGGAGCAGGGCTACGGCTTGAACACGATGCTGGAAACGCCGGTGCGCTCGGTGCTCTACGGCATGGGCGACGGCGGCGCGGCCAACTGCCCGCCGGGCGCGTACTGCGTGGAAAACGCCGGCACCTACGCCCCGCGCATGACGCTGCAGGACGCGCTGGCGCAGTCGCCGAACACCACGTTTGTGGAGCTGATCCAGAAAACCGGCGTGGCGCCGGTGGTTGACCTGGCGGTGCGCTTGGGCCTGCGGTCGTACGCGGACGAGAACTCGTTCGGCGACGGCCGCTCCGTCGCACAGGCCGCGAAGGAAGAGAACATGGGCGCCTTCACCTTGGGCCCGCTGGCGGTGAACGCGCTGGAGCTGTCCAACGTGGGTGCCACCTTGGCCTCTGGCGGGCGTTGGTGCGAGCCGAACCCGATCAAGGAAGTGCTGGACGAAAACGGCAAGCAGGTCTTCATCGACCGCCCCGCCTGCGAGCAGGCGGTCGAACCGGACATCGCCGGCGCGCTGTCCCAGGGCATGTCAAAGGACATTGTCGACGGCACCGCGTCCGCTTCCGCCCGCAACAACGGCTGGTCCGCCCCGACGGCCGCGAAGACGGGCACGACGGAGTCCCACCACTCCACCGCGTTTTTGGGCTTCACCCAGACCATGGCGGCCGCGCCGTACATCTACAACGACGGCACCCAGTCCACCCCGCTGTGCACCCAGCCGGTGCGCCAGTGCCAGTACGGCACGCTGTTCGGCGGCAACGAAGCGGCCGATACCTGGTTCCAGGCGGCGGCCGGGGTGCCGGGTGCGGCCGCGGGCGGGCTGCCGCCTGCGAGCCCGGTGCACATGCGTGGAACGAAGCGCGGGGCGCTGGACGCGGTGGTCGGCCAGTACTCCTCCGCCGCGAAGTCTCAGCTTGAGGCGCAGGGCTACGCGGTCACACTGAACACGGTCAACGGCGCCGGCGCGCCGGCCGGCACGGTGGTCTCCGCGGTCCAGGACGGCCCGAACACCACGGTGACGCTGAACGTCTCCGACGGCGCCGGCGCCGCCAGCGCCAGCCCCTCCGCGCCCCCGAGCTCGGCGGCGGCCCCCTCGCCGTCCGCGCCGCCGCAACCAAGCCCCGCTTCCCCGCCGGGCATCGAGGGCCTCGAGCAATCGCTGAACGACGCCCGCGACGCCATCGCCGACGTCTTCGGCGGCGGGCCCGGAAACGGCAACTAGCTCAGGCGTGCCTTCACAGCCTCGGAGAGGCGCTTGCCGTCGGCGCGGCCCTCGGCCTTCGCCGTGGCGGCCTTCATGACCTGCCCCATCTGGGCCATGGACTCGGCGCCGGTCTCGGCGATAGCTTCGTCGATAAGCTTGGCAAGCTCGTCGTCATCCAGCTGCTTCGGCTGGTACACCTCGAGGATCGAGGCCTCGGTGAGCTCGGCCTCGGCGAGGTCGTCGCGGCCGTTGGTTTTGTAGATGTCCGCGGACTCGCGGCGCTTCTTGATCTCGCGGGCGATGATCTTCTGAATCTCCGCGTCGTCCACCTCGTGCTTGGATCCTTCGGTCTCGGCGGTCTGGATCGCGGCCAGCAGCATGCGGATCGTGCCGGTGCGCTCCTTTTCCTTCGCCTTCATGGCTTCCTTGAGGTCTGCGCGGATCTGGTCTTTCAGTGCACTCATGCTTGCGAGATTACAGTGGTGCGGGTGAAGAAGTTGACGGGAATCGGAGCACTTTGCCTATCGACGGGCACCGCCGCGCTGACGTGGGGGTACACCCAACGCAACAATTTCCAGCTGCGCGAGTACACCCTGCCCCTGCTCGAGCCCGGAGTGCTGGACGGGCGCGGGGAATTTCGGGTGCTGCATGTTTCGGACCTGCACATGATCCCGGGGCAGAGGCAGAAGGTCGATTTTGTCTCCAGCCTGGACACGCTCGAGCCCGACCTAGTGGTCAACACCGGCGACAACTTGTCGGATGTCGGCGGGGTGCCGTGGGTGCTGGACGCGCTGGGCCCGCTGTTGAACCGCCCGGGCGCATTCGTGTTCGGCACCAACGACTACTGGGCGCCGCGGCCCGTCAATCCGCTGAAGTACCTGACCGGGGCGAAGCGCGAGCCGTCGTATGAGGACCTGCCGTGGGAGGGCATGCGCGCCGCGTTTGTGGAGCGCGGCTGGCAAGACGCCACCCACGCCCGTCTGGAGTTCAAGGCCTCCGGCGTGCGCCTGGCGCTCGCGGGCGTGGACGACCCGCACCACGAGCTGGACCGGTATACCGAAATCGCCGGGGCGCCGAATGAGGACGCCGATCTGTCTATCGGCCTGCTGCACGCGCCGTACCGCCGGGTGCTGGACGCGTTCGAGACCGACGGCTACCAACTCGCCCTTGCCGGCCACACCCACGGCGGGCAGATCTGCCTGCCCGGCGAGCGCGCCATTGTGACCAACGCGGACATCGACCGCGAGCGCGCCTCCGGGCTGCACAAGTACGGCAAGATGTGGATGGAGGTCTCCAACGGCCTGGGCCAATCCAAGTACGCGCCGGTGCGCCTGTTCTGCCCGCCGTCCGCCAGCCTGATCCGGGTGGTGGAGCGCGGGCGATAGGTATTTTGACCTGGCGTTTTGGCTGATTCGACGCCCGGGGGTAAGGTGTTTCCAGTACCGCGGGCGAGAGCCTGAAGATACAACCGGGATATGGCGCAGCTTGGTAGCGCGCTTCGTTCGGGACGAAGAGGTCGCAGGTTCAAATCCTGTTATCCCGACCAGCCGTGCCTCTTGGAGTTTCTCCGAGAGGCACTTTTCTTTTGCATGTCGGCACGGTCAGTAGAGTTGCCTTTGTGCAAAAGAAGAAGAAAACCTTCTCCCTCCCCGGCCGAGTTCCGGTGTCGTCGATTTTTCTCGATGAATCGGGCTCACGGAATTCTTCGGGCGGCTTCTCGACAGAGAGATCCGCCACCTGCGCCAAGCCCACAAATTCCACCAAGAGATCCACTTCGCCGATATCAAAAACAACAAGGTCAACTTCTACTTTGATCTTGTCGAACTTCTAGCCGCAGCCGATGTACGCGTTGGCGGCTCCGTTTATGACTCCACAGGTTCTTTCCATCCCGACAAGGACACATGGGAACAGCAAGCAACCATGGCATCAAGGTTGATTCGCGGAAATATCAATCGCGGAGAACTTGTAAACGTCTTCGTCGATCTCGTTCAGACTCCCCGCGGGGAATCAGTAGCACAAACCGTGAAAAGCGATGTTAACCGTGCCTTAGGAAGCCGATGCGTGCTGGAGGCCTACGACTTCAATTCTGAAGCAAGCGATTTCCTGCAGCTAGCCGATATTGTTGCTAGCTCAATAGCGTATGAGCGCCGACACGGAAGAATGGATCCAGCTCAACGCAACACTCCGAAGGCTCGAGTCGCAGCTCGCCTTCGCCGTGCGCTGGAATTGGATAGTTTTGACGATATTCAGCAGGGCAAAGTCAACATTGTGACCATGCGAGAGAAGTAACTCATTGACTTTGGCTCGCGCCACCCTATAATTAACTGTCCGAGGGAATTGGGCTAATTGCCCACCACCTCTCGGACCGGCTGGGATTGAGTTCGCAGTACCGGATAGCGCATGAATCGTTGCGCATGACAAACGTGAGTGGTCTTCCATTCCTTAAGTGGGATGCGGGGACCACTCTTTTTCGTCCCACCCCTCCCCGTTAACGCTCTCGCAACATGGCCCCCATCACACTGGTGCGTGTACCGCTTCGAGTACACACCTACACCTCAAGGAGGCCCACATGAAACGCATCATCACCAGCGCCGCCGCCTGCGCGATCGCGCTCGGCGCCGTCGCCGCCCCGGCACAGGCCGCCACCGTCAGCGAAAAGGACGCGCGCGGCACCTGCGCCGTCACCCTCACGGACATGGAGAAGGGGTTCATCATGGACACCTTCGACCAGGCCAAGCAGATCGGCGAGCACGAGCGCGCCCGCGACTTCATCGCCGCTGTGGAGACGGTCTACCCGGGTGTCATGGCCGCCAACGAGTCCGACCTCAAGGGCGAGGCGCCGGACTACTCCAAGATCCTGCCGGCCGATCTGGTCAAGCCGTACACCGATGCAATGCAGATGCTCGACGAGACCGAACCGACCACCGTCACCACCCTCGAGGACGTCGACGTGGACGCGTGGAAGGTCGGCCCCTCCACCACCCCGATGGCTGAGGCCCCGTTCACCGAGGGCACCGAGCTCTACGAGGCATGGTCCGCAACCCCCAGCGGCATGCTCTTCATGAACCAGCAGCTTATCGACGTAGCTAACGCCGCAGCCGCCGCCTCCTGTGCCAAGGGCGACGTGAAGGAAATGGACTACCCCACCGCCCCCATCGCGCTGGATAAGACCAAGCCGGGCATGGACGGCATGAACGGCATGAAGCCGGGCGATAAGGATGGCATGAAGCCGGGTGACAAGGGCTCGTCCGATAAGGGCGACATGAAGGACACCCCGAATGTCGCCGCCATCGTCGGCGGCGTGATCGCTGCCCTGCTGGCGCTGGCTGGCATCGTTGCGGCGTTGCCGATGCTGGGCATCAACGTGCCCGGCATGAACATGCCGCGCATGTAGTCCCTACAGTCGCGTCAACGACATATCCCGCCCACCCCTGAGCATTGCGGGGTGGGCGGGATATGGCGTCGATAGGCGGGAGGCGTCTAGCGCTTCGCGATCGGGCCGAGCACCTCATCGACCGGGAACGGGAAGAGCAGCGCGATGAGCGACAGCAGGCCGATGATGCCCGAGATGGACAGCACCGCGATCAGCAACGGGCTGGTAATCGAGGAGCCCTGCGCAGAGCCCTCGGAGTCGCCCTCCGGCTGGGCCTCAACCGGCGTCATCGTGGTGTCGAAGGTGAGACCGTGGTTGATGCTCTCGATGCCGAGGGCGTTGTTGACCAGGAAGAACAGGTCAGTCTGGTCGATCTGGCCGGTCACGTTCGCCGCACCCGGGCCGGACGCCGCGACGCGCAGCTGCGCGCCGGTGTGCTGCTGGCCGCCAAGGGCGTCCTCGTCCTCGTTGGTCTTGGAGGTGGCGAAGTTGACCGCCATGGTGGAGCCATCCACCGTGGTCAGCTGGGTCACGCGGCCGGCAGTGTTGGCGTTGTCGTAGGTGATCTGTGCGGTGTGGGCGTGGTCGGCGGTGGCGACGATGAGGGTCTCCTCGCCGGTCTCTTCGACCCACTTCTGCACGGCCTGGACGGCCTCGTCCAGCTGGCCGACCTCACCGATCAGGCCGCAGGCGTCCGCCTGGTGGTCGGCCTTGTCCGGGGACGCGGACTCGACCTGGAGCAAGAAGCCGTTGTCGTTGCGCAGCAGCTCGAGTGCCTTGGAGGTCATCGCGCCCAGTCGCGGGGTCTCCTCGGTGAACTCCGGGTTGGCCACACAGGTCGCCGGCTGCAGGTCGCCGCCGTCGGTCGTCGGGATGGACTGGTTGAGCACGCGCGGCATGTTGCCCTCGGAGAACAGGCCCAGCACCGGCTTGTCGGAGTTGGCCTCAGCGATGGCCTCGAGCTCAGACGCGTTGGTCACCACCTGGTAGCCGTTGTCCTTCGCGTTGTCCAACACCGACTTGCCGGCGGTCCAGGTGTTGCCGCTGGCGTTCCACTTGCCGCCCTGAACGACCTCGGTGTCGAAGTACTTGCTGCCGCCGCCGAGGGTGACGTCGGCACGCAGGTCCACGATCTGCTCCGAGATGGAGCCCAAGCCGCCGTTTTCACGCAGCTGCTCGCCCTTGGCCACCTTCTTGTCGCCGGACGGTGCGTAGTAGGAGCGGTCGAGCGCGTGCGCGGCGAAGGCAGCCGGGGTAGCGTCCTGGATCTCGGCGGTGGAGACGTTGCCGATCTTCATCCCGCGGGCCTTGGCCAGCTCACCCATGGTGGCGACCGGCTTACCGGCGTTGTCCACACCGATGGCGCCGTTGTAGGTCTTCACGCCGGAGTTCCACGCGGTGCCGGTGGCGGCGGAGTCTGCCACGTAGTTGGGCAGGCCGGTTTCCTTATCCAGGGAGAAAGTGGTCAGGTACCCGGTGTAGTCCAGGTTGTCCAGGCCCTCGAAGCGGCCGGCGGAGCCCTTCAGGTAGTTACGCGCTGCGGTGATCTCGGAGTCGCCGGTGCCGTCGCCGATCAGGACCACGACGTTCTTCGCCTTGGCGTTGTCGATGCCCTGGCCCTCGGTGCCAAACTGGGCGCAGTCGCCCACCTTCGGAGCCTCGCCGGCAGCGACGAGGTAGCACAGCTGGTCGCCCGGCTTGGCCTTCGAACGGTTGGCCAAAGAAACGACCTTGTTGTCCTTATTGATCTTCCACGGCTTCTGGCCGCCGTCGGTGCCGCCGTTGAGGCCGAGCGCGTTGGCCATGACGTAGAACGCGTCGGTCTGGTCGATCTGGCCGTTGACGTTCTCGGAGCCCGGGCCGTAGCCGGCGATGCGTACCTGGGTGCCGGTGTGCATCATGGAGAAGTTCGGGGTGTCGAACGGGTCGCCGTTGGCCTTCTTGTCAAAGACCGGGTTGCCCTCCTCATCCAGCCACGGGACGGTGCCGAAGCCGACGGACATGACCGCACCGCCGTCCTTCGGGGACTGCAGGCGGGTCACAGCAGAGACGGACGGGCGGCCGTCCGGAATGATCTCGGCGGTGTGCGCGTGGTCGGCGGTGACCACGATCAGGGTGTCCTTGTCCTTCTTGGCAAAGTCCAGGGCTTCCTTGATCACCTCGTCGATCTGGTCGGTCTCGCCGATCATTCCGCAGGCGTCGGCCGCGTGGTCCGCCTTGTCGATGGACGCGGATTCGACCTGCAGGAAGAAGCCCTTGTCCGCCGAAGGATCGTCGAGAAGCTCGATGGCCTTCTTGGTCATTTCAGCTGCGGACGGCTCGTCACCGCGATCCGCTTCCTTGCAGACCTCGGGCTCGGTGGTGCCATCGGACTTCACCGGCACGGTCTGCTCGAACTTGCGGGTCATGTTTTTGTCGTGGAACAGGCCGAGCACCGGCTGGTCCTGGTTCGCGACGGTGATGCCCTCGAGGCCCTGCTTGTCGTCGACAACCTGGTAGCCCTTGGCAATCGCGTTCTCGCGGACGGACTTGCCGGCCTCCCAGTCGGCGCCGCCGTCGTTCTTCTCGGTCAGGAACGGGTTGCGGTTCTCGCCGCCCTCAAGCACCTCGGCGTCGAAGTACTTGCGGCCGCCGCCGAGGGTGACGTCGGCGCGGGTATCGATGATCTGCTCGGAGATGGAGCCGAGACCGCCGTTTTCGCGAGCTTCAGCACCCTTGACCGGTTTCGCGTCGCCGGACGGTGCGTAGTAGCCGCGCTTGGAAATGTGCGAGTGCATCGCACCCGGGGTGGCGTCCTGGATCTCGGCGGTGGAGACGTTGCCGGTGCGCATGCCGGCGTTCTTGGCCATCTCCAGCAGGTTCTCGTGCGGCTTACCGGCGATGTCCACAGACAGCGCGCCGTTGTAGGTCTTCGTGCCGGTGGACCAGCCCGTTGCGGACGCGGCGGAGTCGGTCACGTACTGGCGCTTGCCGTCCTTGCCCACGGCGAAGGTGGTGTACGCGCCGGACGCGGTGAGCTCGTCCAGGCCCTCGAAGCGGCCGTTCGCGCCCTTCAGGTAGTTGCGAGCGGCGGTGATCTCCTGGTGGCCCATGCCGTCGCCCAGGATGAAAATGACGTTGCGGGCCTGGGCGTCAGAGTTGCCCTGACCGCCCTTGCCAAACTGGGTGCAGTCGCCCGGCTGCGGCGCGACGACGTTGCCTTCGGAATCAATGGTGATGCAGGTGTCCTTGCCGTTGAACGCCTGCTCCGCGGACTGAGCGAGAGAAACCGGCAGGTTCGCCAGTGCCAGCGCGGAGACGCTGACAACAGCTGCCACTGCCTTGGAGGAGAAACGCATAAGAATTCCTTGAGGTAAGAGGGACGGTTTTTGTAACCACGGCGCAAGCTACTCTCAGGTTGCGTACAGGAGGCGACATTCAGGTGAATTTCAGGTGACGTTTATGTTGGCGCTGGTCGGGGCGGGCCCCTTTCGGGGGTCAGCCGGCCCGTCGCCAAGCGCTTTGCTCCTGCCACTGCCGGTAGGTCATGTTCAAGCGGTTCGGCAGCCTCCTCACGCCGGGGTTGTTGTCGATGTGCCGCTGCAGCTGCCTGATCATTTCCGGCGCGTTCAGCTCCCTCCACCCCACGCGCTCGAACACGGCGCCCTCGTTCTGCAGCTGTTTCTCCCGGTGCCGTTCCCTGTTGATGGCTTCCACCGCGTCGCCCATCACGCCACTGGTCTTTTCCTCCCCGTCGCCCTCGAGGAACAAAAACCCGTTGATCAGTGCGTCCGCCCAGGCCACCGTCATGTTCCCGTCGCGGTCCCTGATGCGGAAGCCAGCCTGGAATTCGACCGTCTCCACCCCAGTGAGCCGCCCGCTCGCGATCGCCTGCAGCACCGCGTCTCGCAGGAGCGTTTCAAGCGGGCTTTGCGACGACTCCGCCGAGAACCTAATCAGCTCCCGAAACCCCGCCAGCCCTTTCGCCCGCGGCAGCGTCTTCGTGCGTTCGAGCAGCTCTTCTGCGGTGAGGCTCGGCCACTTCCAGCGCGCGGACTCGATCTGGACGAGCGCTTCGCGCCTGCCGTAGTAGCGGTACGAGTCGAACAGGGTGTGGATCAGCGACGTCACGCGGACGCCGTCGTGGACGGTGACGTCGTCCGCGGTGATTTTGCCGTTGCGGTGCACGATCTCGTCGTTAGTTTTTGGCTTCGCCCTCGCGCGGCAGTTGCTGAGGTAGACCACGTCGACCTGCTCCACCCAGTTCAGCGTGCTAATCCCCCGCAGCCGCGCGGCCGCTGGCCCGGTGACGATGCCTTTGCGCAACCCTTCGGCCGTACGGCGGATGAACTCGAGTTCTTGGGTGCGTTTCTGTTGGTTCTTGTGCCCTCCCATGTGCCTAAGCTTCGCCCACCGGCAGGCGCGTGAACAGCCCCTGAAGGAAATCTGGGGATAACCGGCTATTGGTGTGATGTTGCCTGTGGATAACTGCTGCGCGGCCGGGTGTGGTTACTGAGGTCTGGTTTGGGCGACGCGACCAGACCTCAAGCCCGAACCAGACCTCAAGCACGCACGCGACCTGCGTTTTTACAGCCCCAGTTTTGCTGAGGTCTGGCTACGGTCTGGTAACCAGACCTCAAGCCCGCACACAACAAAGGCGGTTCCCGGAGCACTCCGGGAACCGCCCTACCTAGCGCCAGCTACTTCTTGGAAGATCCACCCTCGCGGGAGGAAGAACCACCCTCCGCGCCGTCCGTCTTCTCCGACGACGCACCGAAGTCCAGCTTGCGCTCGGTGGAACCCAGCACGGTCATGCCGTTGTCGAAGCCCTCCTCGGTACACGCCTGGGCGATCAACGTGCCAGTCAGCGCGACTGCAGCCAGGGCGCCGAGGGCGATGCCCACCGGGCGCAGCTGCTCGCCGTAGCCGGCGAAGCGCTGGTTGAACTGCTGGTTCAGCGTGTTGGCCTGAGCCTCCGCCTCGCGCACCCACTCCGGCTTTTCAATGCCGCGGCCGCCGTGGCCGAAGTCCGGAGTGTTCTCGCGGACGAACTGCTGCCAGCGGGCGTTCAGCGCGCCGGATGCCTGGTTGATCTGCGGGCCGTACAGCTCGTTGACGCCGTAGCCGATTGCGCCCAGCAGGCCGATCGGCAGCAGCCACAGCAGCGGGCTGTTCGCGGCGAACGCGTTGGCGACGCAGCGCTCCGCGGACGAGCCCTGCTCGTCCTCGACCGGGGTGTCCGGCTTCGGCTTATCCGGATTGTCCGGATCCTCGACCGGCTTGCCGGTGCCCACTCGGATGATCAGGTTCTGCGGCTCGCGCAGGGTCTCGTCGGTGACCGTCGGGTCGCCGAGCTCCTGGCCTTCCTTTAGATCCCAGACCTTGGTGGTGCGCTTCGCACCATTCTCGCCCTGGGTATCCACCTTGACCACGCCAGCGGCCAGGGTGTCGTCCTCGACGAAGATGGTCTCGAACGGGATCGGCTCGGTGATGACCTCGCGCTTCTCCTGCACATCCTTGGCCGTGCCGATCTCCAGGATGTAGTCCTGTGCCTCGGTGACCGTGGTGGCCGTGTCACCCACGTGCTGCACCAGGCCCGGCTTACCTTCCTGGATCACCTTGTGCTCGCCGGCCTGCAGGTCCGGGTTCTCGCGGGTGATCACATTGAACGGCAGCGGCTCGAGCCAGTTCAGCTCGTCCGGCTGCTTCGCGCCGACGCGGACGAGGCGCGGGATGGAGTCCTTGATGTTTTCCACGGTGGTCTCGCCGCCCGCGGTGGTCACGCGGACGGTGCCCGGCGTGCCTTCGCGCACGACGACCTGCTCGCCCGGCTTCAGCGACGGGTCGAAGATCAGCTGCGTGGTCGGCGGCACGTCCAGCTCGGTCACGGAGGCGTCCTTCGGCGTCTTCTTGGTGCCGATGCGGATGATGGCGTTCTTCGGCTCGCGGGTTTGCTTCGTCGAGGCGGATGGGTCACCGAACGGCTTGCCGTCGTGGACCTCCTGGGTGGTGGTCACGACTTCTTCGCCGAACTCGCCCTGCTCGATCTTCTGCGCGCCCTCGGGCAGGTCCGGGTCGTAGACAACTTCGGTCTCGAACGGCACTGGTCGGGTCACCTGGGTCACCAGGGCGTCCCCGGACGGGCCGTACTCGATGATGCGCTCGACGGGCTTCCGATCATCGAGCTTGGTCACCTCGCCGGTTGCCGGGTTGGCGGAGTACTTCGTGGAGCCGTTCTGGCCCAGCTGCACCACCTTCGACTCGCCTGGCTTCAGCTCAGGGTTCGGACGGACGACGGTGTTGAACGGCACCTCGGAGACCCAGGTGAACGGGTTGGTCTCCGCCTGCTTGATGCCCACGCGCACAACGCGATGGACCGGCTTCTGGTTTTCGATTTCTTCGACGGTCCACACCAGCTGGCCGTCGACAAGCTGCTGCTTCGGGCGCAGCGTCTTGGATCCCGGGGTGCCCTCTTGGTCGATTACCTCGGCGCCTGTGGGCAGGTTCGGGTCGAACTCGTAGCGCACCGGGAACGGGATCTCGATGGTCAGGGGCTCAGTGCTTGGCGACGGCTCCGGGGTCGGCTTTTCTGGATCCGGCTGCTTCGTGCCGATGCGGATGACCGCGTTCTGCGGCTCGGTCGTGCGCTCGGTGGAGATGGTCGGCTGGCCAACCGGCTTGCCGTCCTTAATCTCCTGCGTGGAGGTGATCGTGTCCACACCATTGACGCCTTGCTTATCGACGACCTGCTCGCCCGCCGGCAGCGTCGGGTCAACGATGAACTCGGTGTTGAACGGCACCGGGTTCGTCGTGGTGCTGGTCAGCGTCTGGTCCTTAGCGCCGGGGCCGTACTCGATGATCTCCTGCACCGGCTCGGTGCGGTCCTTGGTCTCTTCGACCTTGGCCTCGCCGTTGGTACCGGTGAACGTCGCGGCGTACGAGGCCTCGCCGTTGACGCCTTCCTGCACAGTCTTGACCTCGCCCGGCTTCAGGCTCGGGTTCGGACGCACGACGGTGGAGAACGGGATCGGCTCGGTCCACTCGACCTTCTCGGCCGCGGTGGCCTGCTTGGTGCCAACCTTGATCACCTGGGTGACCGGCTCGGAGGTGGTTGCCTCCTTGCGGTCGGTGTCCGTGACCTTGCTGTTGACGATGGTCTCGGTGATGGTGACGGTCTTCTCGCCGGCCTTGCCCGGGGTGGCCACCTTGTACTCGCCGGCCGGGATCGTCGGGTCGTACTCGATCTTCGTGTCGAACGGGATCGGCTGCTTCTCTTCCACCACATGGGTGCCGTCGGTCTTGGAACCGACGCGGATGATGGCCTTCTTCGGAGCCTTGGTCTCCTCCGTGTTGATGGTCGGCTCGCCGGAAGGCTTGCCGTCCTTAATCTCCTGCGTCGAGGTGATCAGCTCTTCGCCCTTTTCGCCCTGCTGGTCGACGACCTGCTCTCCTGCCGGCAGCGTGTCGTCGAAGACGATCTCGGTCTCGAAGGCGACCTCGCGGGTCTTGGTGGAGGTCAGCGTCTGGTCAGCGATGGTCGGGCCGTACTCGATGAGCGCGTCCACCGGATCCTTGGTCTGCTCTTCCTTCGGGGTCACCGTTGCCTTGTCGCCCTTGGAAGCGAAGTCCGCGGTGTACTTCTTCTCACCTAGCACGCCCTTGGTAACAACCTTGACCTCGCCCGGCTTCAGCTTCGGGTTCGGCTTGACCTCGGTGTTGAACGGCACCGGTGCCGTCCACTCGACCTTCCCGGTTGCCTCGTCCGGCTTCGTGCCGACAGCGATGATCTGCTCGGTCGGCTCCTCCAGGACCTCCTCGGTGGAGGTGGCTTCGCCGTTCGGCTGGCTGTTCTCAACCGGCTGCGTGACGGTGACCTTCTTCGTACCCGGCTTGCCTTCCTGGGTGACCTTCTGCTCGCCCGGCGCCAAGGTCGGGTCGTAGACGACACGGGTCGGGAACGGGATCTCGGCCTCAACAGAGTTCACGGTCTGGCCGGCGGTCTTGGTGCCCACGCGGATGATCTGCTTGACCGGTTCCGCGGTGCGCTCAGTGTTGACGACCGGGTCGCCAGACGGCTTGCCGTCGACAATCTGCTGCGTCGACGTCACAACCTCGGTACCGTGCTCGCCCTGCTGGTCAACGACCTGCTCACCTTCATCGAGGGAGTCATCGAAGACAATCTCGGTCTCGAACGGAACCGGCTTCTCAGTCTTCGTCACCACGGAGGTGTCCTCAGCCGCAGGACCGTACTCGATGATGTGCTTGACCGGCTCCTTGGTCTGCTTCTCCTCAGGGGTCACCGTTGCCTGATCGCCCTTAGCGGTGAAGTCCGCCGTGTAGGTCTTCTCCCCCGGCACGCCCTTCTGGGCAACCTTGATCTCGCCCGGCTTCAGCTCCGGGTTCGGACGGGTCTCAACCTCAAACGGCACCTGCGCAGTCCAGGTGACCTTCTCGGAGGCCTCGGACGGCTTCGTGCCGACCTTGATCACCTGATCCACCGGATCTTCGGTGACCTCTTCCGAGATCGTCGGCTCGCCTGGCGTGGAGTTGGTGACATCACGTTTGATCGTCACCGTCTTCTTGCCCGGCTTGCCCTCGGTCACAGTCTCAGACGTGCCAGCCGGCATGTTCGGATCGAACTCGACCTTCACACCGAACGGGATCTCAGACTCCACGGACTCGGTGTTCTCACCGGTGGTCTTGGTGCCCACGCGGATGATCTGCTCAGTCGGCTCCTTGGTGCGCTCCGTGGTGACGGTCGGGTCACCGGAGGGCTTGCCGTCGACAAGCTTCTGCGTGGAAGTGGAGACCTCATTACCGAGCTCACCTGGCTGATCGACGACCTGCTCGCCCTCTGCAAGGGTGTCATCGAAGACGACCTTGGTGGTGAACGGAATCGGCTTGTCGGTCTTGGTCACCAGCTCTTGGGCGTCCAGGCGCGCGCCGACCTCGATGATGCGCTCGACCGGATCCTTGGTGGTCTCTTCCTCAGCAACCTGGGCCTGGTCGTCCTTGGCGGTGAACTTGGCGGTGTAGGTCTTCTCGCCGTCCTCGCCCTCCTGGACAACCTTGGTCTCACCCGGGGCCAGGTCCGGGTTTTCACGCACCTCGGTCGGGTACGGGATCGGGAACGTCCAGGTCACATCCTTAGCGCTCTCGGCGGGCTTGGTGCCGATGACGACGACCTCGTTGGTCGGTGCCGTGGTCTGCTTCCAGCTGCCGTCCTTGTTCTGCTTTTCCTCGCCCGGCTTACCTTCGGTCTCGACCTTGTAGGTACCAGCCGGAATGGTGTCGTCGTACTTGTACTCGATGTCGAACGGAAGCTCGCGTGTCGGAACTTCGACGACGTTCACCACAGCCTTGGCGGTGTCCGTAGAACCGTCCTCGTAGGTCACGATGACCGGGACGTCGATCTTGTCGCCCGGCTTCGCGGTCTCCGGCGCGGTGGAGATGACGTTGCCCTTGTCATCCAGGCCAACGATCCACGCACCGTTCGCAGTGCTCACCTTGTAAGTCGGGTTGCCGAATTCGTTGTTCTCGCCGGTTGGCTCAAGACCCTCCGGGTCGATAGCGAACGGCTTGTCGGCAGCAAGGTTGATCTCGGCAGGCTTCTCGACGCCGATCGGCGAGGTCGCCGTGCCACCCGGGAACACAGTCTCTGCCGGAACGGTCGGCTCCGCCTCCCAATTGTTTGTCAACTTCACCACGGTGGTGACGGGCACCTTCGGGGTCGCTCCGTCCGGAGACGTAACAGTGACGTTGACGGTATTCTGGTCACCCGGCTTAGCGTCAGCCGGCGGTGCGGAAGATACGACACCGGTTTCCGGATTGACGGTGTACTTCCAACCGTCGACTTCCTGTTCGGTGATCGGCTCGTTGTTCTCATCCGTGCCGAAGGAGAACTTCGACCCCTTCGGAGCGTCCTGAACGTGGTGTTCCACAGCCTGGTTCGGGCCGGTGACCTGGACGTCGTAGGTCGGAGCGATATCGCTCTTGAGTACAACGACGGTGCCCTTGACCTGCTGTGGCTTGTCGGCGTTGTCGTAGTGCGTGAGCACCGGGACGTTCAGGATGTAGCCCTCGGGTGCGGTCCTCGGGATCTTCGTGGTGATCTCGCCAGTGTTCTCGTCGATCTTGACAGTCCACTTGCCACTGTCGTCTTCAACGGTGTACTCCGTTTTGTCGCCCTCGAAGGAGTAGCGCTTCGGGGCTTCATCGGTCGTGTTGCCGCTCAGGCCACGCTCGGGAACCGTCGGCGTCAGGCTCACGTTGGTGCCCGGCTTGTTGGTCACCGTGTCGTAGTCCGGAACCTTGATGTCGACGATGGCCTGGAACTGGGTCTCGATCTCGTCCGTGGTCTGGTCTGGGTAGGTCGCCTTCACCATCGGGGTGATGATGGTGCCCGGCGCGACAGTGTCGTCCGCCTTCGCGGTGACCTTGCCGGTCTCATCGACAGTGACAGTCCAGCCCTCGGGGACGGTGGACGGGTCAACCTCGAATTTTGCCGGGTGGACCGGCTTGTGCCCCTTCATGATGGACTTGGTGCCCACCTGGGCGGTGAGGTCGTCGCCAATCTTGCCCTTGATCAGGCCCGGGCGAACAAGGTCGGTGACCTGGGTGTTGTTCGGGTCAACAACCACGAGCAGCTCGAGCTCATCGGTCGAGCCGTTCGTGTACTCAACGGTGACTGTCGGTCGCGCGAACGTGCCCGGCTTCGGGTTCTCCGGGGCGGTAACGGTGACGTTGTAGTCCTCATCCATCTCGACGGTCCAGCCGTCATAGACGTACTTCTCGTCGAGGGAAACCTTGGCTTCAAAGCCGCCGTCGCCCTTCTCCTTCTCCAGTTCCTTGATCAGGTCTGGGACCTGGGTGAACGTGACCTTTTGTGGCTCGGTAGCGAGCGGGCCCGTCGCGCTATCGACGCCAGAGATGATCGAAGCATCGGTCCTGTCGTATTGCGGGTCGTGGTACTCGGTGTCGTCCAGTGAGAACGCCTTCGAGTCGATCACGTTCGCCTTGCTGTAGCGATCCAGCGAATTCGAGCTATCGAACACGGAACCATTGCCGTCGTTGTTGTGCTCAGTGGCAGCTTGGAGCTGCTTGGTGGTACGCGGCTTCGCCAGAACGGAGAAGTTCACGTTCTTGTCGGTCGCCAGGTCGGTACCGCGGTACTCAGGCCAGGTGAAGTAGATGTCGCCGGTCGCTTCGTCGACGCGCAGGAGCTGCTCACCGCCGGAGGCTCCTGGGTCTGTGGTGCCGATGAACTTACCGTTGCCGTCGTAGGCTTCTACGACCATGCGGGACATCGAGTCGTCCGTACCTTCGTTCTGCAAAGCAGGAACGTTGATCGTACCGACCTTGGTTTCCTCACCAGGGACGATCACATGCTTCTCGGATACCTCGGCAGTCTCCCACGACACCGAGATCGGGTTACATTCGATGTTCTCGCTCGGCCACGGGTTTACAGTAGCGCCAAAAGTAGCGCTGCCCCCCTTGGTGGCATTTGGGCCATAAGGATTGTTCTGCTTGTAGTTGCTTTGCCAGGCGTAACGCACAGGGTTACCGGCAGAGGCCGACGCGAACTGCTTGACTTTCTCATCTGTCAGCTCTGCGTAGATATTCAAGTTTCGTAGAGCGCGACCACTAGCAGTGATGTTGATGATTTCGTCGGCCTTGTGGGTGACATCTTTATCAATAAAGGTCTGGCCGGCCTCCATGGAAGGCACCTGGCCAGCATCCAAGACATTACTAAGGTTCCCCGAATTGGAAAAGTACCAATCCGTAAACGTGCGGTCCTTCGAGTTATCAAAGGAGACGCTCAGGCCCCACAGGGTTTTCGAGGGGCTCTCCGCACTCGGCTCCAGGGTGCTCCAGCTGAAACCTGCCTGGCTTCCGCTCCCCTCACCGCCCTCAACAACACACGAACCGGCCGGCAGGTCGGACGCCTGCTGGGCGTCCTCCTCCACCGCGCCGGACTTGTCGCGGATGCCGCCGGAGAGTTCTGCAGCCGCAGCGTACGGTGCCAGCGGGCCCGGGCCGACGACGCTCACCGAGCGCGAGCGCAATCGCGGACGACGCCGCGATGCTGCGCGAGGTTGAATTACGGAAACGGCGGGATGATTCAGCCATTTATGCTCCTCTTCGAAGTGAAGTGTCACCACGTCCCAACGGAGAGGTGACAGATGACATCACATTTTAGGGATCGGAGAAACTGCTGTCTACCTAAGCGTTTGCTTAACGACGCCCCCGCGCACCAGCGAGCCCCGCCGCCGCCACCATCGCAGAGAGCAGCACGGCGGAGACGATGCCGCGGTAGTCGCCGCCGTTACCCGCTGCGGACACCGCTGTCGACGCCCAGTGCATCGGCGCTGCTTGCGACAACGCCACCCACACAGAGTCGACCTGCGCGGTGGTCGCGGTGCGCCACACCCAGCCGACGAGCCCGGTCTGCACAAGCGCAAGCACGCCGGCTGAGCCAAGACCAACCCCAGCGCCGAACGCTCGACTTAACACGGAAGCCAGGCCCGCGCTGGCGAGCGTGCCCAGCAGCAGGCCTATAAACGCCACCCCGTATTCCTGCACACCAAACCCGGATCCGATCACCCCGGCCAAGATGGTGCCCGCGGCGGCCAAAACCACGGAACCGACGCCCAGGATCCACCAGCGCCCGCGGGACGCGAACCACGCCGCCGCCGCCAGTGCGGTGCCTCCGAGTACGGCCATCGCCGCGAGCAGCATCGCCGCCACCGGCGCAAGGGTCGGGCCGACCGGCTCAGCCCCGGCAGCACCCGGCGCGACTGCCGACACCGGCAGGGCCGCGCGCACCGCGCCAACCTTGTCGGCGTTCATGCCCGCCATCTGGTTGATCTTTTCCACGCCGGCGACCAACTCGTCGATACCGCCGGTGGCCTGCCCGGTCTGCGTCTGCAGCTCACGCAGGCCCGCGGCCAGCTCGGCGGAGCCGTTCGTGGCTGTATATATACCGTCGTGGTAGCCGTAGCCCGGTACGGCGAGTTGGTTGGCCAGGTCGCGGGAGCCGTCGCGAAGCTGGTTCATCTTCGCCACCACGTCCGGCGGCAGCTGCGCGGTCTCCGCCTGGGCCCGCAGGTCCTTCAACGACTCGCGCGCCTTGACCGCCTCCGGGTCTTTCGCGTCCTTAAGTTCCTCCAGGGAACGGTCGATTGCGCTGACCACCTGGCCGCGCACCGCCTCAAACCCGGACACCTGGCCGACCACCTCGCCGATGGAATCCGCCAGCTGCGTCGCGCCCGTGCCCAACTGGCCGGTGCCGGCCTGGAGCTCGACCATGCCGTCGGCGAGTTCTTGGGAGCCGGACTGGGCGGCCGCGAGGGCGTCGAGAAGCTGCTGAGTTTGCCCCTGCGCCTCGCCGATGCCCGCGGCGAGCTGGCCGGCGCCCTCCTTGAGCACCTTCGCCTGCTGCCCGGCCTCACCGGCGGCGCGGCGCGCGTCGCCAAGATTGTCCGGGCCGACCTGCGGGGCGCCCGAAACCTCAGCATCGCGCCCCGCGTTCGTCCACGTTTCGGCCGGATTCATGGGCAAAAACACCCCGACTACCAGCGCCAGAAGCGCACACACCAACCGCCACGCGTTGCCCGATTTCATGGCATTGTTCTTAGCACTCGCGCCCAGCTTGCTGCGGGAGGCGCACCGCCAGCACATCGCCGGAACTGCGCACCGTTAGAACCGTGTCGGCAGCCTTGATACTGTCGTAAGGGTTCTTGCCAAAACCATGGAATGAAATGGGTTCACCATGACACTTCCCCTTGTCATCGGGCTCGTCGCAGCGACGGTGGTGCTCTCACCGATCCTCGTGCGAGTCATGGACAAGAAGGCCGGGTACCCGCTCGCGGCGATACTCTTCGCCGCCGCGGCCGTGCTCGGCTCCAAGTTCACAGAAGTCTCCCGCGGCACGGACCTTGAATGGTCCAAGGAGTGGGCGCGCGACGTGATGGGCACGGGCACCTCCGTGGACTTCGCGCTGCGCGCGGACGGGCTGGGCATCTTCTTCGCGCTGCTGGCGCTGGTCATCGGCGGCGTGGTCTTTTTGTACTCCGCCGCGTACCTGCCCGAGCGCGACGGCAACACCAGCTTCTACACCATCATGACGGCGTTTACTCTGTCGGTGCTGCTGCTGGTGCTTGCGGACGATGCCGTGTTGCTCTTCATCGCCTGGGAGCTCGTCTCCATCGCGTCGTTCCTGCTCATCGCACGCTCCGGCTCCTCCGGCGAGGCCGGGTCCTACCGCACCCTGATCCTCACCTTCTTCGGCGGCCTGACGCTACTGGCTGGCCTGGCCGTGGCCTCCGCGCAGACCGGCACGACGCGCCTGCAGGACATCCTCGCTGCCGACATTTGGGGAGACAACCGCGTCACCGTCGTGGTCGCGCTGCTCATCGCGTTTTCCGCGTTTACCAAGGCAGCGCAGTTCCCCTTCCACTTCTGGCTGCCCGAGGCCATGGCCGCTGCCACCCCGGTCTCCGCGTTCCTGCACGCCGCAGCCGTGGTCAAGGCCGGCATCTACCTGCTGGTGCGCTTTTCCACCATCTTCTCAGACGTCGCCGCGTGGAACTACCTGCTGGTCACCGCAGGCCTGTTCACCGCATTGATGTCTGCGCTGTTCGCCATTACTAAGACGGACCTGAAACACCTCACGGCGTACTCCACCGTGTCCCACCTGGGTTGGATCGTCGCCGCGATCGGCATCGGCACCCCGGTCGCCCTAGCCGCGGCGTTGACTCACACGCTGGCGCACGCGCTGTTTAAGTCCTCGCTGTTCATGCTCATCGGCGTGGTGGACCATGAGGCCGGCTCGCGCGACATGCGCCGCCTGGGCCCGATCTACAACAAGATGCCGTTCACGTTCGCCTCCACCGTCGTCGCCGCCGCCTCCATGGCCGCGATCCCGCCGCTGTTCGGCTTCGTGTCCAAGGAATCCATCCTGGATGCCTTCCACGAATCCTCCTACGGGGCGCTCCTGCTCACGGTGGCAGGCATCGCCGCGTTCCTCACCTTCGTGTACTCGGCCAAGATCGTCTTCGGCGCATTTATCGACGGACCAAAGGACCTCCCCGACGTCCACGAAGCCCCCACCGCCCTCTGGCTGCCCGCCGCGCTGCCGGGTCTGACCTCCGCGGTGCTGCCCTTCCTGCTGTTCTGGGTGGACAACCCCGTCTCCGCAGGCGTGCGGGCTGTGACCGGCGACGACAGCTTCGCCACCCACCTCGCACTCTGGCACGGCGTGACCCCGCCATTCCTGGTGTCGGTGGCAGTTTTGGTCGCTGGCGTGGTGTTCGTGGTGTTCTTCCGCAAGCGCGTCTTTGCAGCGCTTGGCAACAAGGACCTTCTGCCCGCGGACGGCACCGAGGTGCTGGCCTGGCTCACCCGCAGCCTGTCCAACCTGGGCAAGCAGCTCGGCTCGCTGGCCGACGGCTTCAACCCGTCGCGCCACCTGTTCCCCCTGCTGGCCTCCGTCACCGCGATGGGCCTGTGCGTGATCGGCCTGACCGACGGCATCGATGGCGTCACCCCGGCCCCGCGCGCCGAAGGCCTGGACGTGTGGTGGGACCTCATCCCGTTCGCCATCATCGCGATGTCCGTGCTGGGCATGGTGTTCACCCGCTCCCGCCTCGCCTCCGCCGTGCTGCTCGGCACCGTCGGCGTGGGCATGACCCTGCAGATGTTCCTGCTGGGCGCCCCGGACGTGGCCATGACGCAGTTCCTGGTCGAGTCGCTGACCGTGGTGGTCATCCTGGTGGTGCTTCGCTACCAGCCGCGGATGTTCCCGGAGACGAAGGCTCGTCGCAAGGCTCTTGCCTCCATCTTCGCCCTGATCGCGGGCGTGGTCACCTTCTTCGGCGTCTACGGCCTGACCGGCCGCCGCGGCCGCTCCGAGCTCGCCGAGTGGTACCTCACCGAAGGCGGCGACGTCACCGGCGCCGACAACATCGTCGCCGTGATCATCGTGGAATTCCGTGGCTTCGATACCTTGGGCGAGCTGTCCGTGCTGGGCATGGCCGCCGTGGTGATCGCCGCGGTGGTCAGCTCCATGCCGCGCCACCTGTTCGAGGCCGGCACCCGCCCGCGCCCGTTTGGCCAGTCCCAGCTCAACTCCATCCCGCTGCGCAAGGCCGCAGCCCTGGTCGCACCGGTGCTGGTGGTGCTGTCCGTGTTGATCTTCTTCCGCGGCCACACCGCCCCCGGCGGCGGCTTCGTCGCAGCGCTGGTCATGGCCACGGCGTTCGCCATCAACTACCTGTCGCGCGGCGCGGACGCGGACGTGGTGCAAAACTTCACCCCGATCCGCCTGACCGGCTGGGGCATCATCATCGCCATTTCCTCCGGCTTCCTCGGCTTCATCGAGGGCGGGTTCATGTACGCCATCCACGGCGAGATCGCCGGCGAGCACATGACTACCTCGCTGATCTTCGACTTCGGCATCTACCTCGCCGTGCTCGGCATGGTCACTGCCGCGATCAACGCACTCGGCGGCTACCTGCGCCCCGGCATGGACCTGTCGGACCTGGACTACTCCCGCGACGAGGAAGACAACCCGCTGCCGAGCATCCCGGCCCCACTGGAGCCCGAAAACCCCGTGGACGCGCACCCGGAGCCGATCAACCCGGCGCACGACCCGCAACCGGTTATCACGAAGGAGCACTAACCCATGGTCATGGCACTTACCATCGCAGTCTTGGTCGCGGGATCCGTGTACCTGGTTCTGCAGCGCGGCCTCGTGCGGGTGATCTTCGGCATGTCCCTGTTCGGCCACGCCACCAACCTCACCCTGCTCGCAGCGGGCGTCGGCGCGTGGCGCGGGGAGGCCTTCCCCTCCCGCGTGCCGTTCGAGGACATGGGCGACCCCCTGCCCCAGGCGTTCGTGCTCACCGCCATCGTGATCGCGATGGCCACCACCACGATCCTGCTCATGCTCTCCGCGCTGGGGCGTAACGACGACACCGCGGAGCAGCCCACCGGCACCGACGCCGGCTACTCCAAGATGCGGCTGAGCCCGTCGGCCCTGTCCACCGCCGGCCGCAACGCCCGGCTGAACCAGAAGAAGCTGGAGGAGATCCGCGCACGCGAGATCAGCCACGTTGACAACGAAAGCCTGAGGGTGACCGACTAATGGCCGTAGACGCAATCCTGCCCGTATTTGTGGCGCTGCCGCTGATCGTCTCCGCGGTCACGGCGCTCAGCCCCTGGAAGTGGCTCAACGACGCGCTGGCGATCCTCATCCCCGCCATCAACTTAGGCCTCGGCGTGTGGCTCTACGGCTACACCCGCGACCACGGCACGATCAGCCACGTCATCGGCCTTTACCAGGGAGGCGTGGGCATCTCCTTTGCCGCCGACACGTTCTCCGCCATGATGATCGTGACCACCATGATCGTGGCGCTGATGTCCAACTGGTTCGCCATCGTCGTCGGCGAAACCCAGTCCCGGTTCTACGTGCCGCTCTCGCTCGTGCTTATCACCGGTGTCTCCGGCGCGCTGCTGACCGCCGACCTGTTCAACTTCTTCGTCATGATCGAGGTGTGCCTGCTGCCGTCCTACGGCCTGATCGCCATGACGGGCACCCGCCACCGGCTGCTGTCCGCGCGCATGTTCGTGCTGGTCAACCTGGCGGCATCGACGATGCTCGTGCTCGGCGTGGGCTACCTCTACGCTGTGACCGGCGCGGTGAACCTCGCCTCGCTGCAAGGCGTGGCCGCGGGCGGCGGCCCGGCGACGGTGGCCACCGGCATCGTCGTCATCGCCATCGCCGCGAAGGCCGGCGTGTTCCCTGTCTACACCTGGCTGCCGCGCACCTACCCGTCCACCTCCGCAGCCGTGATGGGCCTGTTCTCCGGCCTGCACACCAAGGTGGCCGTGTACATGCTCTTCCGCATCTGGGTGATCATGTTCGACATGGACCCGCGCTGGAACACGCTGCTCATCGTGGTCATGGTCATCTCCATGATCATCGGCGGCTACGCCGGCCTGGCCGAGGCCACCATGCGCCGCGTGCTGGCCTACCAGATGGTCAACGGCATGCCGTTCATCCTGATCATGCTCGCATTCACTAACGACGACGCACGCTACGCCCTTGCCGCCGGCCTGCTCTACACCCTGCACCACATGATCACCATCGCCGCGCTCGTGCTGAACTCCGGCGCGATCGAGGAGACCTACGGCACCGGCACCATGGCGAAACTCTCCGGCATCGCGAGGCGCGACCCGTGGACGTCCGCGGTGTTCGTCGCCGGCGCGTTTTCCATCGTGGGCTTCCCGCCGTTTTCCGGCATCTTCGGCAAGGTCACCGTCGTTTTGGCGGCCGCCTCCGCCGGGGACTGGCGCTCCTGGGTCGCCATCACCGCCATCATCGTCGCGTCCTTCGGCGCGCTTTTGTCCATGATGCGCATGTGGCAGCGCGTGTTCTGGGGCCGGCCGATGCAGAACTACCCCGAGGCGCTCAACGTCCGCGCCAGCTTCATGCTGCCGTCCGCAGTGCTGATGGTGATGTCGCTGTGCATGTTCATCTTTGCCGGCCACATGTGGGACATCACCACCAACGCCGTCGACGACCTGCTCGACGTTGACGCCTACACCACCGCCGTGCTCGGCGACGACCCCATCGGCGTCCCCGCACCCGGTGACACCTTCGGCGCCGAAACCAATGGAGGCGAGAACTAATGCGAGGCTTCTTCCACGGCGTGAAATACGCCATCTGGATTGCCAAAGAGATCTTCGTGGCCGGCTTCGACGCCGTCGCCAAGGCGTACAACCCGGCGACGAAGTTCGATCCCATCGTCATCTACTACCCGCTGCGCGTGAACACGGACTGGGAAGTGTTCTGGTTTTCCACCTCCATCACCGCAACGCCTGGCACGCTGTCCATGGGGCTGCGCCACCCCGTCACCGACAACGGGCCGATCACCCTGCTGGTGCAGGCCGCGTTCGGCTCCGACCCGGAAGATGTCATCGCGGGCTTGGTGGATATGGAGGAACACCTTCGGCCGTCGCTAAGCAAACGCCCCATCGACCCGAAAACCGTCGCCTGGGAGCCCTACGTCGACCACGGCCCGGACACAAACGGCGACAACGTGCCGCCGGCCGAAAGGATGGATTAAGCCATGTTCACCACCATCATGCAGATCTGCCTGATCATCATGGCCGTCAGTCTGCTCATCGCGCTCGGCGCCGTGATCCTGACCAAAGACGAACTCTCCCGCGCCGTGATGGCCGACGTAATCTTCTACTCCATGATCGCGATCTTCCTGGTGTGGACGCTGTTCAACTCCTCTGCCATCGCCTACGAAATCCCGCTGCTCGCCGGCCTGGTGTGCGGCGTGATCCCGACGATCTCCATGGCACGCATCATCTCGAGAGGACGCCGCTAATGACCATCGCCGAAATCATCGTCGCCGTGCTGGTTGTCCTGGCCACCATCTGCGTGGTCGCCACCACCATCCTGCAGCTGCGCGCCCCCGACGCCCTGACCCGCGTGAACGTGCTCGGACCGCTGGTCGTGATCGCGTTTCCCATCCTCATCGTGGCCAAGCTGATCCACTCCTGGTCCACCACCGGCTTCGACCTCAACGACTTCATCCGCGCCATTTTGGCCATCGCCGCGGTGTGGATCGTCGGCTCCGTCGCGTCGTTCGTCATGGGCCGCTCCCTGTACGGCGTCACCGTCTCGGACAAAACCACCTAATGGGCTTGTGAGCACTAGCGACGACGCGTACGTCACGGACCTGGCACTGCGCGCCGGCCGTGGCGACAAACACGCGCTCACCGAATTCATCCGGCTCACCCAAAACGACGTGTGGCGCCTACTCGCCCACCTCGCCGGACCCCAACACGCCGACGACCTCACGCAAGAGACCTACCTGCGCGTCCTCGGGTCGCTTCCGCGCTTCCAAGCCCGCTCCAGCGCGCGCACCTGGCTGCTGTCGCTCGCGCGCCGCGCCTGGGTGGACTCCGTTCGCCACGACATGGCACGGCCCCGCAAATCCGCCGCCGAATACGAAGACGTCGCCGCCGCCAACCCCAGCCCCGACAACCCCAACACCTGGGGTGACGTCATCGACGCGCGCTCGCTTCTCGACGAGCTGCCGCCCGAACGCCGCGAAGCCCTCGTACTCACGCAAGTGATGGGCTACACGTACGAAGAAGCCGCCCGCATCGTCGGCGTGCGCGTCGGCACCATCCGCTCCAGAGTGGCCCGCGCCCGGCGGGATCTGGTGGCGGGCACGGCCGAAGGATCGTCGTAAAGCGCATGCAAAGGTGCCAACCGGGAGAAATTCGCATAAGTTTGTAAAAGGTTTTGCTAAACAACTCCCGGAGTTTTTTCATGCTGAAAAACGCACTACTAATTTCATTCGCCTTCATCGGCACCGTCGTCGGCGCAGGCTTCGCCTCCGGCCAGGAAGCGATGCTGTACTTCTCCGCCTTCGGCACCCAAGGCATCTGGGGCGCAGTCTTAGGCTCCGCGCTGATGCTCATCGCCGGCGTGACCATCCTGCAGCTCGGCTCCTTCTTCCAAGCCAAAGAGCACATGGAAGTCCTCGGCTCCATCTCCTCGAAGGTGATGGGCTGGATCCTGGACATCGCCACCATTGTCACCCTGTTCTCCATCGGCTTTGTCATGTTCGCCGGTGCCGGCGCCAACCTGAACCAGCAATTCGGCATCCCAGTGTGGATCGGCGCGGTGCTCATGCTCGCCGCCACCATCGGCTTCGGCATGCTGGATGTGGACAAGGTCACCGGCGCCATCGGCGCGCTCACCCCGTTTTTGCTGATCTTTGTCATCTTCGGCTGCGGCTGGACCCTGATCAACGCCCACCCGGACTGGGACGCGCTGAACGCCGCGGCGGCGCAGGTGGATACCTCCCTGCCCAACTGGTGGATCTCCGCGCTGAACTACACCGGCCTGAACGTCATGTGCGTGGTGTCCATGGCGCTGGTCATCGGCGGCAACCAGCTGGACACCCGCGCAGCCGGCCTCGGCGGGCTGTTCGGCGGCATCGGCTACTTGGTCATGCTCATGATGCTGGCGCTGGCGCTGCTGGTCAAGATCGAGACCGTCGAAGGCCAGGACATGCCGCTTCTGACCCTGATCACCGACATCAACCCCACCATGGGCCTGATCATGTCGCTGGTCATCTTCGGCATGATCTTCGCCACCTCCCTGGGCATGTTCTTCGCCCTAGGCAAGCGCCTCGCCCGCGGCCGCGAAGACAAGTTCCGCGTCATCTTCATCTCCGCCTGCCTGATCGGCTTCGTGCTGTCGTTCGTGGGCTTCCAGCAGCTGGTCTCCACCGTCTACCCGATCCTGGGCTACCTGGGCCTGCTGCTCATCCTCGTGATGACCATCGCGTGGGTCCGCGGCATCCCCAAACTGCGCAAGGAAGGCGACCGCCGCCGCCGCGCGCTTGAGCTGACCCGCAAGAAGATGGACCCGGCCGAGCGCTTCACCAAGAACGACGAGCGCGAGCTCGAGTACCTCACCTCCAAGTCCAACGTGGACTCCGAGGAGCTGTCCGAGGCCCTCGAGGAAGAGGTCGCCCAGGAGCTGCTCGACGACGATGAGAGCGAGTTCGAGGAAGACGACCGCGAGAACCCCTCCGACGTGGTCTACGTCTCCTACACCGACCCCGTCTCCGCCGATGAGTACCGCCGCAACCCCGACGAGCCGTGGAACGACCACACCGTCGACGACATGATCGCCGCCGAAGAGGCCGAGGAGGCCGCAGCCGGGCCGGACAACAGCCTGGGCGGCGACAACAACGACGACGAGGACGAGGCCGAGGACGCCACGGAGGACACCGGCGGCTCGACCGCAGTCTCCGCGAAGGACGACGGCTCGACCAAGCTGTAGCGCCCCAACGTCGAAGCAAAAACAACCCCTGTGCGGGAAAGTTCACGAGATAGTGAACGATCTTGCACGGGGGTTTTCGCGACCTGCGCGGAGTGAACTATACGGCGCACGGCTGCGGGGTAATTCAGCGACCGAGGCGCCGCGAGTGAACTATTCCGCCCCGCCGCTGGCCGCTAGACCAGCAGCTCGGCGATCTGGATGGTGTTCAGCGCCGCGCCCTTGCGCAGGTTGTCGCTGGCGACGACGAGCACGAGCCCGCGGCCGCCGTCGACGCTCTGGTCCTGGCGGATTCGGCCCACCAGGGACTCGTCGATGCCGGTGGCGGCGCGAGGCGTCGGCACGTCCACCACTTTCACGCCCGGCGCGCCCGCCAGGATCTCCTCCGCCTGCTGCGGGGTGACGGCCTCGGAGAACTCGGCGTGCACGACCATCGTGTGGCCGGTGAACACCGGCACGCGCACGCAGGTGCCCGCCACCTTCAGCTCCGGTAGCCCGAGGATCTTGCGCGACTCGTTGCGCAGTTTCTGCTCTTCGTCAGTTTCGGCGGAGCCATCGTCGACAAGCGAGCCCGCAAACGGCAGCGCGTTGAACGCGATGGGCTCGACGTAGGGCCCGAGGTCGCTTGGCTTCTCGACGTCCTCCCGGACCAGCCCGCGCGGATCCCCCAGCGCCTCGACCTGGGTGGCCAGCGCCTCGACGCCAGCGAGCCCCGAGCCGGAAACTGCCTGGTAGGAGGCGACGCGGAGGGTGGTTAGACCGAAGGCGTCGTGAAGCGGCTTGAGCACCGGCATCGCCGCCATCGTGGTGCAGTTCGGGTTGGCGATGATGCCCTTGGGCAGCTCGCGCGCCGCCTCCGGGTTGACCTCGGTGACGATCAGCGGGACGTCCGGGTCCTTGCGCCACGCCGAGGAGTTGTCCACGACGGTCGCGCCCGCGGCGGCGAACACCGGCGCCCACTCGCGCGAGGTCGCGCCGCCGGCGGAAAACAGGGCGATGTCCACGTCTTTGACGGACTCTTCGGTGACCTGGGTGAGGTCCTCGACGGTGATGTCCTCGCCGCAGAACTCCAGTACGGTGCCCGCGGAGCGCGGGGAGGCGAAGAAACGGACCTTGTCGGCCGGGAAGTTGCGCTCGGTGAGGATGTCGCGCATCACGCGGCCGACCTGGCCGGTGGCGCCGACGACTGCGAGAGTGGTCATTGAAAACTCCTTCTAACGTCCGGTGCCTGCGTAGACCACGGCCGGCTCGTCGCCGCCGAGGTCGAACTTGGTGTGGATCGCGCGCGCGGCCTCGGCCACGTCCGCCTGGCGCACCACGGCGGTGATGCGGATCTCGGAGGTGGTGATCATCTCGATGTTGATGCCGGCATCGCGCAGCGCGTCGCAGAAGTCGGCGGTGACACCCGGGTGGGACTTCATGCCCGCGCCGACGAGCGAGACCTTGCCGATCTCGTCGTCGTAGCTCAGATCGTCCCAGCCCTCGGCGGCTTGCAGCTCGCGCAGCTTCTCCATGGTGCGCGCGCCGTCGGCCTTGGGCAGGGTGAAGGTGATGTCGGTCTTGTTGTCTTCGGCGCTGGAGATGTTCTGGATCACCATGTCGATGTTGACTTCGCCGTCGGCGAGTGAGCGGAAGACCTTGGCGGCCTCGCCGACCTCGTCCTGGATGCCCAGGATGGTGATCTTGGCTTCCGAGTCGTCGGTGGCCACGCCGGAAAGTACTGCTTCTTCCATGGGGATATCCTCCAATGCTCCGGCGACCAGGGTGCCGGTATCTGTGCTGTAAGACGAGCGCACCCGCATGGGCACGTTGAACGCGCGGGCGTACTCCACGCTGCGCAACACCAGGATCTTCGACCCGGACGCGGCGAGCTCGAGCATCTCCTCGAAGCAGAGGGTGTCCAGCTTGCGGGCGTCCGGCACGATTCGCGGGTCGGCGGTGTAGACGCCGTCGACGTCGGAGTAGATCTCGCATTCGTCGGCGTTCATCGCCGCGGCCAGGGCGACGGCGGTGGTGTCGGAGCCGCCGCGGCCGAGGGTGGTCACGTCCTTGGTTTCGCGGTTGACGCCCTGGAAGCCGGCGACGATGGCGATGTTGCCTTCGTCCACAGCCTCCTGCACGCGCCCCGGGGTGACTTCCAGGATGCGGGCGTTGCCGTGGCGTTCGGTGGTGATCACGCCGGCCTGGGAGCCGGTGAAGGACTGCACCTTCTCCCCCAGCGCGTGCACCGCCATGGCCACCAGCGAGTTGGAGATGCGCTCGCCGGCGGTGAGCAGCATGTCCATTTCGCGCGCGGGCGGGGTGGGGTTGACCTCTGCGGCGAGGTCGAGCAGTTCGTCGGTGGTGTCGCCCATGGCGGAGCAGACCACCACGACGTCGTTGCCGGCGCGGCGCGTGTCCACGATCCGCTGGGCCACGGCCTTGATCCGCTCCGCGCTTTCCAGGGAGGATCCCCCGTATTTCTGGACGATCAGTGCCATTCGTACCTCCGCGGATCTGCGTGCATTCCAACGGTCAAGAATAGCGTCCCAAAACTGCCGATTCAGCCACCCGCGTTAATATCATTCACTGTGCACAACAATTTTCTCGCCGTCGCGTTCGCACTGATCTCGGCCGCGACCATGGCGGCGGGGACTGTGTGGCGCCACCGCATCATGCGCGCGGGCGCCCCCGAGGGGGAGAACAACGACTCGCCCCTGGAGTCCCTGAAGCGGCCGGCGTGGTGGGCGTCGATGGGCATCGCGTTTCTGGCGTACGGCTTCCAGGCCGCGGCGCTGGCGTTCGGGTCGCTGCTGGTGGTGCAGCCGATCCTGGCGCTGTCGCTGATGCTGACGCTGCTGTTTTCGGCGTGGGCGGACAAGCGCCACATGCACACCACGGAGGCGTTTTGGGCGGTGCTGCTCACCGCGTCTGTGGGCGGGGTGGTCGTGCTCGGCCGCCCGCTGCCCGGCGAGCGCGACCCCGCCGCCTGGGAGTGGTGGGCGGTCGTGGGCACCGCGGTGGCCATCATTGCGGCCTCGTACGCCATTGCTTCTCGACGTCCCCCCGCCGGCAAAGCCCTCATCTTCGGCTCCGCCTGCGGCGCCATGTACGGCTACCAAGCCGTGTTTTCCAAGGTGGCGGTGGACGGCTTCGTCCACGGCGGCGTGACCGGCCTGCTCGCCACGTGGCAGCTGTGGGCCATGCTGCTGGCGGCCACAGCCGGCACGATCGTGCAGCAGTACGCCTTCGCCGCGGGCAACCTGGCCACGTCGCTTCCGGCGTCGAAGATCATCGAGCCGCTCGTCGCGTTCTCCCTGGGCCTGCTTGTGCTCGGCGAATCCTTCCGCGTGGATTCGGTGCTGGGGTGGGCGGCCGTCGGGACGTCGATAGGCGTGATGCTTGTTTCCGCCGCGATGCTCACACGGGTGAGCATCCGATGACTTGATGGATATAAATCCCGCGCGACACCGCCCGCCTGATGTAAGGTGTGCCACATGTCGCACAGGGCGCTTCTCCTTCTACGCCGCGGCGGGAATCAGGCCAGCTAACACGGCCGGCACCCCGTCGCGGAGTTTCTGTTGGCCGGCCGTGGAACACACACCCCCAACAAAGGAGAGCTCCAATGACCGACTTTTTCGCACCCCGCGAGATCCAGACCCCTTCCGGCCCGCGTTACGACGGCCAGCCCGCATGGAACAAGCAGCGCGGCTCGCAGATGCCGGTGGACCGCTACCTCACCTTCGCCGAAGAGGTCGAAGACATCCAACTGCCGGACCGCACCTGGCCCGACAAGAAAATCACCCGCGCGCCGCAGTGGTGCGCCGTGGACCTGCGCGACGGCAACCAGGCGCTGATCGACCCGATGAGCCCCGAGCGCAAGCGCCGCATGTTCAACCTGCTGGTGGAGATGGGCTTTAAAGAGATCGAGGTCGGCTTCCCATCCGCCTCCCAGACGGACTTCGACTTCGTGCGCGAGATCATCGAAAAGGACATGATCCCCGACGACGTGACCATCCAGGTCCTCGTGCAGGCGCGCGAGCACCTGATCCGCCGCACCTTCGAGGCCTGCGCCGGCGCGAAGAACGTCATCGTGCACTTCTACAACTCCACCTCGAAGCTGCAGCGCCGCGTGGTGTTCCGCAAGGACCGCGCCGCGATTAAGAAGCTGGCCACCGACGCCGCGGAGCTGATCAAAACCATCGCCGCGGACTACCCGGACACCAACTGGCGCTGGGAATACTCGCCGGAGTCCTTCACCGGCACCGAGCTGGACTTTGCCAAGGAAGTCTGCGACGCCGTGGTGGACGTGATGGGGCCGACGCCGGAAAACCCGATGATCCTGAACCTGCCGTCCACGGTGGAGATGATCACCCCCAACGTGTACGCGGACTCCATCGAGTGGATGCACCGCAACTTGAACAACCGCGAGTCCATCATCATCTCCCTGCACCCGCACAACGACCGCGGCACCGGCGTCGCCGCCGCCGAGCTGGGCTACCTGGCCGGCGGCGACCGCATCGAGGGCTGCCTGTTCGGCAACGGCGAGCGCACCGGCAACGTCGACCTGGTCACCCTGGGGTTGAACATGCTCACCCAGGGAGTGGACCCGCAGATCGACTTCTCCGACATCACCCGCATCCGCGAAGTGGTCGAGTACTGCAACCAGCTGCGTGTGCCGGAGCGCCACCCCTACGGCGGCGACCTGGTCTTCACCGCGTTCTCCGGCTCGCACCAGGACGCGATCAACAAGGGGTTGGATGCGCTGGCACAGAATGTGCGTCCAGAAGCAACGAGCTCCGACGTCACCTGGGAAGAGCTGCGGGAGACCACCTGGGAGGTGCCGTACCTGCCCATCGACCCGAAGGACGTCGGCCGCACCTACGAGGCCGTGATCCGCGTGAACTCGCAGTCCGGCAAGGGTGGCGTGGCCTACATCATGAAGACGGACCACGGCATCAACATGCCGCGCGCGATGCAGCCGGAGTTTTCCGCGATCGTGCAAAACATCACCGACTCCGAAGGCGGCGAGGTCAACTCCAAGAACATGTGGGACGTCTTCGCCACCACGTACCTGGACTTGGACGAGCCGTTGGAGCTGGCGCACTACCGCATCGACGCCGCCGAGGAGGAGGGCGAAGACACCCGCGTGGAGGCCACGGTGATCTACGAGGGCGCCCAGCGCGAGGTCGCGGGTGCCGGCAACGGCCCGATCGCGGCGTTCGCGAACGCGCTGGAGCAGGTCGGCATCGACTTTGAGGTGCAGGACTACTCGCAGCGCGCCCGCACCGCCGGCGACGACGCGGACGCGGTCTGCTACATCCACGCGGACGTCGACGGCACCTCGGCGTGGGGTGTGGGTATCGCCGGGTCGACCACCCGCGCGTCGCTCGAGGCGATCGTCTCGGCGGTCAACCGTTCGACTGCCGCGAACTAGCGCTCGCGCGCTATACTTGCGTGACTTAACCACACATTTCAGCGGGAGGTGCGCGATGGCCATGTACGAGGTGCCAGCGGGCACCCGTCGCCTCCCCGTGGAGCGTTTGCCTATCGACGTTCCTTCGGCCACCCTCACCCCGGACCTCGACGTCGTGGTGGACGGCGAGGTCGTCGGTTCGGTGGAGGACGCGGAGCTAGCCCAGCTGGCGTCGTCTGGTGTGACCCCGGTGGTGGCCGCCGACGGCGGCGCGGTTGTGCTGCCGCCGGCGGGCCAGGTGCTGCCGGTGAACACCCCGCCGCGCGAGCCGTGGGCGCTGCTGCCCGCGGGCGAACGCTACGTGGCGGATTTGCGCGGTTCATTGCCGGTGGAGGCGCCGGCGCAGGTGCTGGTGTCGATGGGCTTCGACGACGCCGGCGAGATCGTGCTGTGCGTCGACGGCGACATCATCGGCGAGCTGGACCCGGCCGCCGGCGAGGCGCTGACCCCGACGCTGCGGCGCCTGGAGGACCGCGGGCTGATCGCCGTGGCGCGCGGCTACACCACCGCGGTGGAGGCTGGCACGTCGCTGGCCGTGATCGCCGGCCCGATCCCGACCGACGACATCCCGATCTCCCCGCTGCCGCCGATCGTGCGCGAGGTGGAAGTCGCGCACCCGGGCACGAACTTCTTCGCCACCGTGGACGCGGAGGCCGCAGCCCTCGCCGCGGACACGGAGGAGCGCCCGGCAGAGTCCGTGCGCGAGCCGGGCAAGTCCCGCGGCCCGTTGATCGCCGCCGCCGCGGCCGTCGCGGCGCTCGTGCTGGCTGGCGTGGGCACCGTGGTGATGAGCTCGCCGTCCAGCCTGGAGCGCGACTCCACCTCGGCGTACCAGGAAACCGTGGAGGTCTCGCAGCCGAGCAGCTCGGCAGAGCCCTCGACACAGCCCTCCACCGAGCCGACCGAGGAATCCACCGAACCCTCGCCCTCCCAGTTCAGCACCGAGCTGCCGGAAAAGGCCCCGGAGCCCGTGGTCTGTCTCTTATACACATCTGACGCTGCCGACGAAGAG
>ERZ1031329.41-NODE-41-length-56732-cov-27.849798_pt1 | contig 56732 bp, 56 predicted proteins | sample MGYA00518053_ERZ1031329 | MGnify/ENA primary metagenome ERZ1031329 (study PRJEB33718, sample SAMN03159840) | human skin metagenome | collected 2014-02-25 | study: EMG produced TPA metagenomics assembly of the PRJNA266117 data set (Human skin bacterial metagenome... | reverse complement strand
TGGATACGCAGGTGCTCATCCAGGCGAACATCTTGCGGGCAGCTCGCCTATCGACGCCTACCGCTACCCCCCCCCCAGAACCCACCCCGCCGAACAACGGCAACGTCTACGAGTGGGTCGGCGAACGCAACTCCACGGTCGTCGAGGTCGCACCGACCCCGATCCGGACAACGGTGGCGTGGGAGCCGAAGACGCAGCCCACGACTAGCGAAACGCCCACCGAGCGACGCACGACCGTCATCGAAACCACGGTCGCGCCGGAGCCCACCCCCGAGCAGCCGAAGCGTGTCTCGCCGCTTGCGATCATCCTGCCGGTGGCCGCGGCCGCGATCTCCGCGATCGGCCTCGGTCTCGCGTTCATGCGCAGCTGGTTCTAGCAGCGCAAAACAAAAGCCGGGCCGACGCGAGAATGCGGGCCCGGCTTTAGCCGTCGATAAGCAAGTTAGTTGACGGTCTTGGCGTCCTTGTCCGCCTCGAGGCCCTCGCGGGAGTTGTCGCCGACGCGCTTGAACTCGTCGAGCGCGGCCTGCAGGATCTTCTCCGCCTCAGCCTTGTCGCCCCAGCCGGAACCGGAGACTTCCTTGTTCGGCTCGAGGTCCTTGTAGTGCACGAAGAAGTGCTCGATCTCGTCCTTGACAAAGTCGGAGACGTCGGAGATGTCCTGGTAGGACTCGTAGCGCACGTCGTCGATGACGCAGAGCAGCTTGTCGTCGCCGCCGGCCTCGTCGGTCATCTTGAACACGCCGATCGGGCGCGCGATCACGGTGACACCCGGGAAGACGGGCTCCGGGGTGATCACAAGGGCGTCGAGCGGGTCGCCGTCGTCGGCCAGGGTGTTGTCGATGAAGCCGTAGTCCGCCGGGTACGCCATCGGGGTGAACAGGTAGCGGTCGAGGAAGACGCGACCGGTCTCGTGGTCGACCTCGTACTTGTTGCGGGAACCCTTGGGGATCTCGATGATGACCTCGATAGCCATTACTTCTCCTTTGCTTGGTGAATGTCCGCCCGCCATCATACTTCGGCTACCATTTTGGCCGATGAAGGTATGGACTTGGGTCGCAGGCGCCGTCGCGCTCGCTGCGGTCGGCGGTGTCGCAGGCTTCGGCATCGCGGCGCACGAGCAGCTCTCCGAGATCACGCACGCGCCCCCGTACCAGCTGCAGTCGGCCCCGTCCGCGTTGGAGCCCGCGCTGCCCTCGCCTATCGACGACGCTTCGCTGCGAACGACCCTGGCATCGCTTGCCGACAACCCTGACCTGGGCGTGTTCCACGGCCACGTCACGCAGGCAGGCAGCGGGGATACGGTGTTCGACCGCGCCTCCGACGAGGCACTGAAGCCGGCGAGTGTGACGAAGGTGCTCACCGCGTCGGCGGCGCTGCTGAGCCTGGGCGCGCAGGACCGCATCACCACCGAGGTGGCGCGCGGCGCGAACCCGGGGGAAGTGGTGATCAAGGCGGCCGGCGACGTGTGGCTGGATGCCGAAGCCCTGGACGAGCTCGCGGAGCAGGTCGGGCAAGCCGACACGGTGCTCATCGACACCTCTGTCTGGGACGGCATGCCGGAGCTGATGCCGGGCTGGGACCCGCTGGACATCGACGGCGGGTTCGTCGCACCACTGCAGCCCGCGATGCTGTCCGGCGGGCGGTTAAACGGCGAGACCTCCGGCGACGTGCCCCGCTCCCACACCCCGGCGCTCGAGGTGGCGCAGGCGCTGGCGAACCGCGTCGGCGCGCAGAACGTTGATCTGGGCCAGGGCGACGGCGAAGTCGTCGCCGCGGTGGAGTCACCGACGCTGGTGGAGCGGCTCGAGCTGATGATGAAAAACTCCGACAACGTCTACGCCGAGGCCATCGGGCGCGAAGTGGCGCTGGCGCGCGGCACCACGGACGCGCCGGGCGCGACCCTGAGCGTGCTGGAGGAGCGCGGCTTCAACACCGCCGGGCTGGTGCTGCGCGACAACTCCGGGCTGTCCGCGGACAACCGCATCGCGCCGAAGCTTTTGGACGCGCTGCTGTACGACGCGACCGCCCAACCCGCGCTGCGCCCCCTGCTGTCCGCGCTGCCCGTGGCCGCCGGCGAGGGAACGCTTCTGGACCGCTACAGTGACCTCGCTGGCCGCGGCTGGGTGCGCGCGAAAACCGGCACGCTCGACGGCACCGCCTCGCTAGCCGGTACGGTGACCAGCGAGAACGGCAACGTCTACACGTTCGCCCTGATCTGCAACGACGCCGACGTCCTCGCCGCGCGTCGCGCCATGGACGAGTTCACCTCCGCGCTGCGCGAGTTCTGATGGACCCATTCTGGCCGCGCCGCTCGCCGCACTTCCTTGCCTGCCGACGAGCACTCCGCCCCTTCGACGCCCCCGCCATCATCGGCCTGTCCGGCGGGCCCGACTCGCTCGCCTTGGCCGCCGCGGCAGCGGCAGAGAAGAAGGACGTGCGCTGCGTGGTGGTGGACCACGGGCTCCAGGACGGTTCGGCGGAGGTGGCTAGGCGGGCAGCGGTCGTTGCTCGGGGTTTCGGCCTCGCCGCCGAAGTTGTCCGCGTCGAGGTTGGCGAGGGCAACCTAGAGGCGGCCGCGCGCAGCGCCAGGTACGAGGCGCTGCTGGCGTACGGGAGTGATGTCTGGGTCGGCCACACCGCCGACGACCAGGCGGAAACGCTCCTGCTCGGCGCGCTGCGCGGCAACCCGTCCGGCATGGCGCCGCGCAACGGGCGCATCGTCAGGCCGTTTCTGGGCATCCGCCGAGCGGACACCGTCGGGGCTTGCGAGGAACTCGGCCTCGATCCGTGGCACGACCCGATGAACGCCGACCCGGCCTTCCGCCGCGTGGCCATGCGCAACCAGGTTGTGCCCCTGCTCAGCGAGCTCCTCGGCGGCGACGCTGTCCCCGCGCTCGCGGCAACGGCAGACCGGATCGCGGCGGACCAGGCCTTGATCGCGTCGCTGACCGACCTCGCGCCGACGACCTCTTGTGTGGAGTTGGCTGACGATGCGGGGCCGGTCCGGAGGCGTCGATTAGCTGCATGGCTTCTGGGCGAGGGCGTGCCGGTGCAAGGGGACCAGCTCGACGCGGTGGAAGCCTTGGTCGTCGATTGGCACGGGCAAGGGCCCGTGGCTGTCTCGGGCGGGCGCGCGGTCGTGCGCGAGGGTGGACAGCTGGCTATTTTGGGGGAAATCCACAGTGGAGATAAGTAAAGAGGGGCTCTGCCACTGAGCTACACCACCAAGGTGGGCCGGGAATCGAACCCGAGTCTCCCTCTTTCGTGGAAATCTTGGTCGTGAACCAACGGAGTCTCTCTCGGAGTTCCTGCACGCGATCATCGCATGGTTGCTCAAAAGTTTGCAACGGTGCTTCGAAAAGGAAAATTGACCATTGTGGATTAACCCCGCCGTGTATATGGTCTGCTTGCATACAGGAGGTGCTGCATGAACAAGGTGGCAACGCAGGTCTTTGATTCGGAAAATAGCGATGTGGTGCGTCGCCTGCGGGAATTTCAAGCTGCGCATGGCATTGAGGGTGGCATCCTTGAAGACTGCGACGGGCTCTTCGATGACGCGGTGCTAAGCCGCGACGAGGCCGAGCTGAACTGATTGGAACGTCGCGGCTGACCCGAACCCCGCAGATGGTTGTACCTACCGCCTGGCAGGTGGCAAGATGTGGAAGTTACGCGCACGTAAACGCAAACTGAAGCGCTAGAACCGCGAGAGGGAAGGGCCAGCCCATGACCGAGTTGCACGACAAAAAGGACTTCAACGTCCCAGCGAACCGCTACGGCGATGACGTCGAGGCGATCCTGATCCCGGAAGACGTGCTCCAGGAGCGCATCCAGGAGCTGGCGGACATGGTCTCGGAGAAGTACCGCGACTCGGAAGAAGACCTGATTTTGGTCTGCGTGCTCAAGGGCGCGGTGTTCTTCCTCACCGACTTCGCGCGCAAGCTGTCCATCCCGGCGGAGATGGAATTCATGGCCGTGTCCTCGTACGGCAACTCCACCACCAGCTCCGGCGTGGTGCGCATCCTGAAAGACCTGGACAAGGAGATCGCCGGCCGCGACGTGCTCGTGGTGGAAGACATCATCGACTCCGGCCTGACCCTGTCCTGGCTACTGCGCAATCTGCGTAACCGGAACCCGAAGAGCCTCGAAGTCGTTACTCTTCTGCGCAAGCCCGATGTGCAGACGGCGAAGATTGATCTGCTGGACATCGGCTTCGACATTCCCAACGAGTTCGTCATCGGCTACGGCCTGGATTACGCCGAGCGTTACAGGGACCTGCCGTATGTGGGCACGCTGCACCCGCGCGTGTACTCAGACGCTGACTAGAACAAAGGTTTATGAGCAAAAATAACAAGGTTTTGCGGTGGGGCATCATCGGCGCCATCGCGCTGATCGTCCTCTACCTGCTCACGCTGATCGGGGACGATTCCCGCGCCTACCAGCGCGTGGACACGTCTGTTGCCATCGAGCAGCTGCAGAACCACAACGCTGAAGAAGTGCAGATCGACGACCGCGAGCAGCGCGTGCGCATCGACCTTCGCGAGCCGATCACCGTGGACGAACGCGAGGGCGTCGAGGCAATCTCCGCGCAGTACCCGGCTCGCACCACCCCGGAGATTTTCGGGGCGGTGCGCGAATCCGGCGCGGACAAGTACGAGACGAACGTGACGCAGGAATCCTTCCTGATGTCCATGCTCGGCTTCATGCTGCCGATGGTCCTGGTGTTCGGGCTGATCTTCTACTTCATGTACCGCATGCAGGCGGGCGGCGGCGGGCCGTTCGGCATCGGCGGCTCGAAGGCGAAGCAGCTGACCAAGGACAACCCGACCAACACCTTCGCGGACGTCGCCGGCGCCGACGAGGCGGTGGACGAGCTGCACGAGGTGGTTGACTTCCTCACCGACCCGACCGTGTACGAGGAACTCGGCGCGAAGATCCCGCGCGGCGTGCTGCTCTACGGCCCGCCCGGCACCGGTAAGACGCTGCTCGCCCGCGCCGTCGCCGGCGAGGCTGGCGTGCCGTTCTACACCATCTCCGGCTCCGACTTCGTGGAAATGTTCGTCGGCGTGGGCGCCTCCCGCGTACGCGACCTGTTCAAGCAGGCGCGCGAGAACAGCCCGTGCATCATCTTCGTCGACGAGATCGACGCGGTGGGCCGCCAGCGCGGCTCCGGCATGGGCGGTGGCCACGACGAGCGCGAGCAGACCCTGAACCAGCTGCTGGTGGAGATGGACGGCTTCTCCGGCCGCGAGGGCGTCATCCTCATCGCGGCGACGAACCGCCCGGACATCCTGGACCCGGCGCTGCTGCGCCCCGGCCGCTTCGACCGCCAGATCCCGGTGACGAACCCGGACCTGGCCGGCCGCGCCCAGATTCTCAAGGTGCACGCCAAGAACAAGCCGCTTGCAGACGACGTCTCGCTCGATGCCTTGGCCAAGCGCACCGCCGGCATGTCGGGTGCGGATTTGGCCAACGTGCTCAACGAGGCCGCGCTGCTGACCGCCCGCATCGGCGGCAACGTGATTACCGCGGACGCCCTGGAGGAGGCCACGGACCGCGTCATCGGCGGCCCGCGCCGCTCCAGCAAGGTCATCTCCGAGCACGAGAAGAAGGTCACCGCCTACCACGAGGGCGGACACACCCTGGCCGCCTGGGCGCTGAAGGACATCGAGCGCGTGTACAAGGTGACCATCCTCGCCCGCGGGCGCACCGGCGGCTTTGCCATGACTGCCGACGAGGACGACAAGGGCATGTACACCCGCGACGAGCTGTTCGCCCGCATGGTCTTTGCCATGGGCGGCCGCTCCGCCGAGGAGCTGGTCTTCGGCGCGCCGACCACTGGCGCGTCGAACGACATCGAGCAGGCGACCAAGATCGCGCGTGCGATGGTCACCGAGTACGGCATGACCTCCGCGCTCGGCGCGGTGAAGTACGGCCAGGAGCAGGGCGATCCCTTCTCCGGCCGCGGCTCCGGAGGCTCGCTCGAGTACTCGCCGGCGGTTGCCGCGAAGATCGACGAGGAGATGCAGTTGCTTCTCGACGAAGCGCACAAGGTCGCCTACGCCACCCTCGAGCGCTACCGCGACGAGCTGGACACCCTGGCCTCGAAGCTCCTGGAGAAGGAGACGCTGCGCCGCGGCGATTTGGAGGCCATCTTCGACACCGTCGAGCCGACCCGCCCGGCCCTGCCCGCCCACGACGCCCGCTTCGGGCGCCAGGCGGACCGCGAGCCGGTGAAGACCCCGGTGGAGCTTGCCAAGGAGCGCGGCGAGGAGCCGCCGAAGCGCTTCTCCATCCTGGAGGCGTCCAAGGCCACCCGCGAGCGCCGCCGCAAGGAACGCGAGGCGGAGCAGAACCCGGCGCCGAAGAAGGGCTCCACCCGCTGGCAGCAGCCGAAACACAAGGAGCCGCAGTACGGCGGCCCGAAGCCGCCGGAGGGCTGGACCTACAAGGGAGCGCCGAAGGAACAGCACCCGGGCACCCGCAACTACCCGGCGGAAAACACAGAGCAGATCGGCTTCCGCCTGCCGGAGAACGAGCGTCCGGATCACGCTTCCCGCGGCCCGGAGCCGGAGACGACGCCGGATGCGGAGACCACGCAGCTGCCGCGCGAGGAGCGCGCGCCGAAGCACAGGAGGGACGATGACTAACCCGAAGTTCGACCGCGAGCGCGCTGAGGCCGCGGTGCGCGAGCTGCTCATCGCGGTCGGGGAGGACCCGGACCGTGAGGGCCTGGTGGAAACCCCGGCCCGCGTCGCGCGCGCCTACGAGGAGGTCTTCGCGGGCCTGCACGAGGACCCGAAGGTGCACCTGGAGAAGTCGTTCTCCGAGAACCACCGCGAGCTGGTGCTGGTGCGCGACATACCGATCTACTCCACCTGCGAGCACCACCTGGTGCCGTTTTACGGCGTGGCGCACATCGGCTACATCCCGGGCCCGGAGGGAAAGGTCACCGGCCTGTCCAAGCTGGCGCGGGTGGCGGACATGTACGCGAAGCGTCCGCAGGTGCAGGAGCGGTTGACGGCGCAGATTGCGGACGCGATCGTCGAAAAGCTCAATGCGTCTGCGGTTATCGTGGTCATCGAGTGCGAGCACCTGTGCATGGCCATGCGCGGGATCCGCAAGCCGGGCGCGACCACCACCACCTCGGCGGTGCGCGGCGGTTTCCAGAACAATGCGGCTTCGCGCGCGGAAGTGCTGAGCCTGATTAGGGGATAGAAGATGACTACCGTTGCCGATCTGACCGTGCCTGGGCGCACGAGTGTGATGGGCATTGTCAATGTCACCGAGGATTCGTTTTCAGACGGCGGCAAGTGGCTCGCAACGGACGACGCCATCGCGCACGCCCACGAGCTGGTGCGCTTGGGCGCGGACATCATCGACGTCGGCGCGGAATCCACCCGCCCCGGCGCCACCCGTGTCCCCGCGGAGGTGGAGGCGCAGCGCATCCGCCCCGTGATTCGCGCGCTCCACGCGGACGGGATCCGCACCTCCGTCGACACCATGCGCGCCGCGACGGCGCTGGCGGCGGCCGAGGAGGGCGTGGACCTGATCAACGACGTCTCCGGCGGCCTCGCCGACGCCGACATGTACCGCGTGATGGCGGAAACGAAACTCCCGGTGTGCCTCATGCACTGGCGCGCGGACGCTTTTGTCAACGCCTCCGGCGCGGCGGACCACGGCGGTGACGTGGTGGGGGATGTGCACGAGGTGCTGGCGGAGCTCGTCGATAAGGCGACCGCCGCCGGCGTGGACGAAAGCCAGATCACCCTGGACCCGGGCCTGGGCTTTGCCAAGACGGCCGCGGACAATTGGGCGCTGCTCAACTCGCTGCCGGAGTTCATCGCGAGCGGGTTTCCCATCCTCGTCGGCGCGTCGCGCAAGCGCTTCCTCATGGAAATCCGCCAGCAGCGTGGCCTGGAGCATTCGCCTATCGACGCCGACCCGGCCACCGCGGCAGTCACCGCCCTCGCCGCGCAGGCCGGGGCCTGGTGCGTGCGGGTGCACGAGGTGGCGGTCTCGCGCGACGCGGTGGACGTGGCGGAAAGGTGGAAAAATGGCTGACCGGATTGAGCTTAAAGGCCTTGCGTTCCACGCCAACCACGGCGTGCTCGACCACGAAACCGAGTTCGGGCAGGCGTTTTCGCTGGACATCACCTGCTGGCTGGATTTCGCTGGCGCGGCGCGTGACGACGACCTAACGCAGACCGTCAACTACGCCGAGCTGGCGGAAACGGCGTTGCGCATCGCCACCGGAACCCCGCGCCAGCTGATTGAGACGGTGGCAGTGGAGATCGCAGAGACCGCCATGCGCAGCTACGACGCGTTGCACGCAGTGGAGGTCACCCTGCACAAGCCGCACGCGCCGATCCCGGCGGTGTTCGACGACGTCGCGGTGGTGGCCCGCCTCTCCCGGAAGCGGATGTAGCCAATGCGTGCCGTGCTGTCTTCCGGGTCCAACATGGGCGACGCGCGCGCCCACCTGCAGACGGTGGTCGACGAGTTCGCCCGCGAGACCCTCGCCGCGAGCTCCATCTACGCCACCGCGCCCTGGGGAAACACAGACCAGCCGGACTTTCTCAACCAGTCCCTCCTGGTGGACGTGGACGACACCCCGCACGAACTTCTGGCCCGCTGCCAGGAGCTGGAGCAGCGCGCGCACCGGGTCCGCGAGGAGCGGTGGGGCCCGCGCACGTTGGACGTGGACATCATCTGGATTGAGGGCTATTCCTCTGACGACCCAAAGCTGACCGTGCCGCACCCGCGGGCGCACCTGCGCCAGTTCGTGCTCGAGCCCTGGCTCGAGGTGGATCCGGGTGCGGAGCTTAACGGAGCGTCGATAAGCGAGCTGCTCGAAAACCTCGAAGACCAGGGGGTGCGAAAGCTATGAAGCGCACGCCGTACGAGGGGTTGATCGCGGTCGCCGGGTTCTTCGCCGCCGCAGCGGTGATCTTGGTGCGCAGGTTCTACAACCTGCTGGAGTCCTTGAGCATGGTGGTGCCGCTGTCGCTGTGGGTGATGGCCGTGATCGCCGGGTGGCTCGCGCTCGTGGTGCGAAAGCGGCGCAAGGAGGGCAAAGTTGGGCTGGACCGCAGCCAGCTCAACCCCATGCAGGCGGCGAACTTCATGGTCTTTGGCAAGGCGAGCGCCTGGGCCGGCGCGGTGTTCGGCGGCATGTACGGCGGCACGCTGAGCTACGTGGTGACCAAACTCGGCGTGCTCGAGGCGGCGCCTGGCGACGTCCCGCCGCTGGTCGCCGGCACCCTGGGCGGACTTGCCCTGTGCGCGGCCGGAATCTGGCTGGAGAAAAACTGCGAGGTGTCGCCGCCCAACGAGGGCCAAGGCGTTAGCTAGAGTGTTGGGCATGAGTGCCCAGAATGCGTCCCCAGACCGCGCGAGCCTGTGGGTCATCGTGCCATTTGTGGTCGCTGTCATCGGCACCGTGGTCATGCTGTTCACCAACTCCGCTAACGCGCTGAAGATCGCGCTGATCTTCGCGCTGTGGGCGGGTGCAGCCGGGATCCTAATCAACTCCAAGGTGCGCCGGGACCGCGACGCGGCCACGACCGAGGCTGCGGCCGCCGAGCAGCGCATCCAGGAACAGGAGCGGCGCCACCAGGAAGAGCTGGAGGCCAAGACCGCGCCGTCCGTGGACGTGAAGACGCTGCGCGAGCTGCAGGAGCAGATCCAGGCGCTGCGTGCTCAGCTGGAGGAGCTCAACGGCCGAGTCTTCGAGTACGAGCCCGCCGCCGTGCAGGCTCGCGCCCGCCGCATCAGCGAGTTGGAGTCGAAGAAGGAGCCAGAACCAGAACCTGAGCCAGAACCTGCACCGGAGCCGAAGCCGCAGCCGGCGCACAGCCCGTCTACTGACGACACCGCGGTGATCAGCCGCGTGCGCCCCTCCCGCCCGACGGGCGCGCCGAGCTCGGATGCGATCGCGGGCCGCATTGGCACCCAGCCGTCCTCCCGCCCGGCGCGCAACCCACTGTCGGACCTGATCAGCGAGCGGGAAGCGGAGAAGGCGAAGGCAGAACCAAAGCCGGAGCCGAAACCGGAACCAACCCCCGAGCCGCAGTCTGAGCGCCGTTCTGGCCGCCGCCGCGCCGATGAGCGTGGAGACGGCGCGGTTTCCGTGGCTGAGCTGCTCGCCCGCCAGGGGAAGTAGATGCCGCCTCGCCTGCTGGTGGGGGCGGTGTTCGGTGTCTCGCCGCTCGCGGAGCGCTTCGAGCGTGCCGGCCACACGGTGCGCGCGCTGGACATCGAGCAAGACCCCGGTGCGGTCGCGCACGTGGATCTTGTGCTTCTCGACGGCCCGTCGGCCGACATCCGCACCGCCTGCGAAATCCTGGCCGACCACGCCCGCCCGCGGCAGATGTTCCTGCACACCGCGCTGGACGAGGGCCAGCAGCTGCTCGACGACGTGGAGGTCGCCCAGGCGATCACCATGTGCGCCCACAACATTTTCGACAACGTGTGGGTGACGTCGGCGGCCGACGAACTCGGCGAGACGGTGGTGGGGCTGCTCATCGCGGAGATCGGCGGGGTGAGCTTGCGCATTAACGACGACGCACGCCCCGCGATCGCTGCCGCCCAGGAGCTGCGGGCGATGGAGGCCGTCATCCGCGACGACGCGCAGGCGATCCTCGCCGATGCGGTGCCGGGGTTCGACGCCGTGGCGCAGCAGTTCCTTCTCGCCCCGCCGGCGACGCGAAGCGCCCACAGCACGCAGCAGCTGGAGAAGCTCGTCCACGCGTTGCCGGATCCGGGCGTTCGCCGCCTGTTTGTGGATCTGGTGCGCAGGCGCGGCGAGGTGGACCAGGACACCGACACCGAGTTGTGGGTGATTCAGAAATACGAGGGAGGATAAATGGCTTTCGAACCAGGCCAGGCAGTGGTGGTCACCGAGGAGCGGATGCTGGCCACCTACGGCCGCGCGTTCCGCAAGATCGGCAAGTCTGTGGTTGTGGTGCCGCTGGGCACGGACATCCACGGCGGGCACGTGGAGCTCATCCGCGCGGCGAAGTCGCTGCTCGGCTCCTACGTGCTGGTCACGTTCTCGGGCGAGGAAGTCCCTGAGGTCTTCGCCCGGGAGAAGGTGGACGTGGTCTTCCACGGGGCGCTGGCAACGTCGGTGCGCGTGGACTCCGGCGTGGAGCCGCTGGAGGATCCACAACACACGCAGGAAACAGTCGCGCGGATCCTCGCCGCGATCAACGCCACCCACGCCACGGATGTGGTGCTGGGGGAGAAGGACTTCGAGGTGCTGGTGGCCACCCAGTACGCCGTGTCCGGGCTGCGCATGGAGTGCAAGCTCCACAGCGTGCCGACGGTGCGAACACCCGACGGGTTGGCGCTGTCGAACAGGAACGCGCTTGTCGCCGTCGATAAGCGGGATGCTGCTCTCGCGCTCTCGGCCGCGCTCACAGCCGGGGCGCACGCCGCGGAGCATGGCAAAGCTAAAGTCCTCGAAACCGCCCGCGGTGTCCTTGAGGCCGCGGGCGTCACCCCGACGTACCTTGAGCTGCGCGACCTGGCCATGCGCGAGGCGCCCGAGGAGGGTGACGCGCGGCTTTTGGGCGCTGTGGATTTGGGCGGGGTGCACCTGACGGACAACGTGGGTCTGCCGCTGGGGGTCGGCTTCAAACACGTCGAAGCATGACACCCGGTAGACTCACGCGCATGTCCAACGCCACCATCGCCGGAATGCTCGCAGAACGCTTCGGGTTCACCTTCACCCCGGAGCAGGTTGAACAGACCGGGAGCACCGAGACGTCCACGCTCTACACCGCCACCGACGACACAGGCCACGGCGTGGAAGTGGAAGTCTTCGACACCGCCGTGGATTCCACGATCGGCGATGAAGTCAACACCCTCAACTCGCGCCTTGCGCTGGCGGCGCACCCGGGCGCGTTCCAGCCGCGCAGCGTTGGCACCACTGAGGACGGCAAGCTGTTCGTCCTGCGTGAGGCACCCACCGGCACCCCGCTGTCGGACCTGATCGCGGAGAAGGGCGCGACGTTCACCCCGCAGGAGGTGCGCGACCTGCTCGCGCTTGTGGCTGAGGCGATCGACGACTACGACCTGAAGGGCCTGGCAGGCTTCGTTGCCCGCTCCATCACCCCGGAGCGCCTGTTGGTGCAGCCGCAGTGGTCCACCACCCCGGTCAAGCTCACCCTGGTGGGGCCGAGCACCGACCCGGCGCAAAGCGACGAGGCCGCGGCGAAGGGCAACGTGGAGAAGTTCGCCAACGTGGTCGCGCTGATGACTGGCGACGAACCGCGCTCCGGCGCGCGCACCTGCGCCGGAGTGCTGGAGACCGCCCCGGCCGAGCACGTGGCCATTGAATCGCCGGACCAGTCCGTCGCGCCGCGCCCGCAGGACGGCTACCGCAAGCCGCCGGAGCCCTACGCCTACGGCACCGACGGCAACTACGTGCGCACGGTCCCGACGAAGCAGAAGAAGACGGCGCCGTGGCCGTGGATCATCGCCATCCTCGCGCTGCTGCTCATCGCGCTGGCGGCGCTGTGGTACTGGAGCACCCACCGCGGCGAGGATTGGGCCGGCGCGGAGGCGCAGATCGCGCAGGACTACCCGAAGGTCGTCTCCGAGCGTTCGGGCCAGAAGGGTTGGAAGGAGCTGGTCTGCGAGCCGGGTTCGCTGGACATCGACCAGGTGGGCAAGATCCGCTGCGCAAACGATGAGCTCGGCGTTTCCGTCGCCCAGTACGCCTCCGAGTCCGACCGCGACGATGCGGTGCCGGACCCGAGCGAAGCCGTGGTCCTCGGCTCCGGCGAGTGCACGATCTACTCCTACGAGCTGCCGGACGCGAACCCGCCGGCGTACGTGATGACGCCGCAGGACAAGCCGGAGTACCTGTTCATCGTCAACGGTTTCGACGCGGAGAACCAGCGACTGGACCTCCCCGTGTGCGAATAAGCTACGATTATTCGCCGTGACTACGCAGGACTTTTCAGAGCAGCAGCAAATCCGCAGGGAGAAGAGGCAGAGGCTTATCGACGAAGGGCGGGACGCCTACCCCGTCGAAGTCGATCGCACGACGTCTCTGAAGGACCTGCGCGCCAAGTACGACGGCACGCTGGAGCCCGGCGAGGAAACCCAGGACGAGGTGGCCGTCGCTGGCCGCATCATGTTCCAGCGCAACACCGGCAAGCTGTGCTTTGCCACCCTGCAGGAAGGCGACGGCACCCAGCTGCAGGTCATGCTCTCCCTGGCTGAGGTCGGCGAAGAAGCGCTGGCACAGTGGAAGGCAGACACCGACCTGGGCGACATCGTCTCCGTGCGCGGCCGCGTCATCTCGTCGCGTCGCGGCGAGCTGTCTGTGATGGCGAAGTCCTGGCATATGGCGTCGAAGGCGCTCAACCCGCTGCCGGTGGCGTTCGCGGACATGAACGAGGAGCAGCGGGTGCGTCGCCGCTACACCGACCTGATCATGCGCGAGGACGCGCGCACCAACGCCATGACCCGCATCAAGGTCATCGCGGCGGTGCGCAAGTACCTCACGGGCCTGGACTTCGTGGAGATTGAGACGCCGATGCTGCAGACGCTGCACGGCGGCGCCGCGGCACGTCCGTTTGTCACCCGCTCCAACGCGCTGGACATCGACCTGTACCTGCGCATCGCGCCGGAGCTCTACCTCAAGAGGGCTGTGGTCGGCGGCATCGAGCGCGTCTTCGAGATCAACAGGAACTTCCGCAACGAGGGCGTGGATTCCTCCCACTCCCCGGAGTTCACCATGCTGGAGACCTACCAGGCGTGGGGCACCTACAAGGACGGCGCGGCCACCATGAAGGGGCTTGTGCAGTTCTGCGCCGAGGAAGTTTTCGGCTCTCAGAAGGTCACGCTCGCGGACGGCACGGAGTACGACTTCGGCGGCGAGTGGAAGGTTCTGGAGATGTACCCGAGCCTGAACGAGGCGCTGCAGCGTAAGTTCCCGGGCCAGCCGGAAGTGACCATCGACACCGACGTGGACACGCTTAAGGGCATTGCGGAAACCATCGGCCTGAAGGTGCCGGAGAACGCCGGCTGGCTGCACGGCAAGCTGGTGGAGGAGATCTGGGAGGAGCTGTGCTCCGACCAGCTCTACGAGCCGACCTTCGTGGTCAACTTCCCGGTGGAGACCTCGCCGCTGACTCGCGACCACCGAAGCCAAAAGGGCGTGACCGAGAAGTTCGACCTGTACGTGCGCGGCTTCGAGCTGGCCACCGGCTACTCCGAGCTGGTGGACCCGGTGATCCAGCGCGAGCGCTTCGAGGACCAGGCCCGCCTGGCCAGCGCCGGCGACGACGAGGCGATGGTGCTCGACGAGGACTTCCTCGCCGCGATGGAGCAGGGCATGCCGCCGACAGCCGGCTGCGGCATGGGCGTGGACCGCCTGCTGATGGCCTTGACCGGCCTGGGCATCCGCGAGACCGTGCTGTTCCCGATGGTGAAGCCGGAAGCATAGAAGCGGATACGCCGTGAGTGTGAGCCCGTACCCCAACTACCCGGGAGACCAGGGTGGGAAACCGCTCATCGAGCCGCACAAGAGCAAGACCACCGCGGCGCTGCTGTTTTTCTTCCTCGGAATCTTTGGGGCGGGCAATTTCTACCTCAACCAGTACGCGCGCGGCGCGTGCAAGGTGTTCCTGCTTCTGCTTGCTTTGCCGCTGGCGTGGATGTTTGTCGGGCAACTCATTTTGTTTGTCTCAAGCACGTGGGTGCTAGTGGAATTTATTTTCGTGCTTGTCGGCGTGGAGGGCTATGACAGAGACAGCCGGGGTATCCCGCTGAAGTAACAATTATCCGCAGTTGTGCGTGGTGGTTATAACCAACTAACGTTTGATGCGATCAATCTTTGTGGTTGAAAGGAGCATCAGCATGGCAACCACCGAGGCGAGCCTGCAGGATCAGGCTGCCGACATCCTCGCCGGCATCGGCGGGGCGGACAATATCGCGTCAATGACGCACTGCGCGACGCGTCTGCGCTTCGAGCTCAACGACGTTTCCCTGGCCGACAAAGACCGCCTCGAGGCAAACCCCAAGGTCATGGGTGCCGTCCCGCAGGGCGGCAGCCACTACCAGGTCATCGTCGGCGGCGACGTGGCCAGCGTGTACAACGCGATGAACAAGCTGCCGGAGCTGGCCGGGCGCGACGTGTCCAACGAGGACTTGAAGGCCCAGCAGCGCGACAAGGCCAAGGGCAAGGTCCCTTGGCTGGACGCGTTCTTCGAGTACCTCTCCGACTCCTTCCGCCCGATTCTGGGTGTGCTGCTCGGTGCGTCGCTGATCATCGCGTTCGCCGCGGTGCTGGACGCGTTCGAACTGGTGAACTTCCACGCGGAAGTGAAGAGCCCGGGCTGGCAGTTCGTGGATGCCATGTGGAACTCCGTGTTCTTCTTCCTGCCGGTGGCGGTGGCCTACAACGCGGGCAAGAAGCTGGACATCGACCCGTGGGTGCCGGCCGCGATCATGCTGGCGCTGTTCACCCCGAACTTCATGGAACTGGCCGACCACCCCGAAGCGCGCGTGGTGGAGCTCTTCGGCGAGCCGACCGATGTTGTCGACGTTTTCGGCATGCCCATGATCCATAACGGCTACGACGGCAACGTCTTCGTGCCGCTGATCATGGCCGCGGTCGCTGCGTTGCTTTATAAGGGGCTGCAGAAAATCATCCCCTCCGCGGTGCACATGGTCTTCGTGCCGTTTTTGACGCTGCTGGTGATGATCCCGGTCACCGCGTTCCTCATCGGTCCGTTCGGCTACCTGCTCGGCGCCTGGATCGGCACCGGTCTGGCCTGGATGAACGGCAACGCGCCGTTCGTATTCGCCCTGCTGATTCCGATGCTGTACCCGTTCCTCGTGCCGCTGGGGCTGCACTGGCCTCTCAACGCGCTGATGCTGGTCAACATTGACACGCTCGGCTACGACTTCATCCAGGGTCCGATGGGTGCGTGGAACTTCGCCTGCTTCGGCGCCACCGCCGCGGTGCTCGCGCTGTCCATCCGCGACCACGACCCGCTCATGCGCCAGACGTCCGGTTCCGCGCTCGCGGCCGGCCTGCTCGGCGGAATCTCCGAGCCGTCGCTCTACGGCATCCACCTGCGTTACAAGAAGATCTACCCGCGCATGCTCGTGGGCTGCTTCGCCGGCGGCCTGACCATCGCGATCCTGGGTACCCCGTTCGGTGGCGTGAAGACGAACGCGTTCGTGTTCACTTCGCTGCCGACCATGTTCGTGTTCGACCCGAAGTGGGTCTACATGCTCGCCATCGCGGTGGCCTTCTTCACCGCGTTCTTCATCATCCTGATCACGGACTACCGCACCCCGGAGGAGAAGGCGGAGGCGCTCGCCCGCGCCGCTGCCGCTCGCAATGCCGACGAGGCCGAGGAGGCTGAGCTGGTCGAGGACGAGGTCACGGCCACGGATGACCCGGCGAAGCTGACGTCGGCAAGCGATGCGGATGCCACTGTGCTCGCGCCCGTTGCGGGCGAGGTTGTTGCGATGGAAGCGCTTTCGGACGCCGCGTTTGCCTCCGGCGCCCTCGGCCAGGCCGTCGGCATCACACCCGAAAATGCCAAGCTCACCGTGGTCGCTCCGGCGGCCGGCAAGGTGATTTCCGTGGCCAAGACGGGTCACGCCTACGGCATCAAGACCGATAACGGTGTGGAGCTGCTGGTCCACATCGGCGTGGACACCGTCAAGCTCGGCGGCGAGGGTTTCACCCCGCTGGCAGAGAAGAAGCAGATGGTCAATGCGGGCGACCCGCTGGCGGAGGTTGACTTCGCCGCAATCGCCGGCCACGGCGTGGACACGACGGTTATCACTACAGTGGTGAACTCGAAGAAGCTCGGTGGCGTCAATGACGTTGCGGACGGCACGGTCGCCGCCGGCGATCCTATTCTCGAGGTCACAACTGAGGTGAACACGAATGTCTAACCGCACCGTCCTGCACGGCATCGGCGTTTCGGCCGGCACCGCGTCTGGTCCGGTCGCCGTTGTCACTCCCGCAGTGGGCATCGACGAGCACGAGCCCGCCTCCACCGATCCGGAGGCCGACAGTGAGCGCATTCGCAATGTGCTTAACGACGTCGCGGCGTCGCTTTCCGCACGCGCCGAGCACGCCAACTCGGACTCGGCGAAAGCCGTGATGGATGCGACGGCTTCCTTGGCAACCGACAAGGGCTTAATCCGCGGCATCGACAAGGAGCTGAAGAAGGGCACCGGCCCGACGAAGGCGATCCACGACGCGGTGGAGCTCTACGCCAACAAGCTGCGCAAAATCGGCGGCTACATGGCCGAGCGCGTCACCGACCTCTACGACATCCGCGACCGCGCCACCGCGCGCCTGCGGGGCCTGCCGGAGCCGGGAATCCCGGATCTGACCGAGCCGTCCATCCTGATCGCCCACGACCTCGCGCCGGCGGAGACGGCGACGCTGGATAAAAACCTCGTCCTCGGCATCGTCACCGAGGCGGGCGGCGCGACCTCGCACACGGCCATCCTGGCCGCGCAGCTGGGCATTCCGTGCGCTGTGCAGGTCAAGGGCATCGCGGAGGCGACTGTGGACGCTCCGCTGGTCGCCCTCGACGGCGGCGTCGGCGAAGTGATCGTCGCGCCGAACGCATCGGACGTGGAGGAACTCGAGGAGCGCTCCCGCCGCCGCGCGGCTGCCCTGGCCGGTTCCTCCGGCGAGGGCGCGACTCGCGACGGGTACAAGGTCAAACTGCTGGCGAATACCGGCACTGCCGAAGACGCGCAGACGGCTGCGGGCTACGACCTCGAAGGCTCCGGCCTGTTCCGCTCCGAGTTCCTCTTCCTCGACCGCGACTCCGCCCCCAGCTTGGAAGAGCAGACCGAGACCTACACGAAGGTGCTTGAGGCCTTCGGCAACCGCCGCGTGGTGGTGCGCACCCTGGACGCCGGCGCCGACAAGCCGCTGTCGTTCGCGGACCTCGGGGAAGAAGAAAATCCTGCCCTGGGCCGGCGCGGCCTGCGCCTCTCGCAGGCGCGCGAAGACCTCCTGGACACCCAGCTTGAGGCGCTCGCACGCGCAGCTCACAACGTCCCCGACTCCGAGCTGTGGGTCATGGCGCCGATGGTAGCCACCGTGGAAGAAGCCAAGTGGTTCGCCGAGCGCGCCCGCGGCGCCGGCCTTGCAAAGGTCGGCGTGATGGTGGAAACCCCGGCGGCCGCCATCCGCGCCGCGCAGGTGCTGGAAGAGGTGGACTTCGCCTCCATCGGCACCAACGACCTGTCCCAGTACACGATGGCCGCGGACCGCATGCAGGGCGAGCTGGCTGAGCTGCTCTCCCCGTGGCAGCCAGCGGTGCTGTCTATGATCCGCGAGACCTGCCGCGGTGGCGAAGCCACCGGCAAGCCGGTCGGCGTGTGCGGCGAGGCGGGCGGCGACCCGCTCATGGCGCTCGTGCTGGTGGGCCTGGGTGTGAAGTCCCTGTCGATGGCCCCGGGCAAGGTCAACGCCGTGCGCGCGGCGCTGCGCCTGCACGACTTTGACACCTGCCGCCAGATGGCCAACTTCGCCGTCGACGCCCGCACTGCGAAGATCGCACGCGAGGCCGTGCTGAACCTCGCCGATCCGGTGCTGAAGGATCTGCTCTGATCCACGGAATCGACGTCGATGGGCAAGGACGTTGCGCTCACTGGCACTCCGAGCGCGACGTTGTTGCCAACACGTGCGGCGAATGCGAGAAACTGTGGGCCTGCTCGCTATGCCACGACGAGTTGGCCGATCACGGGTTCGTGCCCGTCGATAGGCAACTGCCCTCCGTGATGTGCGGCGCGTGCGGGCGCATGATGACGTATGCCGAATACGGCGCGTCCTGCCCCTCCTGCGGGCACCCTTTCAACCCTGGCTGCAAGGCGCACGAGGATGTGTATTTCCGGCCTGTTCGCTAAGGGTGAACATCGCCTCTCACCTGCGCTTATCGACGTCCATGCGGGAACGCACGCACAAAGCAGGGAAGTGATGTCGGACCCCGGCGTTATGGTGGTGGACAACTGATTTAGGAAAGAAGGGGTCAGCCACATGTTCGAGCGGTTTACCGACCGGGCCCGTCGCGTCATCGTCCTTGCACAGGAGGAGGCGCGCGAGCTCAACCACAATTACATGGGCACCGAGCACATCCTGCTCGGCCTGATCAAGGAGGGCGAGGGCGTCGCAGCGAAGGCGCTCGAGTCCATGGGCATCAACCTCGACGACGTGCGCCGCGAGGTCATCGACATTATCGGCCACGGTACCCAGCCGGTGACCGGCCACATCCCGTTCACCCCGCGCGCGAAGAAGGTGCTGGAGCTTTCCCTGCGCGAGGGCCTGCAGATGGGTCACAAGTACATCGGCACCGAGTTCCTGCTGCTCGGCCTCATCCGTGAGGGCGACGGCGTGGCGGCACAGGTGCTGATCAAGCTCGGCGCGGATCTGCCGCGCGTGCGCCAGCAGGTTATCCAGCTGCTGTCCGGCTACGAGGGAGGCGAGGGCCAGAACCCGGAGTCCCCGCAGCAGGGCCAGCCGGGCTTCGCGGGTGCCGGCGCGGGTCCGCGCGCTGGCGGCGGCCCGCAGGGCGGCGAGCGCTCCAACTCGCTGGTGCTGGACCAGTTCGGCCGCAACCTCACCGCAGCGGCGAAGGAAGGCAAGCTCGACCCGGTTGTCGGCCGCGACAAGGAGATCGAGCGCGTCATGCAGGTGCTGTCGCGCCGCACCAAGAACAACCCGGTGCTCATTGGTGAGCCCGGTGTGGGTAAGACCGCCGTGGTGGAGGGCCTCGCCCTGGACATCGCCAACGGCAAAGTCCCGGAGACGCTGAAGGACAAGCAGGTCTACTCCCTGGATCTGGGCTCCTTGGTCGCGGGTTCCCGCTACCGCGGCGACTTTGAGGAGCGCCTGAAGAAGGTGCTCAAGGAGATCAACCAGCGCGGCGACATCATCCTGTTCATCGACGAGATCCACACCCTCGTCGGCGCAGGTGCCGCCGAAGGCGCCATCGATGCGGCGTCGCTTTTGAAGCCGAAGCTGGCGCGCGGCGAGCTCCAGACCATCGGCGCGACCACGCTGGACGAGTACCGCAAGCACATCGAGAAGGACGCCGCCCTCGAGCGCCGCTTCCAGCCGGTGCAGGTTGACGAGCCGTCCGTGGAGGACACCGTGCAGATCCTGAAAGGCCTGCGCGACCGCTACGAGGCGCACCACCGCGTGTCCTACACCGACGACGCGCTCAAGGCGGCTGCGACGCTGTCGGACCGCTACATCAACGACCGCTTCCTGCCGGACAAGGCCGTCGACCTGCTCGACGAGGCCGGCGCCCGCATGCGCATCAAGCGCATGACCGCACCGGAGGACCTGCGTGAGGTGGACGACCGCATCTCCGAGGTGCGCAAGGAGAAGGAAGCGGCGATCGACGCCCAGGACTTTGAAAAGGCCGCCGGCCTGCGCGACACCGAGCGCAAGCTGGGGGAGGAGCGCTCAGCCAAGGAGAAGAAGTGGCGCTCCGACGATTTGGAGGAAATCGCCGAGGTCGGCGAGGACCAGATCGCGGACGTGCTGGCCAACTGGACCGGCATCCCGGTGTTCAAGCTCACCGAAAGCGAGTCCAGCCGTCTCCTCCACATGGAAGACGAGCTGCACAAGCGCATCATCGGCCAGGACGAGGCAGTCAAGGCAGTCTCCCGCTCCATCCGCCGCACCCGCGCCGGCCTGAAGGACCCGAACCGTCCGTCCGGCTCCTTCATCTTCGCCGGCCCGTCCGGTGTGGGTAAGACGGAGCTGTCCAAGGCGCTCGCCGAGTTCCTCTTCGGCGACGACGACTCCCTGATCCAGGTGGACATGGGCGAGTTCCACGACCGCTTCACCGCCTCGCGACTCTTCGGCGCCCCTCCGGGATACGTCGGCTACGAAGAGGGCGGTCAGCTCACCGAGAAGGTGCGCCGCAAGCCGTTTAGCGTGGTGCTTTTCGACGAGATCGAGAAGGCGCACAAGGAGATTTACAACACGCTGCTCCAGGTACTCGAAGAAGGCCACGTCACCGACGGCCAGGGCCGCAACGTGGACTTCAAGAACACGGTGCTGATCTTCACCTCGAACCTGGGCACGTCCGACATTTCCAAGCCGGTCGGCCTGGGCTTCACCGGCGACACCGCCGCGGATTCCGATGCGCAGTACGAGCGGATGAAGGGCAAGGTCCACGACGAGCTGAAGAAGCACTTCCGCCCCGAGTTCCTGAACCGCATCGACGAAATCGTGGTGTTCAAGCAGCTCAGCCAGGACGAGATTGTCAAGATGGTGGACCTGCTCATCGGCCGCGTGGACAAGAACCTGGCCGCGCAGGACATGGGCATCGAGCTGACCGAGAACGCGAAGAACCTGCTCGCGGTCCGCGGCTTCGACCCGGTGCTGGGTGCGCGCCCGCTGCGCCGCACGATTCAGCGCGAGATCGAGGACATCCTGTCGGAGAAGATCCTCTTCGGCGAGATCGGTGCCGGCGAGATCATCACCGTGGACGTCGAGGGCTGGGACGGCGACGTCGAGGCTGCGCGCAAGGAGCGCGGCAAGGCCGCGCCGGACGCGAAGTTCACCTTCACCCCGCGTCCGCGCCCGCTGCCGGCCGAGGCCTTCGACGTGGAGCCGGAGGACGAAGTCCGCGACATCGAGCCGGAGCGCACCCAGCCGGAGTCCGAGGCCTCAGAGTTCCCGGATGAGCGCGACGATCAGAAGGGCAGTGACGGCAAGGACGGTAGCGAAGGCAACGAGGGCAACGGCCCCGAGCCGGTGTAAGCCCACAAGCCCAGGGCGCCGAGGACTGCGACAACGATCGCAGTGATCTCCACGGCGTTGAGCCCCTCCACTACCTCATACTCGGGGTGGTCGGAGGGGCACACCTGTTTCAAGGGCTTGCCCTTGAAGCGGTCGGAAAGCCAGTCCGAGACGTTGCCCGTCTGCAGCACCAGCGGCAGCGCGTGGCCGGAGCCCGGCGCGCGCGGGGTGAGCTCGCGGCGGCCCGAGGAAAGCGGTTGCGTCGGCGAGCCCGGCACCACCACGCGCCGGTACTCCACATCGGCGCCGATCGCGCAGTAGTCCTCGGCCAACTGGGTGGCCTGCGGCTCCGGGACGAGGTCGTCGTCCGGGTTGGTCAGCACCATAATCGGGGCGTTCGGCTTCACCTTGCCCAACTTGTTGCGCTCGAGGTACTTGCCAATCCGCTCGTCTTCCTCCGCAATCTTCGCGAAGGTCTTGCCGTCGACGAAGATGTCGCCCGTGATCTTCGGGGCGCGCATCGACGCGTCCACCACGCACGACGTTTTCAGATCCTCCAACAGTTTCTTGCCGTCGTCGGTGAGGTACTCCTGGATGGCGTCGCGGAATTCGGGGTAGGTCTCCGAGTAGCTGGCGGCGGCGAAACCCGCCACGGCGGTGAGCATCGGCGCGGCTGCCTGCTGCAGCACGGCCAACGGGTCGGCCGGGGGAGCGCCGGCAAACGTCCCCACCACGTTGAGCTCCGGGGCGTAGTCGCCGACGAGCTCCGCGGCCGCCGCAGCCGCGCCGCCGCCCTGTGAGTAGCCCCAGAACGCCACCTTCTCACCGTCTTTGGACACGGCGCGGGCGGCATCAATCACTGCCCGGCCCTGGTCGACGCGGTTGAGGTAGGTGTGCAGACCGTCTGTGCCCAGCCCCATGTAGTCGGTGACGACCACGCGGTAGCCGTCGTCGAGAAGCATTTGCACCATCGGTGCCTCGTAGTTGATGTTCACCGTGCCGCCCGGGCCGAGCGAGGACAGCATCGACGACGCCGCCGACGGCGCGCACTGGTCGCCCAGGCCGCGCGTTCCCGGAGCGAGAACGATCAGGCCTTTCGCAAACGGCCGGTCGTACAACGCGCCGGTGACCGGCACTTTCTCGCCGCGCTCGTTGACGGAGGTGTAGCGGATGCGCTTGCCGTTGGTGCCCGGCACCCGCTTCTTCGCGTCGAGCTCGCCGGCAGTGTCGCCCGCCGCGCCGCCCAGCGCATGCGAGGACAGCTCCGGGATGGAAGACAGCGACGACGCGTCGCCGATGACCTCGAAAGTCGACGAGCCAACCGACGACAGGGACGACAACGATTCCGCGCTCAAATCCTCAGCGTGAGCAGAGGGGCAAATCAGGAGCGGGACAGCAAAAAGACACCACCGTTTACGCATGGGAAGCAGTGTAAGCTCCCCTCCATGGGAATTCAGTACCGCAAGCGCCAAAAGATCAGCGACGGCAGCTGGCTCAACTACTCCAAGTCCGGCGTGTCCGCATCACGGAAGATCGGGCCGGTCACCTTCAACTCCCGCGGCGGCGTGTACGTGAAGCTACCCGGTGGGCTGCACTACCGCGGCAGGTGGAAGTAGCCCTTCTCGTCCTGCTCAGCTAAACCGTCTTCAAGCAGGGAAAATAGCGCGCGGGAGAGCTGCGCGGGGTCGTGCCAGAGGGCGTCGATAAGCTTTTGCTCAACGGGGCTTTCAGACTCGCGCAACAGCCGCATGATCTTGCCGCGCACTTGGCGGTCGGTGCCAACAAACTTTTGCGAACGCTTCTTTACCTCGGCCTCAGGCTTTCCGGCCGCGAGCCACTCGCATTCGTCACTCACCGGGCACTTTTCGCATTTCGGCGCCCGCGCGGTGCACACGAGCGCACCGAGCTCCATCAGACCCACCGAAAACTCTGGGCCGTTTTCCGCAGGGAGCAGAGCCGCAACCTGTTCGATCTCCTTCTTGCCGGGCGCCCCGAGCGCCTCGCCGCGCTCCACGCGCGCGACCACGCGCCGCACGTTCGTGTCCACAACCGGCACGTTTTTGCCGTACGCGAAGCACGCCACGGCCCGCGCGGTGTAGTCGCCGATGCCGGGGAGAGCCAGCAGCTTATCGACGTCCTCCGGCACCTCGCCGCCATGCTCATCCACGATGACCTGCGCACATTCCTTCAGGCGCAGGGCCCGGCGCGGGTAGCCCAGGCTGCCCCAGGCCCGCAGGATCTCGTCCGTGCCAGCCTGCGCGAACGCCGCCGGGGTGGGCCAGCGTTCCATCCACTCTTGCCAGATGGGGGCGACGCGCTCGACCTGAGTTTGGTGGCTCATCACCTCACTGAGCAGCACGCCCCAAGCGGACGTTGACGAGTTTCGCCACGGCAGCTCGCGGGCGTTGGCTCGGTACCAGTCGATGATCTTGTTTGGGCGCAGTTTCGTCACAATGCGTGCAACAATAGTGGTCATGACTGACGTAACCGATCTCCAGGCCGCCACCACACCCCGCGAGGTATGGGAGCTGTTGAAAGCCGGCAACGAGCGCTTCGCTACCGGCAACACCGCGGACCCGCGCCGCGACCCTGCAACCCGCCAGCAACTCACCTCCGGCCAGAACCCGGCAGTGTGCGTCGTGGGCTGCTCGGATTCCCGCGTGCCCATTGAGCTGCTTTTCGACGCCGGCTTCGGCGACATCTTCGTCATCCGCACCGCCGGCGGCTGCGTGGACTCCGCAGTGTCTGCGTCGGTGGAGTACGCCGTGGACGGGCTCGGCGTGGACCTGGTGCTCTTCCTCGCCCACGAGAAGTGCGGCGCGGTGGGCGCCGCGGTTTCCGCGCTCGAGTCCGGAGACATCCCGCCGGGGCTGACGCGCGTGTTCGTGGAGAAGATCTCGCCGGCCGTGGCGGAGGCGAAAACCCGCGGCGAACAGGTGGAGCAGGCGCACGCCCGCAACGGCGCAGAGCACCTGGTGGCGCGCATCCCGGCCGTCATTTCCGGTCTGGAGCACAAGACGGTCGGTGTGGTCGGTGCGCGTTACCGCCTGTCCGACGGCCGTGTCGAGACCACCTACGAAAACTTCGGCGATTAAGTTATAGGCATGTCGAACCAGCGCCCACTGCCTCCAGAGATTTACATGCGCCGCCGCGTGGCGGCACTCGTCATCCTGCTGGTGGTTGTGGCGCTTTTGGTATGGGGCCTGTCCGCGTTCGCCCGCAGCGGAAAGACGGACGAGACGGAAACCACCCCCGAAACCGTGGCGGAAGCCCCGTCCACCACCCTGGCCACCGAGCCGACGGTGCAGCTTTCTGAGGAGAGCACGACACCGACATCCTCGGAGGCACCCACCCAACCGACCGAGGAAACCGCCGCCGCCCCGGTGAAGAAGGGCAGCTGCGAGCTGGCTGACCTGCAAATCCACGCCTCCAGCAACCAGCCCTCGTACGCTGTCGGGGTCCAGCCGGTGTTCTACATGGAAGTGGAAAACCCCACCGACACCGACTGCGTAATCAACCTGGACGACGACCTGCTGCGCTTCGAGGTCTACGACATGGCCACCAACGACCGCATCTGGTCCGACACCGACTGCTACCCGCCAGTCGCTGCAGGCAACGTCGAGTTCGCGCCGGGCGAGAAGCGCCGCTGGGAAGCCCGCTGGTCCGCCACCGCATCGCAGCCCGGGCAGTGCGACAACCGCCCTGAAGTGAAGGCCGGCTCCTACTTCCTGCACGGCGTGATCGGGGACAATGCCTCCGACGCCAGCCCCTTCAACATCACCTAAGCCGCTCGAGCGCCTGCGAATACGCGGGCGAGCCCGAGAACACCCCGAAGTCGCGCAGGTAGTTAACGGCCCACCCCATCGCCTCGGCATCGCCGGCTTCGCGCGCCCGCTGGTGCACGGACTCAAACACCATCGCGGATTCCTCGAAGCGCTCGCAGCAAAACAGGGACACTGCATTGTCGCAGAGCGTAAACAGGGTCTCTTTCGGGTTATTTGTTTTCGCCGCGACCGGCAGCGCCCACGACGACAGGTCCACCGCCTTGGTCGCCCGCTGCGTTTTCTGCAGCGCTGTAACCACGTTGCCGACGTACTGCGCGCCCAAGCCTTCCGACGCGCCGCTGTCCACGTACTCGGAAAACGCGCGCTCAAGACGAGCGCGCGCCGACGGCCAGAGCTGCCCGAACCCGGGATCGGCCGCGGAGGCGACCCACTGCGCCACCGCCGACGCCCCTTGCAGACGCCACCACGGCGAACCGTGCCCAGCGTCCACAATGTCCTGGGTAGGGGAGACTAGGTACAGCGCCGCGTCGAACTCGTCGGTGCTCAGCAGCCTGCGCATCACCACCGAATACCGGCGCAGGGCGGTGTCAGGCTCTTTGCCGGCCGTGTCCAGCAGCAGGCAGGCCGCGGCGTCGCGCATCGCACCCAAGTCCATGTAGTTCGCGGCCTTCACCAGTGCCAGATCGATCTCTTCCATGCCAGGGCACATCCGCTCCGGCAATCGTGACAGCGCGTCCAAAAACGCGAGGGTGTCCAGGGGCCGCCGCGCTTCGTCCGCAAGCAGGGCGAGCTGGAACACCACCACGTAGTCCAGCGACAAGTGGAACGCCACCGCGCCGGCGGCGTCGAAGATCTTGCGGGCCTGCTCCGTGCTCAGATCCAGGTCCTGCAGCACCATCACCTGCTCCACCAGCTGGTCCGGCTCCGGCAGGTGCGCCCCGACTGGAGCCGTCAACGAAAACACCACCGTGTCCGCGAAATCCGCCAGGTCGAGGCAATACCCATCCACGCGCCTGCTCGTCCCCCCGAACGCCTCCGCCAGCGACGCCACCTGCGGGTCCGTGCCCGGCCAGCGCGGGGAGGTGAACCGCACGAGCGGACGCTCACCCAGCCCAGCGTCCACCGCGGCCGCGAAGAACTCCCCGAGGGCGCCCATCGCCTCAGCCGGATGCTCGATGAACGGCTCGGTGCCGGAGACCAGGCCCAACGCCTGGTCGTGCAACCCTCCCCGCAACAGAAACGTCGCCGTCTCGATGACTGCAACTACGTGGTGTGTATCTGCCGTGTGTTCGCGGAGCACGTGAATAGCCCGCTGAATTTCCCCCGATTTCATGGCGCCTACTGTAGCAAGGACAGCGCCTCCGCGAGGGTGGAGACGGGGCGGACCGTCAGGCCGTCGATAGACAGCTTCTCTCCCGCAGGCACGATCGCGCCGGTGTAGCCCATGCGCGCCGCTTCCTGGAGGCGCCGCCCGAGGTTGGGCACGCGCCTGATCTCGCCCGCCAGGCCTACCTCGCCCACAACCACGGTTTTCGCAGGCAGCGGCTTCTCGTGCAGGCTCGACCACGTGGCAAGCGCGACGGCGAGGTCCGTGGCTGTCTCCGTGATCTTCACCCCGCCGACGGTGGCCACGTATGCGTCCTTGTCGTTCGTGCGCTCCCCGCAGCGTGCCTGCAGCACCGCCAGCACCATGGGCACCCGGTTGAAATCCAGGCCGGTGACCACGCGCCGCGGGCTCTTGTTCACCGGGTCCACAGTCAGCGCCTGCACCTCCGCGAGGATGGGGCGCACGCCGTCCATCGCCACCGTCACCGCCGAGCCGTCCGGCGTTTTCCCTCGGTGCGACAGGAACAGCCCGGACGGGTCCGGCACCTCCCGGATGCCGCCGGAGGTCTGCTCGAAGCAGCCGACCTCGTCAGTGGCGCCAAAGCGGTTCTTAATGCCCCGGAGCATTCTTAGCGACGACTGCCTGTCCCCCTCAAAGTTCAACACCACGTCCACCAGGTGCTCCAGCACGCGCGGGCCGGCGACGTTGCCGTCTTTAGTCACGTGCCCCACCAGCAGCACCGGGATATTCGTGGTCTTGGCCAGCGTGGTCAGCGCCGCCGTCACCGCGCGCGACTGCGCCACGCCACCCGCCACGCCTTCGACGCCGGCGGCGTGCATGGTCTGCACCGAATCCACGATCAGCAGCGAGGGCTTCAGCTGCTCCACGTGGCCGAACACCACGTCCAGGTTGGACTCGGCGGCCAGATACAGCGTGTCCACCAGCGCCTCCGTGCGCTCGGCGCGGGCGCGCACCTGGCCCGCGGACTCCTCCGCCGTGACGTAGAGCGCTTTGCGCCCCTGCTTCGCCCAGCGCGACGCCACCTCCAGCAGCAGGGTGGACTTGCCCACGCCGGGCTCGCCCGCCATCAGCACCACAGAGCCGGGCACCACGCCGGAGCCGAGCACGCGGTCCAGTTCCCGGATGCCGGACTTCACCGTCTTCGTCGCCGCGGCCTCGACCTTTGTGATCGGGCTCGCGGGGGCGGACGGTGTTAGCGAGGACGTCTTCACCGGCCCCGACGCAACCGGCGCCTCCTCTTGGAGCGTGCCCCAGGACCCGCACTCAGGGCAGCGGCCGAGCCACTTCGGGGAGGAGTAGCCGCACTCGGTGCAGGTGTGGATCACGCGGGGTTTCTTTGCCATGCGCCACACGGTATAACACGGCCCCGACACGGCATTCGAACACGAAAAAACCGCTGGTCAAACCAGCGGCAAATTCTAAAAGAGGAACTAAACCTCGCGGTCCACCTGGCCGGAAGCCAGCGTCGGTGCGGACACGGTCGCGTCCACGTCCACGGAGCCGGTGTCGAACTTGAAGGTGACCGGCACGTTGCCGCCGTAGGCGAAGCCCTCGTTCACCAGGGAGGTGGCGGTGTACTCGATGCAGTTGTCGTTCTTGTCCTGCGGCATGCGCTCCAGGCCATCCTTGGAATCCGCAACCAGCGCGCAGTTGTAGGCGATAGCGGAGGTGCTGGAAACGGTCGCCGGCTTGCCGTCCACCTCGACGGACTTCAGGGTGTGGTCCTTCATGGAGGTGTCCTGGTTGGTGGCGGTGAACTTCAGGGCGGCCTGGCCGTCCTCTGCGAGCACGACGGTCACGTCGTGAACGGCGACGGAGCCGTCCTCGGTGGAGGCGCTAGCGCCGTCAACGGCCGCCACCTGGTTCGAGGTCTGGGTGATCTGGCCGGCGGAGCAGCCGACGAGGGCCAGGGTTGCGCAGCCAGCGACGGCGGCGGCAGCGACGCGCTTCAGGGACTTCACGGGGGTGTCCTCCATCATCAAACTCATTCGAGGGTTTTCTCCGCCTTACTCTAGCGTCTGCACAGTAAGTTTTCCCACTTGCTCCCCCTATTGGGCGAGCCGACCTTTGGTCGTCGATAAGCAAAATGCTCGGTGGTAGGGTGTTGGGGTCTGAACTTCGCCTAACGACGCAAGGAGCCGCAATGGAATTCAAGGTCGGAGAAGTGGTCGTGTACCCGCACCACGGAGCGGCCCGCATCGCCGACATCGAGCAGCGCGAGATGCGCGGGGAGACGCTCGATTACCTGGTGCTGCAGATTCTCCACTCGGACCTTGAAGTGCGCGTTCCGGTGAAGAACTCCGAGCTCGTCGGTGTGCGCGACGTGGTCAACGAGGAAGGCCTGCAGAAGGTGTTCTCCGTGCTGCGCGAGACCGACGTGGAGGAGGCGGGCAACTGGTCCCGCCGCTACAAGGCCAACCAGGAGCGCCTCGCGTCCGGTGACATCAATAAGGTGGCCGAGGTGGTCCGCGACCTCTGGCGCCGCGACCAGGGCAAGGGTCTTTCCGCAGGTGAGAAGCGCATGCTAGGCAAGGCGCGCCAGATTCTCGTCGGCGAGCTCGCGCTTGCGGAGCCGGTGGACGAGAAGAAGGTCGAGGAGATGGAAAAGCAGATCCAGGCCATCATCGACGCGCAGGTCAAGGCCGGTATTTCCGAGGATCCAGGCCAGGTCGACGACGATGACGAGGTGGATCTGGACGACCTCTCCTTCGACGACGAGGACGACGACAAGTAAATTGCGCCGCGAAACAGTGGCGGTCGTCGCCGCCGCCGGCCAGGGAACCCGGTTGGGCGCCGAGGTGCCCAAGGCGTACGTGGAGCTCGGCGGCCGCACGCTGCTCGAGCGCTCCGTGGCCACGATGTCCGAGGTCGTCGACCATGTCGTCGTGGTAGTCAGCCCGTCGATGGAAGCGCGCGCCCGCGAACTTCTCACGAGCTATGAGGTTCAATTCGTCCACGGGGGTGCGGAGCGCGCGGACTCCATCTTCGCTGCGCTCAAAGCAATTTCGCTTGATGACGCCTGCGTGGTCGTCCACGACGCCGCCCGCGCGTTAACTCCTGCCGCGATGGTCTCGCGCGTGGTCGACGCGGTGCTGGGCGGTGCTCCCGCCGTTGTGCCGGTGGTGCCCGTGGCGGACACGGTTAAGCGGGTCTCGGGGAAGACTATCGAAGCAACCCTGGACCGGTCCGCGTTGCGCGCCGCCCAGACGCCGCAGGGCTTTGACCTGCGCCTGCTGCGAGAGGCGAACGAAAAGTACCTCGCTGAAGAGCCAGCGTTTGTCGCCACCGACGACGCCTCGTTGATGGAGTGGTTCGGGGTGCCGGTGGTGTCTGTAGAGGGGGATCCCATGGCGTTCAAAATCACCACCCCGCTGGATCTGAAGCTCGCGGAAAGCGTGGTCGGCGCAGCCTAAGGCCCGTGTCGGGGTCGTTTGCTATAGGTATGCGTGGGGGATTTTCGCGTTTTTTGGCGTTCGAAAAAATTGTCGAGAAAAGTTTTGAGAAACCCTTGACATGTGTTGTGGGTCGGAACTATGTTCGATAGTAGTTTCGGGAAGGAGGGTGAAACATGAGCGGAACATTTGTCACTGAGAAGGAAGGTTGTCCGGTCGCAGCTGCAGGCCAGGCGATGCGGGAAGCGGAGTTTGCAATCTTTCACCGGTACGCCAAACCGTTGGTGGAAGTGGAGGACTTCGAACTGGAGGCCTATTCGATCGCGATGGCAGTAGGGGAGAGCCAGAGTTGGGCTGAAAGCGGGATCCTCGGGTACTCGGTGCTGGCGGATCTGCCGAAGCTGTGTGCGCTGCAGGAGGAGACCCGCAGGTTGGACGTTCGGAGGTTGTCGGCCATCGAGTCCACGCTGAACCGTCTAAATGACCTGGCCACGCCAGACATTCTCGCGGACATGGATGAGTACCTGGTCAAGGTGTTCACGCCGAAGCGGGTGGGGGCGGAGTTGCCGTCGCCAAGCTCGCTGCGTCGCCGCCTGCGCGAGCGGATCCAGCGCATCGATTCCGACCTCGCGCCGAACCAAAAGAAGATCAAGGAGCGGAAGAAAGAAAAAGACATGCCGTTCGGCACCTGCCGGAGCCACTTCTACGGACAGGACGACGGCGACGCGGGGCTGAACGTCGAGGGCGATCCCGCCACGGTCGGCCTGATGGAGCGCTACACCGAACAAGTGGCGCGCGAGCACAAGCTCTCGCGGGACGACGCGATCAAGGCCATCCTCACCGGTGACATTCGCGCGACGCCCAAGGTCGTGCTCTACATGTTCACCTCGAAAACGCCGGGCAGCTCCTACTACATTCCCAACTTCGGCTGGACGGACGCCGACGGCACCGCCGCGGTGGAGCAGATGCTGGAGGACAACCCGCCCCACATCGTGGACCTGGACGAAGCCGAGCACGCCGAAACCGAGGCATACGTGCCCACCGCCGCCATCCGCGCGCTGGTGCAGGCCCGCGACGGGGTCTGCCTCTGGCCCGGCTGCAACGTGAAGGCCGAAAACTGCCAGCTGGACCACCGCATCCCGTACGACGAGGGCGGCAAGACCACCGTGTCCAACCTGTTCAGCCTGTGTGCACACCACCACAACATCAAAACCGATCGTCGCGTGTACTACGTGCCAGACCCTGTCACCGGCGAAATTGTGTGGCTGCACGCGGACGGCACCTTCCAGGTCTCGGCGCCGGAAGGGTTCATCACCGACTACCTGCAGCCGACGAACCCGAGATGGAAGACGACGCTGGAGAAACGGCGCCAGAAACGCAAGGACCGCGCCGAGTTCTACAACCGGTGTCACTCCGCGGTGGAGAAGTACGAAAACGACCTCGACTACGACGCATGCATGGCCACCATCCACGCCCTGGAGGACCGGTTCGGCATGACATTCGAGTACCCGCCGAAAAAGCAACCGGAGGACCCTTTGGATATCCTCGCCGCGCTGGAATGGCACTGGAGAGAAGTGGAGTGCGCGGAGATGCACGAGTACTACGCCATCCGCGACTATCCGCCGGACTCTGAAGTAGCGTCGTACCTATGACAAATCTTCGAGTAGGCACGGCGTTCGACGCCCACCAGATCCAACCCGGCAAGGAATGCTGGATCGCCGGCATCCTCCACGAAGGCCAGGACGGCTGCGAGGGCCACTCGGACGGCGACGTGGTCAGCCACGCCATCGTCGATGCCGTGTTGTCCGCCTCCGGCTTAGGCGACCTCGGCTCCTTCGTCGGTGTCGGCCGCCCGGAGTACGACGGGGTGAAAGGTGTCCAGCTTCTGCAGGAGCTCAAAGAGCTTCTCGACGCCCACGGCCACAGCGTCGTCAACGTCTCCGCCCAACTGATCGGCCAGACCCCGAAGATGTCGCCGGTGCGCGAGGAGGCGGAACGGGTGCTCTCGGAGGCCCTCGGCGCCCCGGTGTCGGTGTCTGCCACGACTACGGACCACATGGGGTTCACCGGCAGCGGGGAGGGCCGCGCGGCCATTGCGACGGCGTTGGTGGAACGAAAGTTCCCTATTTCGTAACTAAAGTTCCCTACCTGCGGTTTTAGCTTCCGTTCAGAGAGTTTTCGGCTTATCGTGACCGCATGCGAAAAATACGTACAGCGCTCGCTGCGGTGCTTGGAACGGTCGCGGTGGCCCACGCCCCCATCGCGGCGGCGGTCCCGGCGATGCCGCAGGGGTACCCCATTGAGAACCTGGACACGGAGTGCAGCGCCGGTGTCACGCCCGAGTGGCGCTACGGCGAGACCGCCCGCCGCTACCTCGCGGACGGCACTCTCCAGTTCACCAACCGCACCGACCAGACCGTGCCCTACACGGCGACGGTGGAGACGGGCACGAACCGCAAGATCGAGGCCAACTCGAAGGCGGCCCTGCCCAGCGGCTGGGACACCACCGCGAAGGCCGACATCGGCCTGAAGGAGTCCAACGGCTGGATCGAGGGCGAGACCTTCGGCCCGATCGAGCTCGGCCCGGGTGAGTCGTTCCGCGTGGATTACGGCGTGCTGGAGAAGGACTTCATCTCCATGTTCGTCACCTGCGACAACGGCGTGCTGCGCAACGCCCCGGGCGCCAACGTCATCCGCGGCACCGGCCCGGCGGAGCGCTACGCGTTCGCGTACATCATCAAGGCGGACGGCTCTGTGTCCAACCTGGCCATGGAGATCCCCGCCCGTGCTGAGGGCGCGAACTCGAAGCCTGCCGGCGACACGTACACCGCCACCTCTGGTCCGAGCTTGGAGAAGGTGGCGGGGGAACGGGACGCCGTCGTAAAGCCTGATGCTTCCTTCCGCCGCGACGAGGAGTGGCCGCAGCTGAACGAGCCCGCACGCGAGGGCGACAAGTCCTGGTACCCGCACGACATCGAGGCGGTGGCGCCGACATTCCGGAAGCCGGGCTACTCGCAGGACTTCCTCAACTGGTCCAAGGGCGATTACACCTTCCGCCCCGTGACGGACTACGTCGTCGGTGCGGAGAACAACCAGTACCTGAACTGGATGGGCGAAGACGGCCGGTTGCCGGAAGGCTGGCTCACCTCCGTCGGTGCGGTCAAGCGCGCCTACATGCCGGTGAACACCCCGCTGAAACCCATCGACCTGAAGCCGGGCGACCGCGTCCGCGTCGAGTACGGCACCACGATGACGCGCATCAACTACAGCGAAATCTCCGCCGGACGCGACGGCAAGTACTCCCGCGTGGTTACCCACCCGCAGTCGGCGGCGCCGTCCGGATTCTGGGCGGAGGCCACCGTGACCAGCAAGGACGGAACCGAGCGGGTCATCGATGTCACCCCAGACGAGTACCGCAACCTCCCCGTACCCACCCAAACCTACCTCTAAGGAACAACCATGAAACGCACCATTGCTCTGCTCACCACCGCCGCTGTTATCGCTCTCGCCCCGGCCGCCAACGCCCTGCCGCAGCGCACCTACGACGAGACGAACCCGACCACCATCGGCGACAAGTGCGCCAACCCGGGCGACCGCGGCCAGACCGTGGAGATCGTCCGCAGCTACTTCGACGGCTCCGCCGGCACCTGGACCGTGGCCAACTACAACGACGAGCCGCTGCCGGTGACGCGCTCCATCACCGAGACCAAGACCAAGACCTGGAACGTCACCGCGGGCCTGAGCTTCGACGTGGCCAAGCTGATCCAGTTCACCTTCTCCACCAGCTACACGAACGAGCAGTCCTACGAGGTCGGCGAGAAGGTCGGCCCGTACAACATCGCCCCGGGCAAGACCGCTGTGCTGCAGGCCGGCTGGATCGTCTCTGACTTCAAGGGCCAGGAGACTGTGTGCGGCGCCGACGGCACCTGGGAAGCGGCAGGCAACACGTTCACCGCGACGATGCCGAAGGAGCGTCACGTCCGCGTGAGCACCCGCGACAACATCGACTGGGGTGCGTAAATGAAACGGGTCATCCCTGCGCTGGCGGCAACGCTGCTGTTTGCTGCCCCCGCCAACGCGCAGCCCTACGACTTCGAGCTCCCGCAGCGCTGGAACGAGGACCTTGCCCCGGGTAGCCACTGCGCCACCCCGGGCCTCACCGACACCTACGTCGACGCGACCCGCCGCTGGTTCAAGCAGACCGACGCCGCGAGCGTGGGCAACGACACCGAAGGCCCGGTGCCGGTGGAGCAGACCGTGAAGCAGAAGCGTGTGCAGACCTTGGAGGTCTCCGGCACCTTCACACCGAAGGGTGACCTGGTGAAGAACGTCTCCCGCGCGTACGGCTGGAACTACGTGCACCAGGCCACCTGGTCGCTGAACCAGGTGGTCGGCCCGTACACCCTCGACGCCGGCAAGCAGGGCAGGCTCGTGTGGGGCTTCACCATGCTCGACGGCGACGCGCAGGACGTGAAGTGCAGCGCGGACCAGGTCTGGGAGCCGGTGGGTAAGCCGTATGAGTTCAGCGTTCCGGAGGCGCGCTACTCGGAGCTCAGGGTGGACGAGTCGTCTCTGTAGACTGCGGTGTTGTGAAGCAACGCATTTTCGACACCAAGACCCGCACGCTGCGCGACTTCGAGCCGATTCGGCCCGGCCACGTCTCGATCTACCTGTGCGGTGCCACCCCGCAGGCCAAACCGCACATCGGGCACCTGCGCTCGGGTGTCGCGTTCGACATCGTCCGCCGCTGGTTTTTGGCCAACGACTACGACGTCGCGTTCGCGCGCAACGTCACGGACATCGACGACAAGATCCTGACCAAGGCGCGCGAGCACAATCGTCCCTGGTGGGAGTGGGTCTCCACCTACGAGCGCGAGTTCACCCGCGCGTACGACACCCTCGGAGTGCTGCCGCCCTCCGTGGAGCCGCGCGCGACCGGGCACGTCACCCAGATGGTCGACTACATGCAGCGGCTTATCGACGCAGGTTTCGCTTACACCCGCGAAGGCTCCGTCTACTTCGACGTGAACGCCTGGGTGAAAGCCGGCGGCGACTACGGCTCAATCTCCGGCAACAAGCTGGAGGATATGACTGGCGACGACCCGGACTTCGCCCTGTGGAAGGCCGCCAAACCGGGCGAGCCGAGCTGGCCCACCCCGTGGGGGCCGGGCCGCCCCGGCTGGCACCTCGAGTGCTCGGCAATGTCCACGTGGTACCTCGGCTCCGAGTTCGACATCCACGGCGGCGGGCTGGACCTGCAGTTCCCGCACCACGAGAACGAGCAGGCGCAGTCGCATGCGGCCGGCGATGGGTTCGCCCGCTTCTGGATGCACAACCACTGGGTGACCATGGCGGGCGAAAAGATGTCGAAGTCGCTCGGCAACGTGCTGTCCATCGACGCGATGCTCGAGCAGGTACGCCCGGTTGAGCTGCGCTACTACCTGGGTTCGGCCCACTACCGCAGCGTGCTCGAGTACTCGCCGGAGGCGCTGCAGGAGGCGGCGGCTGGCTACCGGCGCATCGAGGAATTCGTCAAACGCGCCGGCATGCCCGAGCCCACGACCTGGACCGACGGGTTCGCCGAAGCGCTCAACGACGACTTCTCAGTGCCCAAGGCGCTCGCCGAGATCCACAACATGGTGCGCGAGGGCAATAAGGCAAAGGACCCCGCTCCTATCGCAGCTCAGGTGCGTGCGATGGCGGCGGTGTTGGGTGTGGATCCGGGGGCGTGGCCGTCGTCGACAAGCAATAGCAACGCGCTCGATGTGCTGGTGCGCGCCGAGCTGGAGCGCAGGGCGACCGCCCGCGCGGAAAAGGACTGGGCGACTGCCGACGAGGTGCGCGACCGGCTGGCCGCCGCCGGCATCGAGGTGACCGACACGGCCGACGGGCCGCAGTGGCAGGTGAAGGAGTAGATCATGGCGAAACCGTACGAGCGGCCCGACAAGCAAAAGAAGAACAAGAAGGGCCCCACGAAGGGCTCCGGCGGGCAGCGCCGCCGCGGGCTGCGCGGCAAGGGCGCGACCCCGAAGGCGGAAGACCGCGTCTACCACGCCGCGCACAAGCGCAAGCTGGACCGCCAGCGCCGCGCGCAGGGGCGCCACGACCGCGAGGTCGCCGACATGGTGGTCGGCCGCAACCCGGTGGTGGAGTGCCTGAAGGCGAAGGTGCCGGCGGAGGCGCTGTACGTGGTCGCTGGTACCGGCCACGACGAGCGGCTGAGCGAGGCGGTCGGCATGGCCAACTCCAAGGGCATTCCGGTGCACGAGGTGCCACGCCAGCAGCTCGACGCGATGACCGGCAACGGCATGCACCAGGGTGTCGGCCTGAAGATTCAGCCGTACAAGTACGCGGACTTTGACGATTTGCTCGAGTCCGTGGACAGCCCCGGCATGTTCGTGGTGCTGGACAACATCACGGATCCGCGCAACCTCGGCGCGGTCATCCGCTCGACCGCGGCGTTTGGGGGCAATGGCGTGATCATCCCGGAGCGCCGCTCGGCGCAGGTCACCGGCGTGGCGTGGAGGACCTCCGCCGGCACCGCGGCGCGGCTGCCGGTGGCGCGGGTGACCAACGTGACGCGCACCGTCAAGCAGTTCCAGGACAACGGCTACACCGTGGTCGGCCTCGACGCCGGCGGCGAGCACACCCTGGACACCTTCGACCAGGCCGCCGACAACGTGGTCATCGTCGTCGGATCCGAAGGCAAGGGGATTTCGCGCCTGGTGCGCGAGAACTGCGACGTGATCATGTCCGTGCCCATGGAGGACTGGGTCGAATCCCTCAACGCCTCCGTTGCGGCGGGCGTGGTGCTAAGCGAATTCGCTAGGCAAAGAAGAACTCGCGGATAAGCTCCCCGCCGGTAGGGGACTTCGGGTTGTGGCCCAGGCGCGGGTCGAGGTCCTTGTTTACCGGCACCATGTGCCCGGCGCCTTCGAGGGAGACGAGGCGGACCGGGTGCTCGCCGGCCCAATCGTCGACGCGGAGCTTCTCGCTTATCGACGTCTCGTGGCCGACGCACCCGTTCAGTTCCGCAAAGAACTCGGCGGAGTTTGTGGCGGAGCGGGTTTCTCCCCGGTTGTTGCCGCCGATGCCGGCCATGCCGCCTTTGTAAGGCACGAGCTTGTCTTTTGTTCCCTGCACGGCCAGGAGTTGCGTCGGCTGGTAGTTGTCGGCGGTGGTCAGGGTGTTGTCTTCGGTGGGCATCGACGCGCCGAAGGTGGCGGCGCCGGTGAGCAGGCCTGGGGCGTCGAAAAGCAGGCGCATGATCATTTGCCCGCCGTTGGAGAACCCGCAGCCGATGACGGTGTCGGCGTTGTAGCGCTCGACGACCTTTGTGAGGAAGCCGACGTCGTCGATGCGCATGCGGCGCGCGTCCTCGTTGAAGCCCGCGCGCAGGTCGTTGAAGTGGTGCTTGATGCCGTCCGGGTAGACCACGGTGGGGCCGAGGCCCTCGAAGGTGCGGTCGGTGAAGTTGCGCAGCACGTTGCTGGACTGCAACGAGCCGTGCAAGACCAGAAGGAGGGCGTTGGTCGTGCCTTTGATCTCGATCCAGCGGCGCTCGTGGCCCTGGTGGACTAGCGCGTGGCGCTCCATGCTTCCCTTTCGTCGGCGAGTTGGGTGAGCAATTGTGCCATGGCGTCGACGTCGGGTACCCGGCGGGTGGCCCGCGACGGCTTCGTGCCGACCTTGATGCCGAGGTCGTGTTCCTCGAGCACCGCCATCGCGTGCTCATCCGTGTCGTCGTCGCCGGCGAAAATCGTGCGGTCGAAGGCCTGCTTGTAGGCGCTGAGCCAGGTGCCCTTGGTGATCTCCACCGCGGAAAACTCCACCACGTTGTGGCCCTGGGTTGTCGGCCGGCCGTGCGTGTCGATGGCGTTCGCCGCGGCGAGGATGGTTGCTGCGGTGTCGGGGTTTTGTACTTTCGCCACGTGGAGGACGCACTGGTACGGCTTGACCTCCACGTAGGCGCCGTCGGTGGCGAGGGTGTTGAGCTGGTTTTCGATGCGGTCGAGGTAGGCGCGGTCTTGGTCGGAGAGTGCCGGCCCCGGCTCCGCGCCGTGGGAGCCGATGAGGGTGACGGGTAGGTTTTGCGGGAGGACCTGTTTAATGCCCTCGATGTGGCGGCCGGTGAGGATGGCCACCTCGGTGTCGGGGACGGCGGCGAGGCGGCGGATAGCGGCTTCTGATTGTGGGTGGATGCGGACCGCGTACGGGTCCGGGTTGAGCTCGGCGAGGGTGCCGTCGAAATCCAGGCAGACGAGGAGCCTCATCGCATCAGCCTTATCGTTTCGCCGGATTCTGCCACGAGGATCATCTCGAAGTCGGCGGGGTGGGAGACCTGGAAGGACGTGTTTTCGGTGAGGAGATGAGCGAGCTGGTCGTGGGTGTGGCGGGCCCAGCCGGAGCAATCGCCCGGGTCGCTCAGCGTGATGTTTTCCAGCGTGATGGTGTTTTCCCCCTCAAACGAGCCGGACACGTCGGAGCAGCCGGTGGTGCCGGTGAACCTTTGGTCGTCGATACGCAGGCGCGCAACGGAGGTCTCAGTGGCGGGCTGGTCTTCGCTGGTGCGCAGCGAGACCACTTGCCACGTCGGTGCCGGCGCGCAGGCAGCCAGGGCGAATAGCGGCAGGATTGTTAGAGCGCGCTTCACAGCTCCTCCAGGAACGATTTCGCCCACGCGGCCACATCGTGCTCCTTCACCCAGTCATGCATGTGGCGCATGCGCGCCGGGTCCGGGTCGCAGGCCTCGAGGATCGCGTCCTTGATGGACTCCAAATCGAACGGGTTGCACAGGTACGCCTGGTCGAGCTCCACGGCGGCACCCGCGAACTCGGAGAGCACCAGCGCGCCATCCGCGTCCGGGTGGGCCGCCACATACTCCTTGGCTACCAGATTCATGCCGTCCTTGAACGGGGTGACCAGCATGATGTCCGCGGCGGCGTAGAACGTGCCCAGGTGCTCCTTCGACACGCTGCGGTGCACGTAGTGCACAATCGGCCGGCCCACCTCGCCGAAGCGGCCGTTGATGCGCCCGATGGCCTCCTCGACCTGCTTGCGGGTGGTGCGGTAATGCTCGATGCGCTCGCGCGACGGGGTCGCGATCTGGATAAACGCGATGTCGTCGAGCTTGCCCTCCTCCAACAGTGACTCGATGGCCAGCAGGCGCTGCAGGATCCCCTTCGTGTAGTCCAGGCGGTCCACGCCGAGCAGCACGTGCTTCGGGCTGCCGACGGCGTCGCGTAACGCTTTGACCTGGTGCTGTGTCGCGGTTGCGATCTCCCCCGAATCGATGGAAATGGGGAAGGTGCCGGTGCGGATATCGTCGGTGAGCAGGCGGAAGTTGTCCTCGTCAGTGTGGCGTTGGAAACCGATCAGGTCGCAGCCCTTCAGCCCCTCGAGGATCTCGTCGCGCCACGGCAATTGCTGGAACAACGCCGGGGCGGGGAAGGGGATGTGCAGGAAAAAACCGATGGTCACGTCGGGGCGGAGCGCTTTGAGCATCCCCGGGACGAGCTGGAGCTGGTAGTCCTGCACCCACACCGTGGCATTTTCGGCGGCGGCCTTAGCGGTCGCCTCCGCGAACTTGCGGTTGACCTCGACGTAGCTGTCCCACCAGGCCTGGTTGTACTCCGGCTGGACAATCAGATCGTGGTAAAGCGGCCACAGCGCAGAGTTGGAAAAGCCCTCATAGAAGCCCTCGAAATCATCCTGGTCCAGGGGCACAGGCAGAAGGGAAATGCCGCCGAACTCGAACGGCTCGAGCGTTTCGCCGATGTTGCCGGGCCACCCCACCCAGCAGCCCTCGCGGGCGCGCAAGACCGGGGCGAGGGCAGCGACAAGGCCGCCCGGAGAGACCTCGTAGTGGTCTCCCACTTTGTCCACCGGCAGGCGGTTCGCCACAACGACGAACTCGTTGTCCCCCATTTAGGCCTTCTTGGCAGTCTTCTTCGTCGACTTCTTGGTGGCCTTCTTCTTGGAAGCCTTCTTGGTCGACTTTTTCTTGGTGGCCTTCTTTTTAGTCGCCTTCTTCTTGGTGGCCTTCTTCGGTGCCTCCTCCTCAGCCTCCTGCTCCAGCTCCTCGACGTACCGCTTGTACACGAAGCCCTTCGGGGCAACCCCCAGCATGGACATCAGCGTTACGCCGTCCAGGAAATCTTCGGCGTAGGTTGCCACGATCCGACGGGCACCCGAAGCCGTCTGCTCCTCAACAGCGTGCATCGCCTCGGCGGTAGGGCGCGAATCAGTGATCTTGGGTGGCACTACGGTCTCCTCCTAGCATCAGGCGTCAAGGGTTTTCATCCTACGCGATGAACTTATCTGCGTCGCCGCACCCTGAGCAGCTGCTCGAACGTGAAGCGGCCAGCGCGCTTGAACGCTTGATACGGCACATACAGCTGCGGCCGGCGGATGCGGCGGGCGACCCACTCACCGAACACCACACCCGCGGCCAAAGCCATGCAGGTGCCGATGGCGGTGAACAAGTTCATCATGCCCAGCAGCATCTGTTCGTTCATCAATGCGTACATGCCGCGGTAGATCCACGAGCCGGGCAGGAACGGCGTCACACCCGCCACGGCCGTGATCACCGGGTTGATCAAGAACCGGCGGGAAATCAGGCCGCCGACGAGGCCCACCACAATGGCGCAAGCCGCGGTGGCCGACAGCCTGCCCAAGCCCAGCGGTGCGAGCAGGATGTAGTAGCAGGCGGAGCCGAGCGCGGCGGTGACAAACGACAAAATGATCGCCGCGCGCTCCGCGAAACAGCACACCGCAAACGCCGCCGCGGCCATCCCGCCGCCAACCACGGTGAGCAGGGCGTTCGAGTACGCGGCGCTGCCGGGTAGAAGCTCGATCGGCGGCAGCGGCATGCCCACCATTTCCGAGACCGCCACGCCGCTGGCCACGCCAGCCACGATGCCGCCGGTGTTCAGCATGGCCGAGAAGAAGCGGGCGGAGGCGTTTAAGGGCGAGCCGGTGACGCCGTCGAGAAGCGATTGCACAAGCGTCAGACCCGCGAGTAGCACGATGATGCCCGTCGCGATGAGCTGGCTGGGCACAATTGTGTGTCCGATCGACGCCGAGAAGTCGTAGGTGATTGCGGCCGGGACCGTGGCGAGGAAACCGCCGATGACGTTATGGAAAAACGCGGGCAGGCCGCCGCGCGAGAGCAGCTTGTTGAAGCCCATGATGAGGAAGGCCGTTAGGCCACCGACCGTCATCATCAGCAGGTCCCCGCCCAGCAGCATGGCCACGAAGAAACCCATCACCGTCCAGCCAGCGAGGTTGCGGGTGTTGCGGTGGGGGATCGGGGAGGTGTCGATGTCGTTGAGGATCCGCTCCGCCATTTCCGGCGGTGTCGCGCCGGAACGGATCGAGCGGATCAGGCGGTCGACTTCCTGCAGCTTGTGGTAGTTCTCGCTGATCATCGTGACCACGCGGAACACGTTCACTGGGGTGCGCTGATCCACACCGATGATGGTGTTCAGCGTGATGGTGTTCACCGTGATGGACACGTGCACGTAGTGCAGGCCGTAGGAGGAACACACCGTGTGGATCTGCTTCGCCGCATCCGCGGACGTGGTCGCGTTGGCAATGAGGATCTCCCCGATGCGCGCAGCGATGTTCATCACCGCCGCGACCTCGGCGGGATCTGCCAGGTTAATGGGCGCGAGGACGGACGGCGGCGGGGACGTGCGGGCCTCGTCAATCGTTGCTACACGCTGCCGCGAGCCGGAGATCCTGTCCCACAATGAGTTACCTTCTGCCACACGCTCACACTATCGGTTGGGCAGTTATGTCGCAGGTGCGGGGCATGTGTAAGATCTTGCTGCACTGCTGGAGTGGCGCAATTGGTAGCGCAACGGTCTTGTAAACCGTAGGTTGCGGGTTCAAGTCCCGTCTCCAGCTCCAATTCTTTTTGTGGGGGTTGTTGTCGGGGAGCCATTTCGGGGGAAGTCCGCGAGAGCCATTCAGTGGACGTACAGGAAACGTGCAGACTTGTGCGGTTTAATCGCTCTATCTTGTTAGCAACGCAGAAATTGCGACGAAACGGAAAGTGATTGACATGGCAGACAACTCGCAGAACCTGAAGGTGCTCGTCGTAGACGACGAACCGAACATCGTGGAGCTGTTAACTGTTTCCCTGAAGTTCCAAGGGTTCGAGGTGGAGACCGCAAACTCCGGTGCCGCAGCCATCGAACTCGCGCATTCCTGGAAACCCGACGCCTACATCCTCGACGTGATGATGCCGGAGATGGACGGCTTCGAGCTGCTGAGCAAGCTGCGCGCCGAAGGCTTGGACGCGCCGGTGCTCTTCCTCACCGCCAAGGACGCGGTGGAAGACCGCATCCATGGCCTGACCATCGGCGCGGACGACTACGTGACCAAGCCGTTCTCCCTCGAAGAGGTGATCACCCGCCTGCGCGTGATCCTGCGCCGCGGCAACGTCAGCGAAGACTCCAACGAAGACACCACCCTGCGCTACGCGGACCTGACGCTCAACGACGACACCCACGAGGTGACCAAGGCCGGCGAGATCGTGGAACTGTCGCCCACCGAGTTCAACCTGCTGCGCTACCTCATGCTCAACGCCGAGGTTGTGGTGTCCAAGGCGAAGATCCTGGACAACGTGTGGCACTACGACTTCGGCGGCGACGGCAACGTGGTCGAGTCCTACATCTCGTATCTGCGCCGCAAGGTGGACACCGGCGACGTGCAGCTCATCCACACCGTCCGCGGCGTCGGCTACGTGCTGCGCACCCCGCGCCAGTAGTGCCATGCCGTATTCGGTGTTGACGGCGCCGTCGAAAAAGCCGCTCAAGCGACAGCTTGTGTCGGTGGTGATGGCGGCAGCCACGATCGGCATCGCGCTCAGTTCGGTGCTGATCTACTTTGTCATGCGCCACTTCCTGTTCGACCGCGCAGACGACCAGCTGCGCGAAGGCATGGCAACGTGGGCGCAGCAAACCCCCGCCTGGCAGTTCAATATCCTGAGCCTGCCCAGCGAGTTCAACCAGGCAACGTTGTACCCCGGCCACGACCAACTCGTGCCGCGCAGGGGATCGTTGAACCCGCCGGACTACTCGCAGGTGGAGCGCCTGGACCACCCAACCACCATCCCGTCCGCGGGCGACAAGGGCCAAGGCGTGAAGTGGCGGGCGATGGCGCACCAGCAATCCGACGGCACGGTGCAGTACGTGGCCAAGTCGCTGGAGACCGAGGCGAAGATGCTACGCGCGCTCGCCTGGGTGGAAGCCGGCGTGGGCGTGCTGGCGCTGTTCGGCATCGGCGTGGCCGCGAACTACATGGTGGCCCGCGCCCTGGCGCCGCTGAAGATCGTGGAAAACACGGCGCTGGCGATTGCCAACGGCGAGACGGACAGCCGCGTGCCCGCGTGGCCGCGCGAGACGGAAGTGGGCAGTTTGTCCTACGCTATGAACACCATGGTGTCCAAGCTGCAGGACTCGCTGGAGACCGCCCGCACCCAAGAGGAACAGATGCGCCGTTTCGTCGGCGACGCGTCCCACGAGCTGCGCACCCCGCTGACAAGCGTGCGCGGGTACACGGAGCTGTACCGGAAAGGCATGGCGAACGACCCGGACATGGTGCTGGGCAAGATTGACGAAGAGTCCGCACGCATGCAGCTGCTGGTGGAAGACCTGCTGGCGCTGACCCGCGCCGAGGGGGCGCGCCTAGAGAAGAAGCCGATGGACGTGCTGGAGTGGGTGCTTTCCGCAAAGAGCACCGTCGACGCCGCGTTCCCGGACCGCTCCGTGGAGGTCATCACGGACACCCCGGAGATCGCGCAGGTCAACGGCGACCCGGACCGGCTGCACCAGGTGCTGGTGAACCTGATCACCAACGCCTACAAGCACGCGGGCCCGGACGCGGAGGTCACCGTGACCATCCGCAAGAACCTCGACCGCGTCGTCATCGACGTCGCCGACAACGGCTGTGGCATGGAGGCCAAGGACGCGGAGCACATCTTCGAGCGCTTCTACCGCGCCGACAGTTCCCGCAACCGCGCCACCGGCGGATCAGGGCTGGGCCTGGCCATCACCAAGTCCCTCATCGAGGCGCACGACGGCACCGTGAAGGTGGTCACCGCGCCGGGCGAGGGCTCGACGTTTACTATTTCGCTTCCTGCGCTTTAAGAGCTTCTCGGATGGTTTCCGCGGCTGCGTCCATCTTCGCTGCGTCCGTTTCGTCGTGACGCATTGCGGTGGACAGCGTGTAGCCCGACATGTCGTTGGCGGGGAAGACGTGGATGTGTGCGTGCGGCACCTCGAAGCCGGCGATGAGGTAGCCGGCGCGCTCCGCGTCGAACTTCTCGACAATGACGCGGCCGATGTTTTGGGCGACCTCGTTCATGTGCGCCCACAGGTCCGCCGGGATGTCGGTCCACTTGTCGATCTCCTCCACCGGCACGACCAGCGTGTGGCCGTACGCGACCGGCTCGATGGTGAGGAAGGCGGCGACGGTGTCGTCCTGGTACACGATCCGGCCCGGGATGTCGCCTGCGATGATCTTGCTGAATACGGTGCTCATGCTTCTCGACGCTACCGGTAAATTGGGGCCCATGCGCATCCTTGTCATCGGCTCGGGCGGCCGCGAACACGCCCTACTCAACGCAATGCAAGGCCACGACCTCACGGTCGCACCGGGTAACGCGGGCATGTCTCGCTTAGCGACGGTACGCGCCGTCGACGTCACCTCGCCCCAGGCCATCGTGGACCTGGCCCGCGAAATCAACGCGGAACTTGTTGTGATCGGCCCGGAGGTGCCCCTGGTGGCGGGTGCGGCCGACGCGCTCATCGAAGCGGGCGTGCCGGTGTTCGGCCCGACGGAGGCCGCCGCGCAGCTCGAGGGGTCCAAGGCCTTTGCCAAGGACGTGATGGCGGCGGCGGGGGTGCCCACCGCGTCGGCGACCCGCGTCGAGAAGCTGGAAGACGTTGAGGCCGCGCTGAACGAGTACGGCCCGCGCTACGTGGTCAAAGACGACGGCCTGGCGGGCGGCAAGGGCGTGGTGGTCACCGAGGACCGCACCGAGGCGAAAGCGCACGCGGAGGCGGTGATCGGGGCTGGCAACCCGGTGCTGTTCGAGTCCTTCCTGGAAGGCCCCGAGGTTTCACTGTTCTGCCTGGTGGACGGCGAGACGGTGGTGCCGCTGCTGCCCGCGCAGGACCACAAGCGCGCCTACGACAACGACGAGGGCCCCAACACCGGCGGCATGGGCGCCTACGCGCCGCTGCCGTGGTTGCCGGAGGACGGGGTGCAGACCATCGTGGATGCGATTGCGCGCCCGGTGGCGGAAGAGATGGTGCGCCGCGGGACCCCGTACCAGGGCCTGCTGTACGTCGGCGCCGCATGGGGCCCAGAAGGCCCGGCCGTGGTGGAGTTCAACGCCCGCTTCGGCGACCCGGAGACCCAGGCGGTGCTCTCGCTTTTGGAGACCCCGCTGGCGGACGTGCTGCTCGCCGTCGCGGAGGGCCGCCTGGACGAGGTCGGGGAATTGCAGTGGCGCGACGGGTTCGCCGCCATGGTGGTGCTGGCCGCCGAGGGCTACCCGCAGGCCGCCAAGACTGGAGGTGTGATTACCGGCGAGGCGCTAGACGATCCGACAAAGGTGCTGCACGCCGGCACTGCGTTGGAGGACGGCGAGTATGTTGCCTCCGGCGGCCGCGTGCTTGGCGTCGTCGGGCAGGGCGCGACGCTCGCGGACGCTGTGGCGGAGGCGTACGAGGTCATGGCTGGGATTGAGCTTCCCGGTTCGTTCTACCGCAAGGACATCGCCCGCCCCGCGATCGAGGGGGCGATCTCCCTATGATGAATGCCGTGAAGCCGAATAACGCGAATGTTCTGAGTAACCGTTACGCCTCCCCGGAGATGGCCACCCTGTGGGCCCCGGAGCACAAGATCATCCTGGAGCGCCAGCTCTGGATCGCGGTGCTGAAGGCGCAGCAGGAGCTCGGCGTTGCCGTGGAGCCGGGCGCGATCGAGGACTACGAGAAGGTCATCGACCAGGTGGACCTGGATTCCATCGCCTCCCGGGAGAAGATCACCCGCCACGACGTGAAGGCGCGCATTGAGGAGTTCAACGCGCTGGCGGGCCACGAGGAAATCCACAAGGGCATGACCTCGCGCGACCTCACCGAGAACGTGGAGCAGCTGCAGGTGCGCCGCGCCCTCGAGCTCACCCGCGACAAGGCGATCGCGCTGCTGAAGGCCGTGGGCAACCGCGCCGGCGAGTACAAGTCCCTGGTCATGGCGGGCCGCTCCCACAACGTGGCGGCGCAGGCGACCACCCTGGGCAAGCGCTTCGCCTCCGCCGCCGACGAGATCCTTGTGGCGGTGGAGCGCATCGAGGAGCTGCTGGAACGGTACCCGCTGCGCGGCATCAAGGGCCCGATGGGTACCGCGCAAGACATGCTCGACCTGATGGGCGGCGACGAGGAGAAGCTTTCCCGCCTCGAGCAGGGCATCGCTTCAGGTCTCGGCTTCGACCGCGTCTTTGATTCGGTGGGGCAGGTCTACCCGCGCTCCCTGGACTTCGACGTCGTGTCCTCGCTGGTGCAGCTGGGCGCGGGCCCGTCCTCGCTGGCCACGACCATTAGGCTCATGGCCGGCAACGAGACCGTCACCGAGGGCTTCAAGGAAGGTCAGGTGGGCTCGTCCGCCATGCCGCACAAGATGAACGCGCGCTCCTGCGAACGCGTCGGCGGCTTCCAGGTCATCCTGCGCGGCTACCTCACGATGGTGGCGGATTTGTCCGGCCAGCAGTGGAACGAGGGCGACGTGTTCTGCTCCGTGGTGCGCCGCGTGGCGCTGCCGGACGCGTTCTTCGCCATCGACGGCCAGCTGGAGACCATGCTGACCGTCCTCGACGAGTTCGGCGCCTTCCCGGCCATGATCAACCGCGAACTGGACCGCTACCTGCCTTTCCTGGCCACCACGCGCATCCTCATGGCGTCCGTGCGTGCCGGGGTGGGTCGCGAGACGGCGCACGAGGTGATCAAGGAAAACGCGGTGGCCATGGCGCTGGACATGCGCGAGCGCGGCGCGGAGCAGAACCTGGTGGAGCGCCTCGCGGACGACGAGCGCCTGCCGCTGGATCAGGCGCAGTTGGAGGAGGCGCTTTTGGATCGCCACGCCTTCATCGGCGCAGCCGAGTCCCAGGTCGACCGGGTGCTCGCGAGGGTGCAACAGCTTGTCGACGCGCATCCGCAGGCCGCCGCCTACACCCCGGGCGACATCCTGTAGCTACTTCCACGTGAGGGTGGCGTCGCGGCTTTTTAGCTCGACGCCGCGGCCGACAATTCCCGGGTCTGCGCTGCCCGCCCAGGAGGCGACAAAGCCGGTGTAGGTGTGGTTTTCCTCCAGCTCGCCGGTGTAGCCGGTGATGTCCCAGTCGCCGCAGTAATTCGGATCGGCCACGTTGGCGGCCAGTGGGCCGTCGATAGGCAAAAGCTCCGGCAAGGCAACCGTGACATCCATGGGGAACTCGCCGATGGCAACCGGGGTGAAGCTGACCGGGAAGCACACGATGGAGCGGGCGTGCTCGGCGCTGCGGGGCGCGCGGGTGGTGGTGGGCTCGTCTACCTTGACTTCCCACTGCACCGGCACGTGGTAGCGCACGTCCTCGGTGACGATCTTGGCGGTCTGCCCGAAACGGAAGGTGGCGCCGTCGCGCGAAGGATAAAACTCCGGCATCTCCCCGCTGAACGTCGAAGGTGCTGCGCACGCTGCGAGAAGAAGCGGGAGGAGGACAACGGTAGCGCGGTTTTTCACGGCGCATATACTAGCGCGCATGCGTCCAGAGCTTTCAGATTACTCACACATCTCCGGCGGCAAGGTTCGCGAGATCTACGAGGTGGATGAGCAGACCCTGCTCATGGTCGCGACCGACCGCATCTCCGCCTTCGACTTCTCCCTCGAACCGGCGATCCCGGACAAAGGGCGGATCCTCACCGCCACCTCCATGTTCTTCTTCGACCTGCTTTCCGACGTGCCGAACCACCTGGCCGGCCCGATCGACGACGAGCGCATCCCCGAAGACGTCCTCGGCCGCGCCATGGTGGTGAAGAAGCTGGACATGGTGCCGTTCGAGTGCGTGGCCCGCGGCTACCTCACCGGCTCCGGCAAGAAGGAATACGACGCCACCGGCCGAGTTTGCGGCGTGAAGCTGCCCGAGGGGCTGACCGAGGCGTCCAAGCTGGACGAGCCGATTTTCACCCCCGCAACCAAGGCTGAGCTGGGAGACCACGACATCAACGTCACCTTCGAGCACATGGCGGGAAAGCTTGGGGCAGACCTCGCCGAGCGCCTGCGGGACGCCACGCTCGAGGTGTACCGCCGCGCTGCCGACTACGCGGAGACCAAGGGCATCATCCTCGCCGACACGAAGCTCGAGTTCGGGTTGGATGAAAACGGCGAGCTCGTGCTTGCCGACGAAGTGCTCACGCCGGATTCTTCCCGCTACTGGCCCGCCGACGGTTACGAGGAAGGCCGCAACCAGCCCAGCTTTGACAAGCAGTACGTGCGCAACTGGCTCACCGGCCCGAAGTCCGGCTGGGACCAGGAGGAAGGCACCACGCCGCCGGAGCTGCCCGGCTCCGTCGTGGAAGCCACCCGCGACCGCTACATCGAGGCGTACGAGCGGCTTTCCGGCCGCCGCTTCTCCGAGTGGCCGGGGGAGCATGCATGATCCCACCCGTAGCTGACAAACGCCCGATTGTCCGCACGTTCCACGGCCGCGAGTTCGTGGACAACTACGAGTGGCTGCGCGACAAGGACAACCCCGAAGTCCTCGCGCACCTGGAGGCGGAGAACGCTTACACGTCTGAACGCACTTCCGCGTGGTCCGGGCTGGTGGACGACGTCTACGGCGAGATCAAGTCCCGCATCAAAGAGACCGACATGTCCGTGCCGCAGCGCCAGGGCAACTGGTGGTACTACGGCCGCACCATCGAAGGCAAGGACTACGGCATCTCCTGCCGCATCCCCACCGCGGAAGACCCGTGGACCCCGCCCGAGGTCACCGAGGACATGCCGGGCGAGCAGGTGCTTCTCGACGTCAACGAGCTCGCCGACGGGCACGAGTTCTTCTCGCTCGGGGCATCGTCCGTGTCCACCTCGGGCCGCCTGCTCGCGTACTCCTTCGACACCGAGGGCGACGAGCGCTTCACCCTGCGGATCAAGAATTTGGAGACCGGCGAACTGCTCGACGACGAGCTCGAAGGCATCTTCTACGGCGCGACCTGGGCGGGCGAGGACTACCTGTTCTACGTCCGCTGCGACGACGCCTGGCGCCCCCACCAAATCTGGCGCCACAAGCTGGGCACGCCCGCTGCCGAAGACGTGCTGGTGTACGAGGAAACGGACGAGAAGTTCGGTGTCGGCGTGGGCGCGGACCGTGCCGAGCGGTTCCTCATGATCATCGCGTCGTCCTCGCTGACCTCCGAGTACCGCGTGCTCGACATGGCGGATCCCACCGGCGAGTTCCAGGTGCTGTGGGAGCGCGAGGCCGGCATCGAGTACCACCCGGACTTCTGCGTCGTCGACGGCGAAGAGCAGTGGGTGGTCACGCACAACGCCCACGGAGCGAACTTTTGCGTCGCGACAACGCCCGTCGGCGCTATGCCTCCCCTGCGGGAACTGCCCGTGCTGGTGGAGCACTCCGAAACCGTGCGCGTCGAGGCGATCGACACCTACCGCGACTTCATGTTCATGGCCTACAGGCGCGGCGGGATCCCGCGGCTGGCCGTGGCGTCGCTCGACAGCGGTTTCGGCGAGTTCAAGGAGCTGGAATTCTCCGAGGAGCTCTACACCGTCGGCCTCGGCGGCAACCCGGAGTGGGACGCCCCGGTGGTGCGCATCGGGTACTCCTCCTACACCCAGCCCTCGCAGGTGCTGGACTACACGGTCGCAACCGGCGAGCTGACCCTGCTGAAGGAAAAAGAGGTCGAGGGCGGCTACAACCCGGACGAGTACGAGGCGTTCCGCGAGTGGGCAACCGCCCCCGACGGCGAACAGGTGCCGATTTCGGTTGTGCGCCGCAAGGGCGTCGAAGGCCCCGCGCCCGCGCTGCTGTACGGATACGGCTCGTATGAGGCATCCACGGACCCCGGGTTTTCGGTGGCGCGGCTGAGTCTGCTCGACCGCGGCATGGTGTGGGTGTGCGCCCACGTTCGCGGCGGCGGCGAGATGGGCCGCGCGTGGTACGACAACGGCAAAATGCTGCACAAAACCAACACCTTCACGGACTTCATCGCGTGCGCCGACCGCGTCGTGGAGCTGGGCCTGACCACCCCCAAGCAGTTGGTGGCCGAGGGCGGCTCCGCCGGTGGGCTGCTCATGGGCGCTGTGGCGAACATGGCGCCGGAGAAGTTCGCCGGCATCCTCGCGATCGTGCCGTTCGTGGACCCGCTGACCTCCATCCTCAAACCCGAGCTGCCGCTGACGGTGGGGGAGTGGGAAGAGTGGGGCGACCCGTACCACGACCCCGAGGTGTACGACTACATGGCGACATACGCCCCGTACGAGAACATCTCCGCGCAGGATTACCCGGACATTCTCGCGGTTACGAGCTTGAACGACACCCGCGTGCTCTACGTCGAGCCCGCGAAGTGGGTGGCCAAACTGCGCGAGGTGAGCACCGCGGGCGAGATCCTGCTGAAGACGGAAATGTCCGCAGGGCACGGCGGCGTGTCCGGCCGCTACGCCAAGTGGAAGCAGACCGCGTTCGAGTACGCGTGGACGCTGGTGAAGGCCGGGGCGGTTTAACCGTCCGGTTCGAATAGGGCAGGGTCCGGCGGGCGGTTGTGGTTGCCGCCGTGCCGTGACCTCGCCTTCTTAGCAAGCCTCTGACCAGGCGAATTGCGGTACTGGTAGGTGGTTGTGTGCCTGGGTGGGTCCCCGTTGGCGGGGTGGTAGTGCACATCGCCGGTGTCGGGGTCCCGGCCGAAGTGGCCCTTGTTCCCGGCACCGTCTTTGTTGTCGTTGTTGCACATGTGGTGCTCGCGGCACAGCAGCACCAGGTTTTCGATGCTGGTGAGCCCGCCGCTGAGGTAGGAATCCAGGTGGTGGGCCTCGAGCTCGACGCCCGGCTTGGTGCAGCCGTTCCAGGCGCACACGCCCTGCATGGCCAGCAACACGAGCTTTTGCTCCACGGAGGCCAGGCGGGTGCGGCCGAGGGATAGCGGGACGCCGGTGGCCGAGTCGAGCTGGAGGATGAAGCTGTCCCCGGCAAGCCCCAAACGCACAATGTCGAGCGGGGTCAGCGACACCGAGGTGTTGGTGGCGAACTCGGTGAAGGCGTCCGCCTCCAACAGGTCGTCGAGCGTCAGCGAGATCACCACCGTGCCCACCCCGCCGCGGGATTTCGTGGCGGCCTCGCTGTAACGGTCCAGCACGTTCATGAGCTGGTCAAACCGGCGCTGGTGCTTGCGCCGGCTGTCGCGCTTCGCGGCGTCCTCGCCTTCCATGTTGGACCCCATGTGGTCGCCGGCGGCGAGGCAGGCCTCCAGCTTCGCCCGCGATGCGGCGTCGAGGTAGCCACCGAACTGGGAGCCCCCGTCCGCGTCCGGTTCCCCGAGCCAGATGCCGCGCTTCTTCCACGCGGCGAGGGGGTCTCTCTCGCCGTCGTAGTCTCGCCCGCGCTTGTTGGCGCGCTTGACCTGGTCGCGGACGAACTTCCGGAGCTCCTCGGCGGTGAGGGATTCGGCGGCCGCCAACGCTTCGGCGAGGATCTCCTCGTAGCCGGGGTTGGCGTGCTCGTTGAGGTCTTTGAGCGCGTCGGTGATGATGCGCTTCTTCTCCGCGTTGGCCTTCTCTGCGGCTCGTCGCGCCCGCTCCTGCGCCTCGCGCGCCTTCTTGCGGCGCGCTTCCGCCTCCTGCTCCTTGCGTTCGCGGTCTTCTTTGTTTTCGCTCGGCTCCGGCTCAGGCACCTCGGGTTCGCCGTAGAGCTTCTTGCCCTGCTCCAGGAGCGCGAATGCTTCTCGACGGGACAAGCCCAAGCTCCGTGTCAGATACTCCACGGCGTGGTTCGCGCCGACGAGGGCGCCGGCGCCGTCCCGGTCGCAGAGGAAGGCGAACGCGACGTCCGCGTTGGACAGCAACGGCAGGCAGGCGTGGAGGCGCTCCATGGCCACGTGGGTGGAGGCGAGGTGGAGGGAGTCCGGTTCCCGCATGACGTCGGCAAGCGACCTTAGCCCGGCGACGATTTGGTTGACCGCTTGGTCGAGCACTGCGCTCATCTGGAGCACCTCCTTTCATTGCACTTGGCTACGCATAGTAGAACCCCGTCCGACACGAGAAGGGCAGAGGGGAACACCCGTTCGAATCACCGTGATCTGCCAGCGGAAACACTGTAAGCAACTTCACCCGGCGCCAACTGTCTACGTGTGCGATAATTTCCCCTATGCCTGGGCGCGTGCTTGTCTCAATTTCCTCCATCTTCGACGCGACGTTGGAGGACGTCACCAGTATGGTGCGCGACCTGGACCGCGAGGGGATGCCGGTTTCACTGCTGGTTGCGCCCCACATTGACAAAAAGTGGCACTTGGCTAAAGACGGCGCCACGCGCTCCTGGCTCACCGAGCAGCTCGAACACCGCGCGCTCATGCTCAACGGTTTCGACCAGCCGGTGCAGGGGCGCCGCAGCGAGTTCGCCAGCTTGGGGGAGCACGAGGCCCGGCTTCGTCTCAAAGGTGCGACGCGCCAGATGTCGGCGCTCGGTTTCGACTTGGATATGTTCGCGCCGCCGCGCTGGCGCATGTCGGACGGCACGTTGAAGGTGCTCGACGAGTTCGGTTTTACCGTCGCTGCCTCAACGAAGGGCATCTACCGCATTAAGCGGGGGGAGTTTTCCCAGGCGCGAAATTTGTCGGTGGGTGAGGGGTACGGTGCGGCGAAGTGGTGGCGCCGCAACGTGATCAAGGCCGCCGAGCGCGGCGCGGAGAAGGGCAACACGATCCGCTTGTCCGTCTCTGGTCGCGAGCTGGGGCAGAAGAAGGTGCGCCGCGACTTCCTTGCCGCAGCCGCCGCCGCGGTGGAAAAAGGCGCTACGCCTGCGGACTACCGGGAGTACCGCTAGCCGCGTACCCGGCCAATCACTCGGCACACCAGGTAGATCCCGAACGAGATAAAGGCCACGAACACGCTCACCGGCATACCCGGGGCGAGCGAAAGCACCATCCCGCCTACTGCCGCGACTTCCGCGAACACGATGGACAGCACCACCGCAAGCTTCGGGTTCGCCGTCACCTGAGCGGCTGACGCCCCAGGGGTGATTAGCAGCGACATCACCAGCAACGCGCCGACGATCTGCACTGACTGTGCCGACGCGATGCCCACGAGTACCGCGAACACCAGCGCCATCGTGCGCACGGGAACGCCGCACGCGGCGGCCATCACGGGGTCCGCGGAGGAGAACAGCAGCGGCCGCCACAGCACCAGCACGGCACCTGCAACCAGCACCGTTGTGCCTGCCAGCAGCATCACGTTCTGCGCCGACACGCCAACAATCTGGCCGGTCAGCAGCGCGAGCGCCCGGTTCGAGTTTCCTGGATACAGGTGGATGAACAGCACAGACAGAGCCATGCCGAAGCTCATGGCCACACCTACCGCGGAATCCTGCTGGCCCTTCAGTCCCAGCGCCGCCAGCACCAGGGCAGCGACCACCGCGCCCGCTACGGCGCCGAAACCGACGTTGAGCCCGAACAGCAGCGCCGCGGAGGCGCCCATGAGCGCGAGCTCCGAGGTCGCGTGCACCGAAAACGACATCTGCCGCAGCACGATCAGCGGTGCCATCACCCCGGACAGCACTCCCAGAAGCGCGCACGCCACAAGCGTCGTCTGCACGAAGTCTTGGCTGAGCAGGTACGAAGTGTCTGCTAAAAACGCACTCACAGGACCACCATCCGTCCGTCAACCTCCACTACGTCCACGCGGGTGCCGTAGAGCTCGCTGAGCACCTCGGAGCGCATGACTTCGGAAACGCTGCCCACCACGTGGCCTTCCGGGCCGAGGTAGAGCACCCGGTCCACAACGCCCAGCACAGGGTTGATGGAGTGCGTCACGCACACCACGGCCGCGGGGTGCTCGGCGAGGCGCTGCACGGTGTCGCGTGCGCGGGCGGGGTCAAGGGAGAGCAGGGGCTCGTCGCAAAGCAAAAGCTCCGGCGATTGCGAAAATGCCTGCGCCTGGCGGATCAGCTGTTGCTGGCCGCCGGAGAGTACACCTACGCGCCGCTCGGAAAAGGATTGCGCCCCCACGGAAGCCAATTGCTTATCGACGTCCTCCGGCCTCGCCCGCCTTCCCATCGCCAACGCAACAAGGTCGCGCCCGCGCACCGGCAAGTCCTTCGGAAACATGTGCTGCTGCGGGATGAAGCCGATCTGCCCGTGGACGTTCGCAGCTCCGGAACTGAGCTTGCGCGTGCCCATCAGCGTGCCCAGCAGGGTGGATTTGCCCACGCCGTTTGGGCCGAGCACCGCGATGAATTCGCCGGGCTCGACGGTGAGGGTGAGGTCGCGCCAGAGTGGTTCGACGGCGGCGCTGCGAAGCTCAGCGATCAAATTGGCAATTCCTAGTGGTGGTGGCCGGTCGGCTCAGCGTGGGCTGCGATGTCGGTGATCTGACCCACGATCTCCTCGAAGTAGTCCAGGAAATTCTGGCCGGCCGGGGGCGTCTCCCGAATTTCAACAACGGGAGCATTATGCGCCTTCGCCGCATCCGCCAACCGCTGGGTGGCGCTGTTGGTGCTCTGCGGGTTCACAAACAGCATGTCCAGCTCGCCGCGCTCGATCTGCTCCAGGAAGGCCGCCACCGCCGCCGCGGACGGCTCCTGGTGGTTCAGGCTGGCCTTGACGTACTCCTCGGGCGTGATGTCGTGCAGCTCCGTGCCCCACACCAGGCCGGCCGCGATCGTCTCAGTCATGCCGATGTGCACGTGCGGCACCGCGTTGAGCTTGGATTGGATGTCGCCGATGCGCTGCTTGACGTCTGACGCGTCCCCTCCGGTGCGATCCGCAATGTCCTCTGCGACCTGCAGCACCTTCTCCGGCGCGAACCAGGCGTGCTCGAGTTCGTCCAGGGAGTTGGGCATGTGCGCGTGGTCGTGGGCATGCTCGTGGTCGTGAGCCTCGTGCTCGTCGAGAAGCGGGATTGCGTAGATGATGCGGTCCTGCTCAGCGGCGGTGTAGAGGGCGGCGTCGTACGCGCCGCCGTTGGCCACGACGGTGTCCGCTTCCTTGATTCGCGAGAGGTCCTTCGCGGACGGCTCGTAGTGGTGCGGATCCACCGCGTCGCCGGTGATGATCGCGTCCACGTCGCTGCCCGTGACCGCGGAGGCCACGTCCGCCCACACGTTCGTGGTGGCGATGATGTCGCTGCCATTCGCGCCATTGCTTTCCGACGAGCATCCGCCCAGCGCGCCAACCAGAACAGTCGCCGCAACCGCGGCCACGGGAGTCAAATGAAAACGGTTTCGCATAAAGGAAATCTAACCATTATTGGAAACAGTTTTCAAATGAGTTAGCCCCGCGCCGGGGGATTCCCGGGGCGGGGCTAACGCGTGGTGAGTGTTGCGGTCCTACTTAGAGGAACCGCCCTCGGTGCTGCACACCGTTGCCAGCGTGGCGATCGCCGCGATCGCGAGCGCTGCGCCAGCGATCGGTCCGGCGGTCTGCTGCATCTCAGGGGTGATCGGCAGCTGGCTCTGTACCGATGCACCAACCGCATCGATCTGCTCCTTCACCGGAGCCAGCGCCGGAATGTCCATGGTGGCTGCCAGACCCAGCGGGATCAGAGCCAGCAGCGGCAGGGCCATGATGCCCACCGCCGGCAGGCAGCGGTCGCTCACGCTCGAGCCGCCCGCAGCCGGGGCGTCGGCGCCGTCCTTGCCGTTCACGCCGTTTTGGCCGTTCTTGCCGTCGGCACCGTTCTTCCCGGCAGCGCCGTCGCGGCCGTCCTTGCCGTCCTGGCCATTCTTGCCGTCGGAGCCAGCGACGCGGCCCAGGTTCTGGGAGGTGCCGTCGGAGTACGTAGCGACGAGCTCGCCCTTGTCGTTGACCTTCAGATCAGCGATGCCACGGCCGTCCTTGCCATCCTTGCCGTCGGTTCCAGGCTTGCCGCTCGCGCCGTTGACCGCGTCGCCGGTGACCTTGCCCAGGTCAGCCGTCTCGTCGTCGGTGTAGGTGACAATCAGGTGGCCCTTGTCGGTGACCTCGAAGGCCTTTACGCCGCGGCCGTCTTTGCCGTCGACACCGTTGCGACCGTCCTTACCGTCCTTGCCGGCGTCGCCCTTGTCGCCCTTCGGGCCCTGGGCGCCGTCTTTACCGGCGTCGCCCTTGTCGCCCTTCGGGCCCTGGGCGCCGTCCTTGCCGGCGTCGCCCTTGTCGCCCTTGTCGCCCTTCGGGCCCTGGGCGCCGTCCTTGCCGGCG
>ERZ1031329.37-NODE-37-length-63523-cov-26.456466_pt1 | contig 63523 bp, 58 predicted proteins | sample MGYA00518053_ERZ1031329 | MGnify/ENA primary metagenome ERZ1031329 (study PRJEB33718, sample SAMN03159840) | human skin metagenome | collected 2014-02-25 | study: EMG produced TPA metagenomics assembly of the PRJNA266117 data set (Human skin bacterial metagenome... | reverse complement strand
ACTGCAACGCAGACGGAGACGGCAGCGACGAAGACCGTGGTGCCCACGGAGACGACGAAGGTCACCGAAACGCCGGTGACCACTGCTGCGGCGGTGACTGCGACGCAGACGTCTTCGGCTAAGGCTGAGACGGTCACGCCGACGGTGACGGAGCAAGTTGATGTCACGCCGGTGGCAACAGCTGATGCGGTGACGGAGACAGTAACGAATACGGCACAAACCACCACGGTTACCGCAGCCCCAGTCACAACCACTGTCGCCGGTCGCTCGGAGACCGAGACTGTGACGCCGACATCCACGGTTCAATCGGACCAGGACGCAGTCGACGTTGATGCACCTGTCACGACGACGCGTACCGCTCCGAATCTGACGAAGATTGTTGCGGGTGAAACAAATGTGTACTACCGGGTGGCTGCGGCTAATGGGGCAATCGTCGAGGTTAACGACCTGCCGGAGGGCCTCGAGTTCCGCCCCGAGGACGACGTCATTGCGGGCAGGGTTGCAAAGCCCGGCAACTACACCGCGGAAGTGGTGACGACGACCGGAAACTCTACGATCGTTGAAAAAGTCCGTTTCGAGGTGGAGGCCGCTCCTGAAACATCGACCGAGCACCCGCTCACCACGGTGACCCAGACAGCAACGGCACCGGCGGAGTCTCAGGGGTCGTCGTTGGACGGCAAGTGCGTCGCTGCGCTGACCGGATGGTCGCTTCCGCTTGTGGCGCTGATCCCGCTGGGGATTGCATCGCAGGTCGACCTTCCGCTGCCGGCAGGCGTTCAGGATTCACTCCATGCACTGAGGGATCAGGCGCAGCAGATGCTCCCGCAGGTTGATCCGCAGATCGGCATGATCGCGGGCGGCTTGGCAGCGGCGGCACTTGGTGTCCTTGCAATCGTCAGCATTGTCAATGCATGTGGTGGCGGTGAAGGTAGCTCCGCAGGTAGCAGTAACTAATAGCTAGCCCCGTCTCAGCGCGTTCCGCCCGGTCCCTCACAGCAGGGGCCGGGCGGAACGTCGTCGTTAAGCAGGTGCTAATCAACGGCTCCGCGGGCCATGAGCGCTTCTCCCATCATCTTCGCGCGGCGCACAGACCGAATCACCAACGGGATGCCGAATGCGGTGAAGGAGAACCCGACACCGCGGGCCTTGCGCGCGTCGAGCACCTCGTTCGCCGTGGCGAGGGTGAGGGGGATAAGCCGGATCGTGAGCGCGATGGTCAAAGAGATCAGTTCGCCCGCGCGACCGAAGGGGGACAGGGCGCGGTCCAGCGCGGTGAGGAGTTCCTCGACCGGGGTGGTCAGCGTCAACAGGTTTGCCGCAGCAATGGTGGCAAGCAGCCCGACCAGCAGTGTGAGCGCAGAGGCAACGCCGTTTTGCCACACCATGAACGCGCCGAAGAAAGCCAGCACGGGCACCAACGGCACTAGCTGGCGCCACGCTACGCGGGCGGGGATCCGTGCCCATACGTAGAGCGCCAACACGAACGCGAGGGCGGCCACAGCGTGCCATGGCTGCGTCGGCAACGCGGTGACGCCGATGATGAATGCCACGAGCAACACGAATTTCAGCGCTGCACCCGTGCGGTGCAGCAGAGTCGTCCCCGGCACGTATACGCCGAGGGGCAGTTCGCGGATCACGGCTTAGCATCCATCAGGTCGGTGTAGAAGGCGATTGCCGCGTCGGGGGCGCCGTCGTAGGCCAAGGCACCGTCGTCGATGACCAGTACGCGGTCGAATCCGCGCAGCATTTCCAGGTCGTGGGTGACCACGATCAGCTGCTGTTCCAGCGACATCAGCTCGCGCACGATGCGGCGGCGGTTGCGCAGGTCTAGCAGGGTGGTGGGCTCGTCGGCGATGATCGTGTCCGGCTCGATCACGAGCACCGAGGCGAGCGCCAGCATCTGCTTCTCGCCGCCGGAGAGGGTGTGCGGGGAGTTCTCGGCGCGGTCGGTGAGATCGAAGCGCTCGAGCGCTTCTGCCACGCGACGCTTCACCTCCTCGCGCGGAAGCTTGAAGCGGCGCAGGGAGAATGCCACGTCGTCGGAAACGCGCGGCATGACAATTTGGGATTCGGCGTCGGAGAAGACAAATCCGACGCGTTTGCGGATGTCTTTGCCGCGTTTGTTGGGCGTGAGCCCGTCGTAAAGCACTTGCCCTGATGTCGGCTCGATGAGGCCGTTGATCAGGCGCACGGTGGTGGATTTGCCGGAGCCGTTGGAGCCGATGATGCCGATGCGCTGCTCCGACAGGCTCACGGTGAGCGGCGCGAGGATCTGCTCGCCGTCATACGCGACGGCAGCGCCGCGGAACTCGATGAGGGGCATGGCGGTTACTTGCGGGCCCCGCGCAGATCCGGGAACGCTTGGTGCACGGCGAACGCGATGGCGATCATGAGCGCGACCTTGCCGGCGTCCGGCAGCAGAAACGGCATCTGCGCCGCCCAGGCTGCGCCGAAGGTCATGTCAGAGCGCCACATCAGGCCGAACACGCCGCAGAGGTATTGGAAAAACAGGCCAAGGTAGCCGGCGAGGATGAGGATGCCGATGCTCGCCGCTTTGTTCGAGCGGAACGGTGCGGTGTAGGCGATCGCACCGGCGACGGCGGCGGAGACGAGGTAGCCGGCCAGGTACCCGACGGTCGGCCCGCCGAGGGCGGAAATCACGGTCCGGCCGCCCGCGAGCACCGGCAGCGCCAGGCCCACCAGCAGGAAGATTGCGGCGGCGGAGAATCCGCGGCGCCACCCCAGGACGAGGCCAGCGAGGATGACCGCGGCGTTCTGCAGCACGATGGGCACGCCGGCCGCGCCGACCGGGATGGACACGAAGCCCAGCACAATGACGATGGCGGCAAAGACCGCGATTAGCGCGATATCCTGCGCCGTGGAGTTTTTCTTCATGCGCGGGAGTGTACCGCGACGGGTGGCGTGTACTGTCGGGCGCATGCGTTTGACGGAGTTTCACCAGCTTGTGCAGGACGAATTCGGCTCGGAGCGTGCGCAGTGGATCATCCAGACCCAGGTGTTGCCCGGGTTTGAGCAGACGTCTGCGCAGCTCATCGATGCCGGTGTGGACCCGCGCGATGCGTGGCGCGGGCTCTGTGACGCGTTCGATGTCCCGGAGGAGCGCCGCCTCGGCGTCGACCGCCCGGGCTTTTAGGGGCCGTTGCTTATCGACGGCTCCGCCACCCCGGCGTGTCGTTAAATTTCGAACACGTTTGCGTGTATTCTCTGGGGTGTCGCCGTCGCGTTCTACAGTGTGCCGTGTTTCCGCTTGGGAAAAATTTCTTCGCGTTGGAGGGAACCGAAGCGGTATGGCGATACGTCTAACTAGGAAACTGTGCACGCGACGCGCCCAGCGCCGCCGAATACTTGGAGGTAGAAACACCACATGGCAACGAAGAAGAAGTCTGCGGCTTCGGCCGGCAACGACCGCAAGAATGCGCTCGATGCAGCGCTGGCAATGATTGAGAAGGACTTTGGCAAGGGCGCGGTCATGCGCCTGGGCGACGACAACCGCCCGCCGATCCAGTCTATTTCTTCCGGCAACACCGCCATCGATGTCGCGCTCGGCATCGGCGGCTGGCCGCGCGGGCGCATCGTGGAGATTTACGGTCCGGAGTCTTCCGGTAAGACCACTGTGGCGCTGCACGCGATTGCGGAGGCGCAGCGCGGCGGCGGCATCGCGGCGTTTATCGACGCGGAGCATGCCCTCGACCCGGACTACGCGCGCAAGCTCGGCGTGGACACCGACAACCTGCTGGTGTCCCAGCCGGACACCGGCGAGCAGGCGCTCGAGATTGCGGACATGCTGGTGCGCTCGGGCGCGATCGACATCATTGTGATCGACTCGGTGGCGGCGCTGACCCCGAAGGCGGAGATTGAGGGCGAGATGGGTGACAGCCACGTCGGCCTGCAGGCCCGCCTGATGTCGCAGGCGCTGCGCAAGATGACCGGTGCGTTGTACAACTCCGGCACCACCGCCATCTTCATCAACCAGCTGCGCGAGAAGATCGGCGTGATGTTCGGCTCGCCGGAGACCACCACCGGCGGTAAGGCGCTGAAGTTCTACGCATCCGTGCGCTGCGATGTCCGCCGTATCCAGACGCTGAAGGACGGTCAGGACTCTATCGGCAACCGCACCAAGATGAAGGTGGTGAAGAACAAGGTTTCCCCGCCGTTCAAGATCGCCGAGTTCGACATCATGTACGGCGAGGGCATCTCGCGCGAGAGCTCGATTATCGACATGGGTGTGGAGAACGGCATTGTGAAAAAGTCTGGCTCCTGGTTCACCTACGAGGGCGACCAGCTAGGCCAGGGCAAGGAGAAGGCCCGCATCTTCCTCAAGGAAAACCCGGAGCTGGCGGACGAGATCGAGGACAAGATCTTCCGCGCACTCGGCGTGGGCAAATACGCCAACGCGTCCGACGAGCTGACGGACGAGCCGGTGGATATGGTTCCGAACATCGACTTCGACGACGAGGACGACGTGGCGGCACCTGCAACCGCGGAGAAGTAGTTGGCGGACGCGGACAAGATCGCTCGGCTCCAGGAGGCGCTCGACGCCTACGAGCCGGGCACCGGTCTTTTCGACCGGACTCACGAGGAGGCTTTGGCACCCGTGCGCAAGCGGGCGTTAGGTCTGCTGGACCAGCGTGCGCGCTCCCGCGCGGAGCTGCGCGAGCGGCTGCTCAAGGCCGAGTTCGAGCCGCAGCTTGTCGACGAAGTCCTCGACGACCTCGCAGGTTCCGGCCTGCTCAACGACGCGCAGTTCGCCCACGAGTGGGTGCGCCAGCGCGCCGCCCGCCGCGGCAAGTCCGCCCGCGCGCTGGACATGGAGCTGCGCGACAAGGGCGTCGGGGGAGCGGACCGCGCCGCGGCCCTGGAGCAGATCTCGGACGAGGACGAGGAGCACACGGCCCGCGCGGTGGCGGAGAAATCCGCGCGCAAAGTGAAATCGGCTCCCACGGACCGTGCGGAATACGACAAGCACCTGCGCCGCATCGTCGGTGCGTTGGCCCGGCGCGGCTTCAACCAGGGGATGGCGCTTCGAATCGCCCGCGAGGTGCTGAACGGGCGCATTGCCGAGTGCGAGGAGTAGACCGAATCGCTGAACAGTGTTCAGGGCGGTCTCCTAGACTTGTCCGCATGGCATTGTTCAGCGTGAAGATGCGCTCCAGCGCGGGCGGCACCCATATCTCCGGTGCGGAGCGCATCGTGGAGGAGAGCGAGGTGCCCAACGTGTGCGCCGCGATGGGCACACGCGCGTTGGCGCACGGCAAAGGGAAGCCGGATTCGATCACCGTCACTGTGACCGCCATCGACGGCGAAGTCGCACATATCCCGGCGTTGCCAATCACGGAGGCGCACTGCGCGGACCCAGCGGAGGCCCGCGACACCGTCATCGAGAACCTGGCTCCGCTGACCCCGCATGCCGAAGCCGCATGGGAGCTGCTCACCGGCGTGCGCGACATGCGCGGGGCCATCCTGCTCCACGCGGCAACCGGGAAACGCCTCGAACCGGACCACGCCCGCGGCGTGCGCGTGACATCCATGGACGCCGCCACCGCCACAGGGGAGCGCCCGGAGGCGCACTCCGGCAAGACCCGCGTCACCGATGCGCTAGTGCTCGCTTCAAAGGTCGCGCACCACCCGGCTGTGCTCGCCGAGGTCTGCATCTCGGACGATCCGGACTACACCACCGGCTATGTGGCCTCCACAGAGCTCGGCTACCTGCGCGTGCCCAACATGAAGCCGACTGGCTCCCCGGTGGGCGGGCGCCTGTTTGTCGTGGACACCGACGACCCTGCGGACCTGATCACCTACCTCGAGCACACTCCCGTGCTGGTCGGAGACGCGAAATGAGCTGGCTCGACACCGCCGCCAAGCAACAGTGCGACACCTGGCACAGCCAAGGCCTTGAGCGCACCCCCGCAACCTTCAGCACTGGCCAGACCCCGGTAGCCACCCTCGGCGGCCGCGAGTACGTCCTGTTCAGCTCCTCGAACTACCTGGGGCTGGCCGAACACCCCGCCGTCACCAAAGCGGCCGCTGACGCTCTCAACCGTTTCGGCGCGGGCTCCGGCGGTTCACGCCTGACCACCGGCACGACGGACCTGCACAGCCAGGTTGAGCGCGACTTCGCCGGTTTTCTCGGCTACGAGGACGCAGTGTTTTTCTCCGCCGGGTTCATGGCCAATGCTGGCGTGCTGCAGGCGCTCGCCGGCCCGGGCACGCTCATCGTCTCGGACGAGCGCAACCACGCCAGCATCATCGACGGCTGCCGCCTGGCCAAGGCGCAGGGTGCCACGGTGCGGGTGAGCCGCCACCGGGACCCCGCGCACGTCGACGAGCTGCTGCGAGGGCATTCCGGAGAAGCAGTCGTGGTCACCGACGGGCTATTTTCCATGGACGGCACCCTCGCGCCCGTCCCCGAACTTTTGGCCGTATGCCGTGCCCACGGCGCCGCCCTCATGGTCGACGACGCGCACGGAACCGGCACCCTCGGCGCCACGGGCCGCGGCATCACGGAACACTTTTCGCTTATCGACGACCATCCGGACATCCTCGTCGCCACCTCATCCAAGGCGCTCGGAGTCGAGGGCGGGGCAGTGGCTGCCTCCGCTCCCGTGGCAAAACTCCTGCGGCAGCAGGCCCGCACCTTCGTCTATTCCACCTCGTCCACACCGGCCACCTGCGCGGCGGTTTCGGCGGCAATCGGCGTGCTTGAGGGCGAGGACAGTCCGGTGCTTGCGCTGCACCGGAACATCCGTCGCTTGGCAAGCCAGCTCGGGATGGATGCGTGGGCCAGCCCGATCATCCCGGTGCCCATCGGCGACGAAACGCGCGCGGTGAACGCGTCCGCCAGGCTCCGGGAGGCCGGGTACTTCGTGCCCGCCATCCGCTGGCCGACCGTCCCGCACGGTGCTGCGATGTTGCGGGTGACGGTGATGGCCACGCACACCGACGAGCAGATCGACGGGGTGGCTCACGCCATTTCGCGGTTGTAGCTCACCTGGTTAGACTGTCTCGCCGTGACTACGGCGAGCACCACCCAAAACAGCAATCCCCGCACCTACGAGGTGCGCACGTTCGGCTGCCAGATGAACGTGCACGACTCCGAGCGTCTTTCCGGCATGCTCGAAGACGCGGGATACGTCGCGGCCGATGCCGGCGAGGAGCCCGACCTGGTGGTCTTCAACACCTGCGCGGTGCGCGAGAACGCCGACAAGCGCCTCTACGGCTCGCTCGGGCAGCTGAAAAACGTCAAGGCCGACCACCCGGGCATGCAGATCGCCGTCGGCGGGTGCCTGGCGCAGAAGGACCGCGACACCGTCATCGAGAAAGCGCCGTGGGTCGACGCTGTTTTCGGCACCCACAACATCTCCGCGCTGCCGGCGTTGCTCGACCGGGCGCGTGTGGAGGATGAGGCCCAGGTGGAGATCGTGGAGGCCCTCGAGGTGTTCCCGTCCGTGCTGCCCGCCAAGCGCGAGTCCGCCTACGCCGGCTGGGTGTCCATCTCTGTGGGCTGCAACAACACCTGCACGTTCTGCATCGTGCCCAGCCTGCGCGGCAAGGAGGTGGACCGCCGCCCGGGCGAGATCCTCGCCGAGGTCAAAGCACTCGTGGACCAGGGCGTCTCCGAGGTGACCCTGCTGGGGCAGAACGTGAACTCCTACGGCGTGAACTTCGTCGACGAGGACATGGAGCGCGACCGCTCCGCGTTTTCCAAGCTGCTGCGCGCCTGCGGCAACATCGAGGGGCTGGAGCGCGTGCGTTTCACCTCCCCGCACCCGGCGGAGTTCACCTCCGACGTCATCGACGCGATGGCGGAGACCCCGAACGTGTGCCCGCAGCTGCACATGCCGCTGCAGTCCGGCTCCGACAAGGTGCTCAAGGACATGCGCCGGTCCTACCGCTCCAAGAAGTTCCTGGCCATCTTGGACGAGGTGCGCGAGAAGCTGCCGCACGCGGCGATCACCACCGACATCATCGTCGGCTTCCCGGGCGAGACCGAAGAGGACTTCCAGGCCACCCTCGACGTCGTGGAGAAGTCCCGCTTCACCTCCGCGTTTACCTTCCAGTACTCGCCGCGCCCCGGCACTCCGGCGGCGGAGATGGACCAGCAGATCCCCAAAGCTGTGGTCCAGGAGCGCTTCGAACGCCTCCACGCGCTGCAGGAGCGGATCAGTGCGGAGGAGAATGCGAAGCTCGTCGGCACGCAACAGGAACTCCTCGTCCAAGAGGACGGCCGCAAGAACGACCGCACGCATCGCATGTCCGGCCGCGCGCGCGACGGGCGCCTGGTGCACTTCGCGGTCGAGGGCAACATCGACGGCGAGGTCCGCCCGGGCGATATCGTCACCGTCACCATCACCGATGCGAAGCCGCACTACCTGATCGCGGACTCCGGCATCCACGAGCACCGCCGCACCAAGGCCGGCGACAATTCCGAGGCGGGCCAGGTGCCCACCACCGCGCCTATCGGGGTGGGCCTTGGCCTGCCGACGATCGGCCGGCCCGCCGACGCACCAGCAGATTCCGCCTGCTGCGGCGGCTAGGGCTACAGTTGGGCGACATGACGCAGCCCAACACAGAATCCCTTGCCCGCGCGGAGAAGAAAGCCGCATCCACCGTGGACATGGGCGCGAGGCGCTGGGTGCTCGCCGCCGCGGTAGCTCTCTACGCGGTGGCACTGTTCCTGCCGTTCGTGGGCGGGGCGTCGCTGTGGCAGGTGCTCGCCGCCACCGACGCGGCGAAGGACGCGCAGACCGCGGTCACGGAGTACATCTTCGCGTGGATCTCGCTCATTGGCGTCGGTGTCCTGACCACCCTTGCCGTGGCCACGCAGCGCTTCGCACTCGCGGTTCCCGCCTGGATGGTCACCACCGTCTCGCTGGTCTACTCCGTGCTTGGCATCTGGCTGCGCAACTCCAACGCCACCGGCATCAGCCGCGGCCCCGGCTACTACCTGGTCGTGCTCGCGGTGGTGATCGTAGTGTTCACGGTGTTCCCGCTGATCCTGTCGCGCAATGAGGAGCAGGCGGCCGTCGCTAAGCAGCGCGCCGAAGCGCAAGGCAAGGATGAGGTGGCGCTCGCGCAGCGCGCCGCAACCAGGGAGCAGGAGAACCCTTTGCTTATCGACGACCGCCGTGCCCGCGCAGCAGAGCGTCACCGCAAATCTTTGGACTAACGGATACAAAACTGGGACGGTTCCCCCAGCCCGTAAAAGCCGATATCGGCATGTAGCGTGACCGCCGACCCGCGACCTGGGCTTTTGTGGCGGCTCACCTTGTAAACGCCGATATCGGCATTTACAAGGAGCGCACTGCCTACGGTTTCTGCCACGCGGTGGTGGAAGAAACCACCTCCGCGTCTAGACTCCGCATGATCGCGTTCGCCGCGGGGGAGTCGGCGGGGTAGGAGCAGTAGACCATCTCCAGGTCCTCCCAGGTCTCTTTGGCCCGTGTGAGCGACGCGCGCAGCAGTGCGGAGCCGATGCCGCGGCCACGGTGCTCAGGCAGCAGATATATCAACCCGAGTTCGCAGACTTTCGGGTCGTCCGAAAAGTACCGGACAACCTCGCAAAGACCGACGCACTCGTCGTTGACGTATGCCAGGCCAGTGAGCTGGGAGCCGCCACGGTCCTGCAACCTGGCACCGGCGTCCTGAATGCGGGCGAGGTCCCACTCGATGGTGTCCATGACCAGCTCGCCGCGGGGGTAGTCGCGCGACGCCGAGGTGAGCAAACGGGAGAACTGCTCCAGTTCGCCAGGCGCAGCGTTTCGCCGAACTGAGAAGCCGGGGCCCTGGACCACCGCGAACTGGGCGTCCGCAGCATCAGGCAGCCCCTTAATCGCGGAGACGGAGAAGGTGCCCTGGTCCTCCCGGAACACCGGCGCGTAGCCGTAGCCCCGCACGTGCGACGGTTCATCGGCGTCGAGGGCGTGAGTCACCCACAGTTGGCGGGTGGGGCGGGAAAGGCGGGCCGATAGGTCGTCGAGAAGCTTCAGCGCGCTTTCCCACGGAGCATCGGGGACCGGCTCGCCCGGAAGGGGAGCGAGTTCGGAGTCGAAGGTGAAGTTCGCCTCGATCACGCCGCGGTCCTCCAGCAGGGGCAGGGAGACGAACAGCCAGGCGTCGAGGAAGTCGAGGTCTTCGGCGAACAGCTCCGGGTAACCCAGGTCGGTGACCGGCCGCAGGTGCTGCGTTGAAACTAAGCCGAACAGCATCGCTTCGGACTCGGCGGAGGGCTCGAGGCGCTTGGCAATGTGTGCGGCGGAGACGCCGGAGGTGGCAAGACCCGTGATGTCCTGGATGGCCAGCGTGGCGGAAAAGGCGTAGCCCCCGACCACAGCCTCGGCGTCGGTGCCGTGGTCTGGTCGGGGGAGAAAAAGGTGGGGGTGGAGCACTCGCGGTAACTTACTAGCCCTCGTTGACGGCCTTGGCGGCGACGTCGGCGAACTCCTGCCACTGCTTCGCCTGCTCGCGAAGGGAAGCGGCCTTGGTGGCGTCGCCCTTGGCCTCGGCTGCCTCGGCCTGTTTGGTGAAGTCGTCGGCCTTGACCTGGAACTGGTTCACCTTGTCCTGCTGCGCCGGGTCAGTCTTGCGCCAGCGGGAATCCTCGGCCTCGGACACGCGCTGCTCGATGCGGCCGATCTTGTCCTCGAACTCGCGCACACGCCCGCGTGGGACAAAGCCGATCTCGTCCCACTTGTCCTGCAGATCGCGTAGCTTCGCCTTCGCGGCGCCGAGCCCCTTGGCGGGGTCGATCAGCGGGTCGTACTCGGAAATCAGCGCGTCCTTCGCCTCTGCGTTCGCCTCGAACTCGCGGTCGCGCTCGGCGTTGACTGCGTTGCGGGCCTCGAAGAAGTGGTCCTGGGCGGCGCGGAAGCGCTCCCACAGCTTGTCGTCCACATCGCGCGGGGCGCGGCCGGCGGCCTTCCACTCCGTCATCAGGTCGCGGTAGGCGCGGGCGGTGTGGCCCCAGTCGGTGGAGTCCTTCAGCGCCTCGGCACGCTCGACCAGTTCCTCCTTGGTCTTCCTGGCCTGCGCACGATTGCGGTCCAGCTCGGCGAAGTGGGAGCCGCGGCGGCGGTTGAAGCTGTCGCGGGCGCGGGAGTAGCGCTTCCACAGCTCGTCGTCGGTTGCGCGGTCGATGCCGCGGATGCCGCGCCACTCCTCCAAGATCGCGCGGATGCGGTCGCCCGCGGCCTTCCACTCCGTGGAGTTTTCCGCCAGGTCCTCGGCCTCTGCGGCGAGCGCTTCCTTGCGGGCGATTGCCTGCTCGCGTCGCTGCGCCTTCTGCTCCTTCGCCTTCTCGCGCGCGGTGTCGGAGGCGTCGATCGCCTTGTCCAGGCGGGCCTCCACAGCGTCGATGTCGCCGATCACGGCCGCGTCGTCAAGCGATGCCTTGAGTGCCTCGGCGGATTTGCGCAGCGCATCCGCGTCCTCCGGGTGGGCGCGCAGGCGGGTTTCGATGAGCTCCACCTCGGTGACCAAGTCGTCGTAGCGCTGGCCGTAGTGCGCCAGGCCCTCCTCGGGCGTGCCCGCCTGCCAGGAGCCGATCTGGCGCTCCTCGCCGCCGCGGGTGAGAAAGACGTTGCCGTCTTCGTCCACGCGACCGAACTTGGACGGGTCCGACGGCTCGCGCGCGGGCAGGGGAGCCGGGGTGACGGTCTTTACCGCTGCTCCCGGGCGCGGCCCTGGCTTCTTCGCCATCGCGGCCGGCGACGGTGCCTTGGTGCCCGGGGTCGGAGTGGAGTTCGAATCGGTCATGGTGGACATCCTTTCCGCGGCCTTTGATGTGGCCGCACTGTGCCGCGCGTCGCGGCTGCCTTGCGCAATGCGTGCGATATTACCGGCACTTCACGCCCTGCGGGGAGCAAACGGGGCGCTGGGTAGGGTTGTGCGCGTGAGACCCAACCTCTGGATCGTGCCGGGATCGCCCGCACTCGCGCTTTCGCCTAGCGACGAAGCTTCGCAACGCCTTGTCAAGGCCGTCCGCACGCTCGCTGGCACCGCCGACGGCAGGGCGATCGACATCGTCTGCTCGTGTGATGAGCGCTGGCACACCGCCCACACCGGCTCTCTCAAAGCCTGGGGCGGGCCCGAAATCACCGTGCGCGCGGGCAACCACCTGGGCGAGCTGGTCGCACGTTTCGCGTTGGGAGATCCGGAGGTGCGCGAGGTCCGCGGCGTAATCGGCACCCCCGACCCGGACGCGGTGACGGTGGTGGTGCTCGACGGCCCGGCTGGGTTGACCCCGCGCGCCCCGCTTGCGCTCGTGGACGGCGCGCCGGAGTACCACGAGCGGCTGTGCGGGTGGCTAGACGGTGGGCAACCGGAGGTCGTCGATAAGCAACTGCTCGAGCCTGCGTTGTGGCATGAACTTGCAGCCCTCCGGCCGCGAGAGGCCCGGCTGATCGACCACGACGACACTTTGGGCGTGGGACGCTACGTAGCGGAGTGGAGTGTATGAGACCGATTGCAGTAGTGGGACCGACCGCCAGCGGCAAGTCCGCCCTCGGCATCGCGCTGGCGCATAAGTTCGGCGGCGAAGTGGTCAACGTGGACTCGATGCAGCTGTACAAGGGCATGGACATCGGCACCGCGAAGCTGCCGGTGGCCGAGCGCGAGGGCATCCCGCACCACCTGCTGGACATCTGGGAGGTCACGCGCACCGCGTCGGTGGCCGAGTACCAGTCGCTCGCGGTGGCGACGGTGGAGGAGATCATGGCGCGCGGCAAGGTGCCAGTGCTGGTGGGCGGCTCGATGCTGTACGTGCAATCGCTTATCGACGCCTGGACGTTCCCGCCCACCGACCCTGCGGTGCGCGCGAAGTACGAGGAACGCCTGGCCGAGATCGGCGTGGACGCGCTGCACGCGGAGCTTGCAGAGGTGGACCCGGCCGCCGCCCGCACCATCGAGGACAAGGACCCGCGCCGTACCGTGCGCGCCCTCGAGGTGATCGAGCTGACCGGCAAACCCTTCCAGGCCTCGCAGCCGCCGAAGAACGCAGCACCCCGCTGGGGCACGCGCATCCTGGGGCTGCGCACGAACGCCGAGTGGCTGAACCCGCGCATCGAGCTGCGCACGCGCATGATGTTTGAGCAGGGGCTTATCGACGAAACGCGTGGCCTGGTGGACGCCGGCCTCGTGCGAGAATCCACCGCCGGCCGCGCGATCGGCTACGCGCAGGTGCTGGCGATGCTCGACGGCGAGCTCACCGAAGACGAGGCCGTGGCGCAGACGATCACCGGCACGCGCCGGTACGTGCGCCGCCAGCGCTCCTGGTTTAACCGCGACCCGCGAACCGTGTGGCTGGACGCGGCCGGCGCGGACGTTGTGGGCGCCGCGTTAGACTCGCTGGCGTGAAATTTATCAAAGCGCACGCCACCGAAAACGACTTCGTCGTCCTCATCGACGTTGAGGACACCCTCGACGTGACCCCGGAGCAGGTCGCCTTCCTCTGCGACCGTCGCGCCGGCGTCGGCGGAGACGGGTTGCTGCGCGTGGTGCGCCGCGGGGGAACAGACGGCATGTGGTTCATGGACTACCGCAACGCCGACGGCACCGTCGCGGAGATGTGCGGCAACGGCATCCGCGCGTTCGCCCACGTGCTGGTGGCCGAGGGGCTGGAGGACGCCACCGAGTTCGACGTGGATACCCGCGCCGGTGTCAAGCACATCCGCGTGATCTCCGCCGACTGCGCCGACGCGATTGTGTCTGTGGGCATGGGCCGCGTGGAGGTCACTGGTGTCTCCACCGCATCGATGGGGGAGGCGCAGTTCGCCGGTATCGGCGTGGACGTGGGCAACCCGCACCTCGCATGCGTGATCCCGGGGATGACCTCCTCGGACCTGGCTGACATGGAGTTCGTGGCACCCGAGTTCGACCCGGAGTTCTTCCCCAAGGGGGTGAACGTGGAGGTGCTCACGGAGCTGGATCAGGGAGGCGTGCACATGCGCGTGTGGGAGCGCGGCGTGGGCGAGACCCGCTCCTGCGGCACCGGCACCGTCGCCGCCGCGCAGGCGGCGCTTGCGGACGCGGGCATCGAGAACGGCTCCGTGATCGTGAACGTTCCGGGAGGGGCCATCGAGGTCGTGCTCGAAGATGGCGAGGCCACCATGACCGGCCCGTCCACGATCGTGTTCCACGGGGAGCTGGCGGACGAGCTGTAAGCCGAAGACCTACGCCGGGCCGATTTCTTTCGCGGCCCGGCGTGCGTCGTCCCAGGCCTCCTGCAGTTCGAAGGCACGCTCGTCGGCGACGGTGAGGATGCGCTCCAGCTGCGCCTTGTCGGTGGAGGTGGACTCCAGGTAGCCGTCGATGCGCTCCAAGAAGCGCCGGGCGGAAGAGGCCCGCAGCAGAAATTCATTGACCTGCGGTACCGAGTTATCCGGGTTAGCCAGGGCGGGGTAGTGCAACGTGCGGTCCGCGATGTCGGAAGCGGACGCACCGTGCTGCAGCAGCTCGTAGGCGTCGAGCACCTCGGCGATGTCGTCGCGCGCGTACTGCAGCGACGACCGGATCGCCAGCACCTCCGGGTCAATCTGCACCCGTCGCACGAGCAATATCGCCCCGATGATCAGCAGAGCCGACAACATTAGACCCGGCAGTTTGAGCGTGAACACCAGCAGCACAACGGCAGCGAGCACGAGTGCGCCGATTAACGCTCTTGAGAGATCCCTGTTCGGTGAGCTCATCGGGAAGCCCCTGTAACGGCTAGTGGCCGCCGCACCCGCAGGATCCGCCGCAGCCCCCGCAGCCGCTGCCGGAAGGCGTCGGAATGGAGCCGGCCATCACGGCGGTGCCCGCGATCACGGAATCGCGTGCGGGCAGCTCGCCGTCGGGCAGACAAACGTCGAACGGGAACGCCGCATCGACGGAGACGTGGATGAAGCGCTGACCGGTCAGCGCGGAGGTGCGGTACTCCGCCTCCAGCACGCGGGCCGAAAACTCGGCGCCCGCATCCGGGGTAGTGGCGCTGCCGCTAGCCACGGCCTCGGCGCCGGGGGAAGCAACGGTGCCGACAACGGCGCCCGGGTGCAGGGCCAGGTAGGCCTCGGTGGATTCGTAGCGGTCCACCGCCAGGCCCAGGGCCGTGACGGAGAGTTCCTGCCACTCGAGCGCGGGATCGTCCACAAGCAGCGGCTCCTGCGCGAGGTTCAACGTCAGCGACGCCATGGCGTTGCCACGGGGATCGACCACGTCGGCCAGCGCGACGACGTCGTTAAGCGGCGTGATGTGCGCGTAAGCGCGGGTGACCGACTCGAAGCCCGCGAAGGTGGCGAACGGCTCCACAGCCAGGATGTTCAGCTGCGCGCCAGACGGGTCGGTGTACTGGATCAGCTGGCCTCCCCGGACTTCGCCGACGACGGCGAGGCGGTCAGTGGCGATCGCGGCTTCGACCGCGTCCTGCCACTTGTTAAAGCTCAAGCCGAGTGCGGAAAGATCGGTGCTGACTGCTGTACTCATGGCCGTTGATTCTAGTCAATCGCCCCGACCGGGAAGAATCCTGGGCCTCGCCGCGTTTAATCGGGTAGATATGACAGTGACAGATTCAACACACAGGAAAGATCGCTTTTTGCTTGAAGACGAACTGACGCCCGAGCAGCGCACCCACGATGAACTGCTGCGACAGGCGTTTCGCCACAACGAGCCACAGCCCGGTGCGGAACCCACGGTCGGTGCGCTGGACCTCGCCGACCGCAACGCGTTCCGCAGCGTTACCGGAGCCACCGAACTCCGCTCTGAAGAACAGACCGACGGGTACGAGGTTGAGTACCGCAAGCTCCGCCTGGAGGAAGTGCTCCTCGTCGGCGCGTGGACTGAGGGAACCACTGCGGAGATGGAGGCGAGCATGTGGGAGCTGGCGGCGCTGGCGAAAACTGCTGGCGCCGACGTGCTGGACATGCTGTACCAGAAGCGCGACAAGCCAGACCCGGGCACCTACATCGGCTCAGGCAAGGTGGCGGAGCTGCGCGAGATCGTGCAGGCCACCGGCGCGGACACGGTGATTTTCGACGGCGAGCTCTCGCCGTCGCAGATGATCGCGCTTGAGGAAGCGCTAAAGATCAAGGTGATCGACCGCACCATGCTTATCTTGGACATCTTCGCCCAGCACGCGAAGAGCAAAGAGGGCAAAGCCCAGGTGAGCCTCGCGCAGATGGAGTACCTGTACAGCCGCACCCGCGGTTGGGGCGGCAACCTGTCGCGCCAGGCTGGCGGCCGCGCCGGCTCCAACGGCGGCGTGGGCTTGCGTGGCCCCGGTGAGACGCGTATTGAGGCGGACCGCCGCCGCCTGCGCACCGAGATGGCGAAGCTGCGCCACCAGCTTCGCGACATGACCACGGCGCGCGAGGTCAAGCGCGCGCAGCGCCAGCGCTCCACCATCCCGAAGATCGCGATTGCCGGCTACACCAACGCGGGCAAGTCCTCGCTGATCAACGCGATGACGGGCGCCGGCGTGCTGGTGGAGGACGCGCTGTTTGCCACCCTGGACCCGTCCACACGCAAGGCGAAGCTCGCGGACGGGCGCAACGTGGTGCTCACCGACACTGTCGGGTTTGTGCGCCACCTGCCCACGCAGTTGGTTGAGGCGTTCAAGTCCACGCTTGAAGAGGTCGCCGGCGCCGACCTTTTGCTGCACGTCGTGGACGGTTCGGATGCGTTCCCGCTGAAGCAGATCGAGGCCGTCAACGAGGTGCTCGCCGAGGTCACCCGCGATTCCGGCGAGGAAATGCCCCCGGAGATCGTGGTGGTCAACAAGATCGACGAGGCCGACCCGCTGGTGCTGGCCGAGCTGCGCCACGCGTTTGAAAAAACCGGCCGCACGGCAGTGTTCGTCTCCGCGCTGACCGGCGAGGGGATTGAGGAGCTTGAGGCGCGCATCGAGCAGCACCTCAATTCCATTGACGCGCACGTGACCATGGTGGTGCCCTACACCCGCGGCGACGTGGTCAGCCGCGTCCACGACGAGGGCACGGTGCGCTCGGAGGAATACGAAGAGGCAGGCACGCGTATCGACGTCCGCCTGCCCCGCGTCCTGGCCGAGCAGTACGCGGAGTTCGTAGTCAGCTAGCTATCGGTTGAGCTTCGCCGCGGCATCCTCGTCGAGGATGACCGTGGTGCGCGGGTGGTTCTGCAGCACCGACGCCGGGCAGCCCGGGGACACCGGTCCCTCCACCAGCGCCTTGACCGCGTCGGCCTTGTTCGGGCCGGTGGCGATGAGCACGATGGTGTGCGCCTCCATGATGGTGCCCACGCCCTGGGTCAGGGCCTTGCGCGGCACCTGGTCCTCGTTGTCGAAGAAGCGGGCGTTGTCCGCCACCGTGGTGGGGTGCAGGTCGATTTCGCGCGTGCGCGAATCAAGGGCGCTAGGCGGCTCGTTGAACGCGATATGGCCGTTGGCGCCCACACCGAGGATTTGCACGTCCACGCCGCCGGCGGCTGCGATGCGCTGCTCGTAGCTGCGGGTTTCAGCTTCGGTGTCCGCCGGCAGGCCGTCGAGAGACTGCACCTTTGCATCGTCGATGTCGACATGGCTGGTGAATTCGCGGCGGATGGTGGCGTAGTAGGACTGCTCGTCGGAGCGTTCCAGGCCGACGTACTCGTCCAGGAGGAACGCGTCGCACTGTGCGAAACTCAAGCCTTCCTCGCGGTGGCGGCGGATCAACTCCATGTACGTGGGGGTCGGGGTTGAACCCGTGGCCAAGCCGAGGGTCGCGCCGTCACGAACAAACGGTTCGATGATGTCGGCTGCGGACACGCCTACTTCTTCGGCAGTGGGGCGCACAATGATTTCCATGATGCTCAAAATAGCAAGGCCTCACTGAGAGCTAATTACTTTGCCCGCCAGGCACCCCCGGCACAGGAAAAATCAGGTGGCGGGGTGATAATGGCATTTCGTGACTAACACTTTCGGCTGGACCATTCACGGAGACGGGCGCACAGTGCGCCCCGGGGCTGTTGTCGCCCCGGACGAGCGGCTGAGCTGGCCGCGCACCATCGGCATCGGCATGCAGCACGTGGTTGCAATGTTCGGAGCCACACTGCTAGTGCCCACCCTGACCGGATTCCCGGTGAACACCACGCTGCTGTTCTCCGGCCTGGGCACCATCATCTTCTTGCTGATCACCCGCAATAAAGTGCCCAGCTACCTGGGTTCGTCCTTCGCCTTTATCGCTCCGCTGACGGCTTCGCAGCAGTATAGCGTCGGCGCGCAGCTGGGCGGGGTGCTGCTGACCGGTGTGGCACTCATCCTTGTCGGCATCGTCGTTGAATGGGCGGGCAAACGCGTCATCGACGCGGTGATGCCACCCGTGGTCACCGGCGCCATCGTCGCGCTCATCGGCTTCAACCTGGCGCCGACCGCGGTGTCGAACGTGGAAACCCAGCCCTGGGTCGCGGCGGTAACGCTGCTGACGGTTGTGGTGGTCACCGTGGCCACCCGCGGGCTGCTCTCGCGCCTTTCCATCCTCATCGGCGTGCTCGTCGGTTGGCTGTTTGCTGCCATGAGCGGAGGGCTCGGCGAGGACGCGCTGCAAACGATCGCCGACGCCCCGTGGATCGGCCTGCCGCAGTTCCACCGCCCGGAGTTCCACGTCTCCGCCGTGCTGGTGACCCTGCCGGTGTTGGTCGTGCTGATCGCGGAGAACGTCGGCCACGTCAAGGCCGTATCCGAGATGACTGGGCGCAACCTCGACGACATGCAGGGCCGCGCGCTGATCGGCGACGGCATCGCCACCACGCTCGCCGGCGGTTTCGGCGGGTCCGGCACCACCACCTACGCCGAGAACATTGGCGTGATGGCGGCGACGAAGGTGTACTCCACCGCAGCGTATTGGGTCGCCGCCGCGTTTGCGATTGTGCTGGCGTTCATCCCGAAGTTCGGTGCCGTGATCTTCACCATCCCCGCCGGCGTGCTCGGCGGCGCGTGCCTGGTGCTCTACGGGCTCATCGGCATGCTGGGCGTGCGTATCTGGCAGGACAACAAGGTGGACTTCACCGATCCCGCGAACCTCACCGCGGCCGCGGTCGCGCTGATTGTGGGCATCGGCAACCTCACTCTCGATGTGGGCGCTGTAACGCTGGAAGGCATCGCGCTGGGCTCCGTCGGCATCATCGTGATCTACCCGCTGATGCGTTGGGCGTACGACACCTTGGGGGAGGGGCAGTACCGCAAGGACTTCGAGGTGCCGAAGCCGTCGACGTTCTAGCGTCCGGTACTTGCTGCACGCGAAAACGCCCGGGCGACGTGTGCCCGGGCGTTAGCTCGTCGTAAAGCGAAAAGCGCTTACTCCTCGTCGAGGTTCTGCTCGATCAGGGCCGCGATCTTCTCGACGGCGTCTGCGTTATCGGAGGTGACAGTGACTTCGTCGCCGTGCTCGGCACCCATAGCCATGATCATCAGCGAGGAGGCAGCGTCCGTCTCGTCGTCATCGTCGCCGCCGACAAGGGTCAGCAGAATCTCGTCGTCGTACTCGCCGGCAGCATCTGCGATCACCGTGGCCGGGCGAGCGTGCAGCCCGACGGTGGAACCGACCTTCACAGTCTTGGAAGCCATTCGGGTGTCCTTTCCGTTGTTTTTCATTCAAGTCTGCAACGAGTGTAGGTCGCATTCATGCGAAGATGCCACCATTTTCGCGCAGAAAGTCAAAGAACGCCCCAGTGAAATACGTCGGGCGGCGCACCGAGGGTTACTGGGGCTGCGCGAGCACGACCTCGATACCGTGCGAGCGCAGTTCGTCCACGAACGCGGAGGGCGCTTCGGCGTCGGTGATCACCACGTCGATGTCCGTCAGCGGCGCGAAGCTGACCACATAGTCGTTGCCCAGCTTCGTGGAGTCGCACAACACGACAACCCTGCGGGCGTTGGTGACCATCGCGGCCTTCACCGCCGCCTCCTTGGCGTCCACAGTGGACAGGCCGTGGCCGATGGACAACGCGTTGGTGCCCACGAACGCCACGTCGGCGCGCAACAGAGCGAGGGTGCGAAGCGCGGTACTGCCGACGACTGCCTGACTGATCGGCCGGACTGAGCCGCCGAGAAGCTGCACATCGTGCAATCCGGAATCGCTCAGCTCCAATGCAGTGGGGATGGAGTTGGTCACCACCGAGTACTCCCGGTCCCCGCGGGTCTCCGCCAGACGCCTGCCCAAGCTGCTGATCGTCGTGCCCGAGTCCAAAAAGATGGTGCAACTTTGCGCATCCGGCACGAACTGCAGCGCGGTTTCCGCAATCGCGGCTTTAGCGGCAAGGGAGGCGCGCTGACGGGTATCCAGCGGAATTTCCGTCGAGCGGTAGGACTGGCTCGCCACTGCGCCGCCGTGGACGCGGTGCACAGCGCCTTCGTCGTGCAATGCCGAAAGGTCACGGCGGATGGTCTCCGCGGTGACGTCGAAGCGCTGCGCCAACTCAGTGACGTTGACGCGGCCTTCAACTGCGGTCAAAGACGCGATTTGGCGTCTACGCTCCTCGGCGTACATCGATCTCCTGCGCTTGTCGTTATGTGATTTCCGGTCTGTGGGGCTGCGGCTGCTCGATGCAAACGCACCGACTACAGCGTACGGAACACCGAGATGACACGCCCCATGATCTCCGCTTCGTCGCCCTTAATCGGCTCGAAGGCATCGTTGTGGGGCAACAGCCACACACCGGTGGAGTCGCGGTGGAACTCCTTGACCGTCGCCTCACCGTCGAGCAACGCCGCGACGAACTCGCCCTCCTCGGCGTTCGGCTGGGAGCGGACAACCACCCAGTCGCCGTCGAGGATGCCGGCGTCGCGCATGGATTCGCCGACGACCTTGAGCATGAACACATCGCCGTCACCGAGCAGCTCCTCGGGCAGGGGGTAGTAGGTGTCCACGTTCTCCTCGGCGAGGATCGGGGCACCCGCGGCAATCTGTCCGACTACCGGCACGTAGCGGGCATTGCCAGAATCTTCCGGCTTCGCCTCCTGCGGCTTGCGCTTCTTTCGGCCGGCTTCCGGCATTTGGCGCAAGTCCACGGCGCGGGGCTTGTTCGGGTCGCGGCGGAGGAATCCCTTCTTCTCCAGCTCTTTGAGCTGGTATGCGACAGACGAGGTGGACTGCAGCCCGGCCGCGTCACCGATCTCGCGGATGCTCGGCGGGTAACCGCGCAGGACCACAGCGTCCTGAATGACCTGGAGGATCCGGCGCTGGCGGTCTGACAGCGCGTTGTAATCCGGGTTGCCTGGATCGGACTTCTTTCGTGCCATGACGTTCTCCTTGGACTCGGTGGCGTTGTGCGCCTACGAACCTACCAGATAGGGCACTCATGTTCGATGGGTGCAAGCTTTGGATGGACACGTATTGAACGTGATGCTATAAATCGAACACGTAAGCGTATTCGAACAAATGAACGTTAGAACGTTCGAGCGTGTCGGTGCCGAACGTAGAGTGTGCCGCAGAAAGAAGGGAGACACACCATGTCAGTTGCAATCAATCCAGTACACAACACGTTAGTTGGACGCGCCGGAGCCGCATCTGTGGTCCCTCCGGCAGAAGTCTGGGATGTTGAATCCGCACCGAAGCGTCGAACAGGCGGCGCCGGTGTTCGAGCGATTTCCGGATCCCATCGAACGGGTGCTCGCTCATCCGTCAAGGGGAGTCTGGACGGTCCTTCCAATGTGAACGCGTTCGAAACACGGCACGAGACGCGCGATACGCTCCTGCTCGGCGTGTGCATGACTGCGGCGCTGCTTATCGGTTCCGCATTCGGCGGTGTTTTCTCGGCGCAAGCAGAGGATCCTTCGTCCATGTCCAGTGGCCAGGCGGCTCATTCGGCTGTGGCGGCAACTGCGCGCTAGGCAGGGCGTAGACTCACGGCTACGCCAAGCCTTGAAAACTATGGGGGTGGAAGACCGTGTTTTGTCCTTTTTGCCACAACGAGCAATCTCGTGTGACTGACTCGCGGCTGGTCGAGGCCGGCTCAGCAATTCGCCGCCGCAGAGAGTGCACCGAGTGCGGGGGGCGTTTCACCACAGTGGAAAAGGCCGTCCTCACTGTTGTGAAACGCAACGGCGTGAGCGAACCGTTCGACCGCGACAAACTTATCGTCGGCGTGCGCAGAGCATGCCAGGGCCGCGATGTCACCGATGACGCATTGAAGCGTCTGGCCCAAGAAGTGGAAGAGACTGTGCGCGCGCAGGGCAGCTCGCAGGTGCCCGCCCACGAGATCGGCCTGGCCGTCCTCGAACCGCTGCGTGTCCTCGACGAGGTGGCGTATCTGCGCTTCGCCTCCGTGTACAAGTCGTTCGAGAGCGCGGACGACTTCGAATCCGAAATCCGGCTCATGCGCCGCCGCGACCGCGAAGATTTCTAACCCGCGGCCATGGCGCTAACGCAGCGCGTCAATCTTTTTCTCAATGCGACGCTGGCTCACCGGCCTCGGCGTGCCCAGCCGCTGCGCAAACAGGCTCACCCGCAGCTCCTCAATCAGCCACAAAATGTCCTTGTAGGCCTTGGTCTTTGTCCGGCCCGCAGGCAAGGACTTCATACGCTGCGCCAAGTAAGCCTTCACCGAATCAATCACGGACTGCCGGTCGGCGTCGCGGTCCGGATCTAGGCGCATGTCCTCCAACCGGATCCGCATCGCGTCGATGTAGCGGGGCAAATGCTGCAAGTGGCCGATGCCGTGAACGGTTACCGCGTGCTTCGGCAGGAAGAACTGCAGCTGCGACGTCATGTCGTCGATAGCTGGGCCTTCCCACTGCCGCAGCTCCGCTGCAATGTTCGCGTACTCTGCGAGCGCCGGCGCCAACGTGACCACCACACGGCGCACACCTCCTGCGACCTGGGGCCGGATTTCGCCCACCAGCGCGTCGAACTCCTCGGGGGAGCGCACCGGCCCGCCGGAGGAGAACATCAGGTCGCGGATCACAGCGACGCGGGCGTCCTCCACAAGCCCGTCGGCGCCGCCGTGCGGGTAGCGGTCCACCGCCACCTTCTGCCGCAGCGGCAGCCCCTTGGTCATCTGCCCCGCGTTGACAGTGATCTCCCGCAGCAGCAGCGTCAGCGTCGCCGTGACCATCGAGGCGTCCGCGGTGGCCTTCGTCGGATGCACGGTGACCTTCACGCCGTCCTTGGTGGCCTCGAGTGCCGGGTAGGCGTCGACCTCGTTGCCGTCGATAGTGGTGGTTACCGTCTCCGGCACCGCGCCGAGGGAGTCGGTGGTCCACTTCGCCACCGCATCCGATTCAGATGTGCGGCCGGCCTTGGACACGGAGGACTTGATCTTGCCGGCCTGGCGGCGCTTCAACGCACCGAGGTCCGTGTCGTGGTCGACCACTTTGCCGCGGCGGTCGATCGCCGCGAACGTGACCTTCAGGTGGTCCGGGAGCGCGGCCGGGTTGAAGTCGGCACCGTTGATGCCGCGCCCGCCGACGCTTCTGAGAGCCTCCGCGAGTGCCTCGGCAAACGGTGTTTCCCGCAGCTCCCGCTCGCTGACGCCGTCAGCGTCCTGCTGCGCGCGGATCGCGTCGAGGGCGCGCTCGGCGAAGTCGGGCGCCGGCACCACGGTCTTGCGCAGCGCCTTCGGCAGCGTGCGGATGTATTCCGCGGCTAGTTCGGAGCGCAGGCCCGGCACCAGCCAGTCAAAACCGTCGGGCCGCAGGTTGGCCAGAAGCGGCACGGGCACGTCCACGGTGACGCCGTCGAACGGATCGCCCGGCTCGAACTTATAGCGCAACGCGTAGTCGATGGAGCCTTGGCGCCACACCTCGGGGAAGGCGGCGGAGGAGGAGTCCACGCCTTCGTCGTCGAGAAGCGCGGCTGGGTCAAAGTCCAAGTAGTGCTTGTCCTCGGCCCGCTTTTTCTTCCACCACGAGTCGAAGTGGCGGGCGGTGGTGACACTTTGCGGCAAGCGCGAGTCGTAGAACTCGAACAGGGTGTCCTCGTCCACCACCAATCCGCGGCGGCGCACCTTTTCCTCCACCTCAGCGGCTTCGGCGAGTAGGGCTTCGTTGTGGTCGATGAAGTGGTGGTGGCGGTTCCAGTCGCCCTCGAGCAGGGCGTGGCGAATAAACATGTTGCGCGCGCCCTCGGCATCCACGCGGTGGTAAGGCACAAGCCGGTCGCGCACGATGGTCACGCCGTAGAGCATCGACTTCTGGTGCACCATCGCGGCCGAGCGCTTCCGCGACCACACAGGCTCGGAGTAGCTGTGCTTCATCAGCTCGCCCGCGGCAGCCTCCACCCAGGCGGGCTCGATCTTTGCCACGTCGCGCGCCCACAGGCGCGAGGTTTCCACCAGCTCGGCGGCCATGAGGAACTCCGGGGGCTTTTTGCTTAGCGACGACCCGGGGAAGACCAAGAACCGCGTCCCGCGCGTACCCTGGAACTCCTTCGAGTTGCCGTCGCGGGCGCCGATGTTGGACAAAAGGCCCGTGAGCAGCGACTTGTGGATCGCGTCGGCGTCGCGCTCGCCGGCGACGTTCTCGGCTCGGGACCAGCCCAGCTGGCGCTCCACGTCGCGAAGCTGGCGCACGAGGTCGAACCATTCGCGGATGCGCATGTAGTGCAAAAACTCGCGCTTCATGCGCTTGCGGAAGGCGTTGCCGGATAGCTCGTCGCGTGAGTCGCCGATGTAGTCCCACAGCTTGAGCGAGGACAGGAAATCCGATGTGGCGTCTTTGAACCGGGCGTGGGCCTGGTCAGCCTGGGCCTGGTATTCCAGAGGGCGCTCGCGTACGTCCTGGATGGTCATGCTGGCTACGATCACGGTGACGTCGTCGAGCACACCGAGCCGGTTGGCCTCCACCAGCATGCGCGCCATCTTCGGGTCCACCGGAATGCGCGCGATGTCGCGCCCGACGTCGGTGAGCACGGGTGCGCCGTCGCGTTCTTTGTCCGAGATCGCGCCGAGCTCGTGCAGGAGCAGCAGGCCGTCGCGCACGGCCTTCTTATCCGGCGGCTGGATGAAGGGGAAGTCGTTGATGTCGCCGAGGCGCAGGGAGATCATCTGCAGCACCACGGAGGCCAGGTTGGTGCGCAGGATCTCCGGGTCGGTGAACTCGGGGCGCGCCTCGAAGTTGTCCTCGGAGTACAGGCGGATGGCCACACCGTCGGCGATACGGCCGGAGCGGCCGGAGCGTTGGTTGGCGGAGGCCTGGGAGATCTCCTCGATGGGCAGTCGCTGCACCTTGGTGCGCGTGGAATAGCGCGAGATGCGCGCCAGGCCGGTGTCCACCACGTAGTGGATCCCCGGCACGGTCAGCGAGGTCTCCGCGATGTTGGTGGACAGCACGATGCGCCGACCGGAGTGCGGGGCAAAGACTCGGTGCTGCTCCGCATTCGATAGGCGGCCGAACAAAGGCACGACCTCGACGCCGCGCCAGTGCTGCTTTTCAATGGCCTCCATGCAGTCGCGGATGTCGCGCTCGGAGGCGAAGAAGCACAAGATGTCGCCTTTGCCTTCGCCCATGAGCTCCTTGCAGGCTTCGACCACACCGTCGATCATGTCGGTGTCGATCTCCTTGACGGAGCCGTCTTTTGCCTGCACCTGCTCCACCAGGGGGCGGTAGCGGATCTCCACCGGGTAGGTGCGGCCAGAGACCTCGATGATGGGGGCGGGGTTGCCCTCGGCGTCGGCAAAGTGCTCGGCGAAGGCTTCCGGGTCGATGGTTGCGGAGGTGACGATCACCTTCAGATCCGGACGCTTCGGCAGCAGCCGCTTGAGGTACCCGAGCAAAAAGTCGATGTTCAGCGAGCGTTCGTGCGCCTCGTCGATGATGATCGTGTCGTAGGCGTTGAGGAACCGGTCGCGCTGCATCTCCGCGAGCAGGATGCCGTCCGTCATCAGCTTCACCGCCGTGGATTCGGAGACCCGGTCGTCGAAGCGGATGGCGTAGCCGACGGACTCGCCGATGTCCTGGCCCAGCTCGTCGGCGATGCGCTCCGCCACAGTGCGCGCGGCGAGCCTGCGCGGCTGCGTGTGCCCGATCAGGCCTCGGCGCCCGCGGCCCAGCTCCAGCAGCATCTTCGGGATCTGGGTGGTTTTGCCGGAGCCGGTCTCGCCCGCGATCACCACGACCTGGTTGTCGCGCACCAGCTCTATGATGTCCTCGCGCCGCGCGGACACCGGCAGGTGCTCCGGGTACGTGATCTCGGGGATGAGGGCATCACGCTTAGCGACGGCAGCTGCCGCCTTGTCCACGTCCGCGCCAATCGCCGCCAGGGCTTCGGGCGAGTTGGCCTTCTTCAGACGCCGGCGGAACCTGCGCACGTCAGCGAGCGGGACGCCGTCGAGTGCCTCATACAGCTGCGGCTTCGTGGGAGGTGAGGTAGGGGATGCGTGCTCATTCATAACCAGAGCGTGAGTCTAGCGCGGCAGCAGCTTACGGCTCGATTCCGTCGCTTCCTTGAAGGCGCGGGAGACTAACTCGCCGAGCTGCTCGAACTCCGGACGGCGACGAGACGAAGCCCGCATTGCGAGCCCGACGGTGCGTTTCGCGTCCACGCCCGGGCCGAAGGCGGAAACGGCGATGCCGGGGCGCGCGCACTCGGTGGACAAGGCGGAGACGGGCACCAGCGTGGAGCCGAGTCCGGCCACCACCAGCTGCACCACCGTGGTCAGCGACGCCGCGCGGGTGACTGACTGCGCGCCGGGGGAGCGGTTGACCTCCGCGATCTTGCACAACTCCACGATTTGATCGCGCAGGCAGTGCCCGTCGTCCAGCAACAGCAGATCGAGGTCGTGCAGCGCGTTCAGATCGAGGTCTCCTCTGCCGGCCACGGGATGGTCGGGGGAGGTGATCACCGCGAAGGTTTCGTCGTAGAGCGGGATTTCCGACACCCCGGTGGCGCCGGTTGGGGTGGCGAGCACTGCGACGTCGATCTGCCCGTCGCGAAGCCGCTGCAGCAGCTCCTCGGTCTGGTTCTCCACAATGCGCGGCTCCAAGTCCGGGTACTCCTCCTCGATGAGCTTCAGCAGCGTCGGCAGGATGTACGGGGCGATGGTGGGGATCACGCCGATGTTCAGCGGCCCGGCCAGCACCCCGAGGGCGCCGCGGGATTGCGCCACGAACGCGTCGGCAGCTTCCAGCGTCGCCTTCGCATAGGGGAGGAGCTCCTCGCCGGTGGGGGTGACGATGACGCGCCGGGTGGAGCGCTCGATGAGTTGGATGCCCAAGCCGGCCTCCAAGGCGGCGAGCGCCTGTGAGAGGGACGGCTGCGAGATGCCGAGCTTGTTCGCCGCGGAGACGAAGTGCTTTTGCTCGGCGACGGTGACAAACGTCCGGAGCTGAGCCAGCGTCGGTTTATACTCTCGATTAGCCATGCCTATGAACCTACACGAAGTTCATAGGTTTTTACGTTGAAAGCGGGCGCGTTCTGTGTCATACTGGTTGCTGTCCGTTGAAAATCACCTTTGACCAGTTTCTTTGGAGGAATTTCTATGCCGATCATGACCGTTGGAGAGCGTTTCCCGGAGTTCGACCTTGTCGCGCTGAAGGGCGGCAACCTGAAGGAAGCTAACGCGGCTACTCCGGACGACTACTTCGAGAACGTGTCGCTGGACAAGTACGAGGGCAAGTGGAAGATCGTCTTCTTCTACCCGAAGGACTTCACCTTCGTCTGCCCGACCGAGATCGCCGCATTCGGCAAGCTCAACGAGGAGTTCGAGGACCGCGACACCCAGGTGCTCGGCGGCTCCACCGACAACGAGTACTCCCACTTCAACTGGCGTGCGACCCACGAGGACCTGCTGGACATCCCGTTCCCGATGTTCGCTGACGTCCGCCACGACCTGATCCGCGCGCTCGGCGTCGAGAACGCTGACGGCGTGTGCGACCGCGCAACCTTCATCATCGACCCGGACGGCATCATCCAGTTCGTCTCCGTCACCCCGGACGCTGTCGGCCGCAACGTCGACGAGGTTCTGCGTGTGCTCGACGCGCTGCAGTCCGAAGAGGTCTGCGCCTGCGATTGGCAGAAGAACGACCCGACCAAGAACATCGACAAGATGGCCGTGGTCCAGGAGTCCCTGAAGTAAACCCTTTTTCAGTTAAACCCGTCCGGCAAAGGAGAACATGATGTCGATTGAGAACCTGCGCGGCGCACTGCCCGAGTACGCGAAGGACCAGAAGCTCAACCTCGGTTCGCTGACCCGCTCCACCGAGCTCAGCGAGCAGCAGCTCTGGGGTACCCTGCTCGCCTCCGCGGCAGCGACCCGCAACGCGAAGGTCATCGCAGAGATCGCTGAGGAAGCCAAGGAGCACCTCTCCGAGGAGGCTGTGGAGGCCGCGTACGGCGCCGCCACCGTCATGGCGATGAACAACGTCGCCTACCGCGCCAAGGGCTGGCTCGGCGACGATTACGCCAACGTGAAGTTCGGCCTGCGCATGAACATCATCTCGAAGCCGGGCGTGGAAAAGGCCGATTTCGAGCTGTGGTCGCTCGCTGTTTCCACCATCAACGGCTGCGAGCACTGCGCCGTGGCGCACGCCAACACCGTCCGCGAGGAGGGTGTGACCAAGGAGCAGGTCTGGGAGGCCGTCAAGGTCGCCGGCGTTGTCCAGGCTGTGGCTCAGGCAATCACCATCGAGGACGCCCGCTAAGCATTAACGCTTGACGACGGCACGACCTCCGGCAAGCCCAGCCCCGCATATGGCGGGGAATGCCGGAGGTTTCGTCGTGAAGCGGGTGAAACCAGACCTCATGCCGAGCGCACCTGCAAAACCCCAGGTCGCGCCCGCGCTTGAGGTCTGGTTTTGCGCTGAGGTCTGGTTTATCGCGTGGAGCGAGAGCCCAGGGTGCTCCCTGTATATCTAGGTGGACGGGGGTATTAGTTCCGGATGCCAGCAGGATCGTGGATCACGCCGAAGCGGTGCAGCGTCGCAGAGACGGACTGCTCTAGCAGGTAGGGAAGGAGCTCGCGGCGCCCGTCGATAAGCACGGGCCCGTCGATGACCGCAGTTGCGACGTCGCCGTAGAGCTCCTCAGGCGCGCGTCCCACCACGCGGATGCGGTCAGGCGTGCCGGTGACGGCGTGCGCGTCGACGGCCACATCGGCTGCCTCGAGCTCACGCGCAATCGCATCCGGGGCGACCACGCACACCTCGGTTCCGGTGATCGCGGCGGCGAGTAGCTGGCGGTACACCTCGCGCAGCTGGTAGCCCTCGCCGACGTAGACCACGACCGGCTCGAGGGTGCTGCGGTAGCGGAAGATGTTGGCCTCGGAGCGCAGGCCGGAGTGGTCGTGGCCGCGGCCGAACTCGCTATCCCACGCGCGCTGGTCGTACTCGGCGGCGCGGGAAAGCCACCCGAAGTCCTCGTCGCTGACGTTGGCACGGAAAGCGTCGAGAAGCTCCTGCACCTTCGCCGAGATACTTACACCTAACGACGGCGCCAGCTCCGCCCGCTCCCGCCAAGTGCCCATCTGCGCAACGTAGTTCGGCCCGCCCGCCTTCGCGCCGGGCCCCACGGAGGACTTCTTCCAGCCGCCGAACGGCTGGCGCTGCACGATCGCGCCGGTGATGCCGCGGTTGACGTAGACGTTGCCGGCCTCGACGCGGTCGAGCCACGTGGTGATCTCCTCGCCATCGAGGGTGTGGATGCCTGCGGTGAGGCCGAAGCCGGTGGAGTTTTGCCACTCAATCGCCTCGTCCAAGTCCTTGGCGTGCATGATGCCCAGCACCGGGCCGAAGCACTCGTTCTGGTGGTACCAAGAGCCGGGCTGCACGCCGTCGCGGATGCCGGGGGACCAGAACTTGCCCTCCTCGTCGAGTTTGCGGGGTTTCAGCAGCCATTTCTCGCCAGGCTCCGGGGTGGTCAGGCCGCGCTCCAGCTTTTCGCCTGGGGCTTCGATCAGGCCGTTCATGGTGGTGGACAGGTCGGTGCCCGGGCCCACCACGAGGGTGGAGGCTGCGTCGAGCAGCTGGTTTTTCAACCGGTCGGACTCGCCGGCGGAGCCGACGAGGATGGCCAGCGAGGCCGCGGAACACTTCTGACCCGAGTGGCCGAATGCGGACAGGTACAGGTCGTTGACCGCGAGGTCAGGGTCGGCGGACGGGGTGATGATGATGGCGTTTTTGCCGGAGGTTTCCGCCATGACGTTGAGCTTCGGGTTCCAGGACTTGAACAGCTGCGCTGTTTCGGATGCGCCGGTGAGGATGATGGCGTCCACGGCGTCGTCGGTAAGCAGCGCCTTGCCCGCCTCGCCCTCGTCCGCGCGCACGTACTGCACGGTGTCCGCGTGAATGCCCTTGTCGGCGAAGACCGCCTGGATGCAATCCGCGATAAGCTTGGCGCACTGCGTCACCTGCGGCGCCGGCTTGAGGATCACGGCGGAGCCTGCGGCCAGCGCAGCCACCACGCCACCGGTGGGGATGGCTACCGGGAAGTTCCACGGTGGGACGACCACGGTGAGCCTGTTCGGCTCGAAGTCCGCGGCGATCTCGTCCAGGTGGCGGGCGCTGTCGGCGTAGTAGGTACAGAAGTCGATCGCCTCAGAGATCTCCGGGTCGGACTGGTCCACCGTCTTGCCGGCCTCGTGTGCGGCGACCGCGACGAAGTCGCCGCGGCGGCGTGCAATTTCGTCACCGATGGTGTCCAGGATGTCTGCGCGCTCGTGCGCGGAGAGCGAACCCCAGGCCTTCTGGGCTTCCTGGGCGCGGGCGATATGGTCGGAGATCACGGAGGGATCCGTGATCTCATCTCCGGTGTCTACAGCCGGCGGGTTCTCCAGGTGCTCGATTGCCCACGCACGGTTGGCTTCGAGCGCCGGGTCCGTGTCCGGCTCGTTGAAGAAGCGCCCGGTTGTGCCAGCTTCTGCGGCCACCTGGCGTCCGGTCTCGTTGCTGCGATCCTGTACCCGGTTCGGTCCGTTGTGCACGTCCCAGCGGTTGTCCACCGCCCAGCGGAAGACGTTCTCTTGCTCTTTAATCGGGTCGCACTTGGCGGTCTTCGGGGCGAATAGGGCATGCAGGAAGTTCTGCGGTGCGGCGTTTTCTTCGAGGCGGCGCACCAGGTAACTCACCGCCACGTCGAAGTCTTCTTTACGCACGACCGGGGTGTAGAGGATTTGGTGGCCGTAGGCTTCGCGCACGATTTCTTGCTGCGCCGGCGACATGCCTTGCAGCATCTCGGAATCGAGCATGTGGGCGACTCCGCGGCGCTGCGCGAGCTCGTAAGCGAGGGCAGAGGTGAACAGGTTGTGTGATGCGATGCCGATGGCGACGCTGTCGGCGTACTCGGGGCGGACGATGAAGTCGAGCAGACGGTAGTAGTTCGCATCCACTTCGTCTTTGGTCAGGTATGGCGCCTGCGCCCAGCACTTGACCTCCGCGTGGTGACGCTCCATGGACAGGTTCGCACCCTTGACCAGGCGGATCTTGATCTTGGAGCCACCGTCGGCCACGCGCCTGTTTGCAAAGTCTGCGAGGTACTCCAATGCACCGAGCGTGTCGGGCAGGTACGCCTGCAGCACGATGCCGCCCTGATAGTTCTTGAACTCGTCCTCGCTGAGCAGCTGGGTGAACACGTCGAGCGTGAGGTGGAGGTCGTGGTACTCCTCCATGTCCATGTTGATGAACACCTGGGGGCTGCGGTCGCGCGCGGCACGGTACAGCGGGCGGATGCGGTCTTTGACCAGGCGCACGCACTCGTCGTAGTCCCAGTGGTTGAGCTGGGAGACCATCGAAGACGCCTTGACGGACACGTAGGTCACCCGCGGGTTCTTGATCAGGTTGAGGGTTCGCTCGGCGCGGTCCGTCGCCTCCTTCTCGCCGAGCACGGCCTCGCCCAGCAAGTTGAGGTTGAGCTGCTCGCCGCGCTTTTCCGCATTGTCGAGCAGGTTGTTCAGCGCGTCCGACTCGGCGTCGAGCACGAGGTGGCCGACCAGCTGGCGCAGGCGCATGCGCGCAGCCGGGACAACCACAAACGGCAGGAACGGTCCGACGAAGGCGCCGGCGCCGACGAGCAGGGCATTGATGCGGCCAAGGAAGGAGGCGTCGACGCCCCTGGTGATTGCGCGCAGCGCGTTTGCGGCCACACGGTTGTCCTCGGGGCGCATCACGCGGTCGACGAAATCCATGGTGAAACGGACACCTTTGTCGTCGCGAAGCATCTCCGCGAGCTGCTGCGTCTGGGCGTCATTCGCATCCGCGTCGGCGGTGGCTTCCATCCAGTGGTACGCGCGGGCGACGGCTGCTTCCACGACGTTGTCGAGGTCAGCGCTGTTAGCCGGCGGGAGCTGATTGGCGAGCAAGTTCGGCATATGTGTTCCTTACCACTAACACAGTCGGATGTGATAGACATCAAGCTAATCTAAAAGTCCGTAAGGGACCACTGATTTAGGCAAGATTCTCCGCGTGCACGAAAAAGCCCCGGAAAACGCTGGTTTCCGGGGCTAGGGGTAAGGGGGGATTAAAGGCCGCCGAAGGGGCCGCGCAGCGGATCGAACGGCGCGATGGTCTCGTTCACCTCACCGGTCTCGATCTGCTTCGCCAGCATCTTGCCCGACAGTGGGCCGAGGATGATGCCCCACATGCCGTGGCCGCCGTTGGTGTAGACGTTGGGCACCTTGGTCGCGCCCACCAGCGGCAGGCCGTCCGGGGTCACCGGCCGGGAGCCGACCCACTCGTCCTGGCGGTCCTCCCAATCGATGCCGCGGAAGAATGGTTTGGTGGTGTGGATCATGGACGCGATGCGGCCGGGCTGGAACGGCTCGTCCGGGCCGCGGAACTCCATCGTGCCGGCGATGCGGAAGCGGCCCTGGTACGGGGTGCAGGCGATCTTCGGGTCCGGAAGGTACACCGGGCAGGTTGCCGGCTCTGCGGTCTCCACGGAGAAGGAGTAGCCGCGGCCCGCCTGAATCAGCGTGGTCACGCCGAGGTCCTTGGCCAGTTTCGGCAGCCACGCGCCGGTGGCCAGCACCACGTTGTCGGCGTGCAGCCACTCGCCGGTGGCCAGCTTCACGGCCGGCTTGCGGGTGGAGGTGACTTCCACCACCTCCACGCCGGTGGTGACCTTGCCGCCGCGCTCCACGATGGAGTCCGCGATTGCTTGGCAGTACGGGCCCGGCTCGATGAACCGCTGGCCGCCCATGCGGAAAGTCGCGCCCACCTTGTCGGTGAGCATCGGGGCGTCCCTGCGGGCGTCGTTGAGCGTGATCTGCTCGAACGGGATCTCCTGGCCGTGGCGCTGAGCGCCGTCGACCTCCTTGAGGAAGCCGCTGGCCTTCTTCTCGTTTTCGAAACCGATGATGAACGGGCCCTCGTTGGTGGTTGCCTTCACGCCGCCGGCCTCGAGCTCGTCGAAGGCCGCGAGGGCTCCGAGGTCCGCCTTGGTCAGGCCCGCCATAGTCTTTTCCCAGGCGCGGCCGGTGGCGTGCGCCATGAAGTTGGCGCAGAAACGCCACAGCTTCGGGTCGATGCGCACCGGCACATCGAGCGCTGCGTGCTTATCAAACAGTGCGGTCGGACCGTACGCCCACAGACTCGAGTTCGACAGGGGAATGGTCTTGCCCGGTGCCAGCCAGCCGGTGTTGCCCCAGGACGAACCGGCGGCGACGTCGATGCGCTCGAGCACCTCCACCTCATGGCCGTACTCCTGTAGATGCCACGCGGTGGAAAGGCCGGTCATGCCAGCTCCCACGACGATCGTGCGGGTCATTTATGGTCCTCCTCACAAAGAATGTCGATTGTGCTGAGGGCAATGTACCGCAGCGAACACCTCGCCGGCCCGCATTTCGCCTATCGACGTCCCTTCGGTTACCCCCCCTTGATCACCAACCCAGAGAGTCGCACTTCACCGGCCTCATCGGAGGCATCCAGGTCGACAGTGCCGTGCAGCTGGAAGGCGTTGTCGCCCTCCGGGTCCTTGATGATCTGGGAGACTGTCCACGACCGGCCTGTGGTGTCCGCAAGGTGGAAAAACTCTGGCCCGCGCGCGTCGGGGCCCAGGTCCACATCGTCGTACTCGTCGAAGTAGTCGTCCATCGCCGCCGGCCAGTCCACACGCGCGTCCGGTTCTAAGTAGTCCAGCATCTCCGCCAGCTGGTCCTCCTTTTCGTAGGCGAACAGCTCCACCAGGCGGAAGAAGTAGTTGCGCACCATGATGGTGAAGGCGCGGCGGTTCGCAGTAAGCGCCGTGGGGTCCTCCACGCCGAAGGCGAGCTCGCGGTCGATGGTGTCCTGGCTCACCGGCTGGTCGTCCCCGGTCATGTGCGCCCACTCGTCGATGAGCGAGGAATCCACCTGCCGGATCAACTCGCCGAGCCAGACGACGATGTCCTCCAGCTCCTCGTTCATGTACGCGTCCGGGATGGAGTAGGACAGGGTGCGCCACGCGTCGGTGAGGTAGCGCAGCACCACACCCTCGGAGCGGGCCAGCCCGTAGGTGGCAATGAGGTCCGAGAACGTCATCGCGTGCTCGATCATGTCGCGCACCACGGACTTCGGTGACAGTTCGAATTCCTTGGCCCAGGGGTTGCCCTGGGTAAACGTGTCGAAGGCCTCGTCCAGTTCGTCGGCGAGCGGTTTGGGGTAGGTCACGTCCTCGATGATCGCCATGCGCTCGGTGTAGTCCACGCCCTCGGCTTTCAGCGCCGCGATCTCCTCGCCGCGGGCGGCGGTTTGCTGGGCCTGCAGCAGCTGGCGCGGGTCGTCCAAGATCGCCTCGAACGCGGAAATCACGTCCAGCGTGTAGGTCTCCGACTCCGGGTCCAGCAACGTGAGAAACGCCAGCGCGAAGGGGGACAGCGGCTGGTTCAGCGCGAAATCGCGGTCCAGCTCCTGGGTCAGGGTGTACGGCCTGTACGCGGGAGAATCCGGCGTGCGCTCGACGACCCCGGCGTTGATCAGGCCGCGGAACAGGTTCACGGCCTGGATGATGTCGCGGTTCTGTTTCGCGCGCGGGTCGTGGTTCGTGCGCAGCAGATGCCGCATGTGCTCGTATCCGTCGCCCGGGCGGGCGACGACGTTGAGCAGCATCGAGTTAGACACCTTGAACTGGCTGGTCAGCTCCTCCGGCTCGGCCACCTTGAGGCGCTCGAAGGTGTTCTCGGACCAGCTGACCTCGCCGTCGCGGGCGGACTTCTTGCGGATCTTCTTCAGCTTCTTCGGGTCGTCGCCCGCCTTGCGGCGCAGCTTCACGTTTTCGATCTCGTGCTCCGGGGCCTCGACCACGACAGTGCCCTTGGTGTCATAACCCGCACGCCCGGCACGCCCGGCGATCTGGTGGAACTCGCGGGACTTCAAGATGCGCTGGCGGGTGCCGTCGAACTTGGCCAAGCCGGTGATCAGCACCGTGCGGATCGGCACGTTGATGCCCACGCCCAATGTGTCGGTGCCGCAGATGACCTTCAACAGCCCTGTCTGGGAAAGTCGCTCCACCAGGCGGCGGTACTTCGGCAGCATGCCCGCGTGATGCACACCGATGCCGCGGCGAACCAGCTTGGACAGGGTTTTACCGAAGGTCGTCGTAAAGCGGAAGTCCCCGATCTCGTCTGCGATGCGCTGCTTTTCCTCGGGGGTGATGATGTTCATGCTCGTCAGCGCCTGCGCCCGCTCCGTGGCCTCGCGCTGGGAAAAGTGCACCACGTAAATTGGCGCCTTGTTGTCTTCGAGCAGCTCCTCGATGGTTTCGTGCACGGGGGAGAACACGTAGTGGAAGTCCAAAGGCACCGGGCGCTCCGCGCCGCCGACGTACGTGGTCTTGCGGCCCGTGCGCTCAGTGAGGTCCTTCTCCAGCCAGGCGGTGTCGCCCAACGTGGCGGACATGAGAAGGAACTGCGCCTTCGGAAGCTCTAGCAGCGGTACTTGCCACGCCCAGCCGCGCTCCGGCTCCGAGTAGTAGTGGAACTCGTCCATCACCACCTGGTCGATCCGGGCGTCCTTGCCTTCGCGCAGCGCGATGTTGGCCACGATCTCGGCGGTGGCAGCGATGATCGGAGCGTTCGAATTCACGGACGCGTCGCCCGTCATCATGCCGACGTTCTCCGCGCCGAAAATCTCGCACAGCGCGAAAAACTTCTCGCTCACCAGCGCTTTAATCGGCGCGGTGTAAAACGTGCGCTGGCCGCGCGCCATCGCGATGAAGTGCGCGGCGTTGGCCACCATCGACTTCCCCGAGCCGGTCGGGGTGGCCAAGATGACGTTGTCGCCCGCAAGCAGCGCGAGCGAGGCCTCCTCCTGCGCCGGATACAGCGAGATGCCGCGGGATGTCGTCCACGAGTTGAACGAGTCCCACACGGCATCCTCGAACAGCGATTCGGGGGCCTGCGCAATGTCTTCAAGCAAATCGGTCAGCATCACAGCATTCACCGTAGCCGACCGGCCGACACGCTAACGGGGGTCGTCGCCGTCGCCGTTCCCGTCGGTGTAGTCGTCACCGGCGGAATCCCCTTGGTCGTCGTCAAGCGAACGCTCGGGTGCATTCGGATCGATGAAGAAATGGTCGCGCAAGCGCTGATCAGTCTCCTCGCTGTGGGGGAGGCTGCGCTGCTCGTTGCGGTCCCGGTCCTCGATGGCGGTGAGGTAGTTCTCGAATGCCTCGCTGATCTCCTCGCCGCTAGGCATCTGTGCCTCGCCCGGCATCATCGCCTGCGGGTGGCGGTCGCGGTACTCCTGCATCTCGCGGTCGTAGTGCTCCTCCAGGGCCTGCACCACGTTCGTGATCTCGTCCGAGTTATGCGTCTGCTCCGCCAACTGCTGCGACACCCGGCGCATATCCGCCTCCAGGGAACGCAGGGGGAACTGCAGGTTCGTGGAATCCTCGACGGACTGCAGCAGCTGGAACGTTGCGTGAGGGTACGGCGAAGCGGCCACGTAGTGCGGCACGTGCGCCGTGTACCCGGCAACCGGGCGGCCGCGCTTGTGCAGCTCCCGCTCAATAAAGACCGATGCGGAGCCCGGCACGCTGACCATGCCGTCGAATGTGAACATGGAGCCGACCAACTCGCGGTCGTTGCCGTGGGCGGAAACCACCAGCGGGCGGGTGTGCGGAGCACCCATCGGAGCCGCGTAAAGGCAGATGGTCTTGCTTACGCCAAACCGGTCCGCGAGATCCGCCACCGCACTACTAAAAGCCTCCCAGCGCAGGTCCGGCTCCGGGCCGGAAAGCAAGAGGAAGGACTGGCCCTTCTCGTCGCGCACAACGCGCATGTCCAGCTGCAGATCCGCAACATCGGTGATCTCGGCGTGCGACAGCGTCACCGTCGGGCGGCGGGAGCGGTAATCAATCAGCTCGTCGTTGCTAAACGTCGCCACAGTCCTCGACTCCAACGCGGCCTTCAAGTGGTCAGCCGCGGACTCGATCGCGTGGCCCGCATCGGCGTAGCCGTGCATTGCGACGATCAGGGCAGGACCGTGTTGCGCCTCCTCGCTCACCTGCGGAGCGGGGTACTCAAGTTCGTACATAGAACGTTCCTGCGTCATGGTCATCGGCCTCCTGAAATTGCTCGCCTTACCGGCTTTCGTGCTCCACCCACACAACGGTTGGCGGCGCAGAATATTCCATTGTGCCCGACTAGCAACCGGAAAGTGGCACCGCGGCCTGAAGGGGGCGTACGAAGTGGCGCTGAGAAAACTTCTCGCCCGTATGGAACCGAGGCGGCCTTGCCAGCGTCTAACAGTTATGGATATTCAGCCACAACCGCACGAAACAAACCGACCGACCAGTCCAATCACGCCGTATCCCAGCGCGGAGCTGCTCCGCTCGCCGGCACAACTCATCGCATCCATCCCCGGCGCACTGGGATACTTTCCAAACGAGTCAGTAGTGCTCATCAACGCATACAGCCCACCGGGCACCTCTCCAACGTTGGAGATTGGGGCCTACCTCGACGCCGATGTGGGAAACACCGAGAGTATCCAGCGCGCGCTGCAACGGATCCCGCTCGTGCGCCATGTGGCCACCTTCGCGGTCATTGTCACCCGGGTGCCGGAATCGCAGATGGTTGCGGTGGCTGCAGAAGGGTTGCGAATGGCGGCGGACGCCTTCGGGGAGATCGTCGAGGCCTGCTGGATCGTCTCTGAGGTAGCAGACGGCACGCACTACCAGCTGCTCTTCGGCCCGGACCCCGATACCGCGAGTGCGGTGTGGGAATGGCGCGCAGACTACGAGCACGGCACCGTGACATCTGTGGCGGCCGCAAAACCCATGCGCCCGCTCATCGACCACGGAGTGCTACCTGAACTGCACAAAAGCGAAGTCTTCACCCACTTTGAGCCGGTGCACGAGCCCGATGTGGAAACGGGGGAGACCCTAGCGCCCGCCGCCCACAGGCGCGGTGCTGAACTGTTCGAGCTTGTGAAAAGGGCCCCGGAACTAGCGCGGGGCCAGATCAAGCGGGCGTGTGCTGCCTACGACGCAGCGCCCAATGCGAGGCTCATCGACACCGAAGGCAGCCTCATTATCGACGACGTGTTCACCAGCCACGACGATGTGGAGCTCTTCGCCGCCATGCTCTCCGGAAGCAGACTCCGCGACTTCCTCATCATCGACGCGCTGGAACGCCCACGGGCGGCCGGAGCGGTGCTTTTGACCATCGCCCGCAACTTCAGCGGGGAGATCAGGGCGAATGCCCTGTGCCTGTGGGCCATGATCGCCCTGTCTCAGGGACTTATCGGCTGGGCCAGCGCGGCACTGGCTTGTGCCGAGGGGGAACAGCCGGGGCACAACTTGTCCGGATTGTTGGGCAGCGTGTTAGACATCGGGCAGGGCCACTCACTGCTCGAACTGTGCCGGCAGGGAAGCCTGGACACCTGGAGCGAGCTCGAACGGTAATGCGCGCCTAGCGCGCGGAGTGAGACCGGTCTCCGAGCTGGCGTGTGAACTCCCACGCATCCTGCACGATGGTGTGCAGATCCGTCCGCGTCGGGTTCCAACCAAGGGCGGCGCGGATTTTCTCCGAGGAGGCGATCAGCGTCGCCGGATCGCCCGCACGGCGCGGAGCAACCTCCGCCGGGATCGGGTGGCCGGTGACCTCGCGGCAGACCTCGACAACCTCGCGCACGGAGTACCCGTCGCCGGAGCCCAAATTGTAAATCTGGTGCGTGCCGGGGGAGTTGGCTTCAAGCGCGAGCACGTGCGCGTCCGCGAGGTCCCGGATATGGATGTAATCGCGCACGCAGGTGCCGTCCTTGGTTGGCCAGTCGTCGCCGTACATCATGATCTTGTCGCGGTAGCCCAGCGCCACCTGCAACACGATGGGGATCAGGTGCGTCTCAGTGATGTGGTTTTCGCCGATGCCGTTATACGCGCCGGCGACGTTGAAGTAGCGCAGGCTGGTCGCGCCCAGGCCGTAGGCGTTGCAGTAGGACGTAATGGCGTAGTCGATGGACAACTTCGTCGCGCCGTACGGGTTTGTTGGACGGGTCGGTGCGTCCTCCGTGATCGGCACCACGTCCGGCTCGCCGTACGTGGCCGCAGTGGAAGAGAAGACCAGCGACTTCACGTCGTGGCGGCGCATAGAGTCCAGCAGCGCCAACGAGACATCGAGGTTGCCGTGCCAGTACTTGGCGGGGTCCTCCATGGACTCACCGACGAGAGACTTCGCGGCAAAGTGCAGCACGCCGTCGACCGGTGCGGCGCCGTCTGCGGCCAGCACGTCGTCGATGACGTCCTGGATCTCACCTTCGACAAACGTGGCGCCTTCCGGAACGGCGTAACGGTTGCCGGTGGACAGATCGTCCACGACGATCACTTCGTGTCCCGCTTCGAGCAGGGTGGCAGCGCATACGCTGCCCACGTAGCCGGCGCCGCCGGTGACAACAAGCTTCATGGCAGTCCTTTCCGTGCTGGCTAGTCTTCGCGCTCCACGCGAAGGGCATGCGAGACATCCGCGGTGAGAACGAAAGTCTCACCCTTATCTGTGGACACCTCCAGTGCGCCGTCTTCCAGCGGCTGCAGTTCCACCGTCTGGCCCACCAATTGGCCGGCGGCCCTTGGCAGTGCGCCGTCCTGCAGGATCTCGCTGATCTGCACCACCTTTGCGCGCACAGGTTCCTTGAGCCGGAGGTCGCTGGCGCGGGTGCCCGCTTGGTCGGCGGTGCTGGCGGCTGCGCCGAGCTCGTCGAGTGCGGGGATTGGGTTGCCGAAGGGGGAGCGGTCCGCGTTGTCCAGCACCGCGACGACGCGGCGCTCCACATCTTCGCTCATGACGTGCTCCCACCGGCACGCCTCCTCGTGGACCTGGGCGAGGTCCAGCTTCAGCACGTCCGTAAGCAGGCGCTCTGCAAGACGGTGCTTGCGCATCACGGCGGTGGCGCGCCGGCGCCCCTCATCGGTCAGCGACAGGGAGCGGTCGTGCTCGACCACGATCAGTCCGTCGCGCTCCATGCGCGCCACGGTCTGCGAGACGGTGGGGCCGGATTGCTCGAGGCGTTCCGCGATTCGCGCGCGCAGCGGCGTAATGCCTTCCTCTTCCAGTTCGTAGACGGTGCGCAGATACATCTCTGTGGTGTCAACGAGGTCACGCACTGTGATGCTCCCTTCCAATCGCGGTGCTGGCTCGGGGTCCAAAAACCATGTGGCAACACTGTAGCCCAGCACCCGCGGCGGTACCGGTGAACCTCATGCGGGGCGCTGGGCTGTAAACGTGTGCTGACTGCGGCAGCTTAGAGCGCGTAATCGCGCAGGCGGTCGGCGCGCTCGCCGGCGCGCAGCTTCGCCATCACCTCACGCTCGATCTGGCGGACGCGCTCGCGCGACAGGCCGAACTGGCGGCCGATCTGGTCCAGGGTGCGCGGCACGCCGTCGGTCAGGCCGTAGCGCATGCGGATGACGTCCTGCTCGCGCTGCTCGAGGCCGTTGATGATGTCCTCGATATCGTCGTGGCGCAGGGTGGTCACCACCGCGTCCTCGGCATCGGTGGCCTCGGCGTCCTCGATGAAGTCGCCCAGCGGCGCTTCCTCGTCCGCGCCGACCGGCATGTCCAAGCTCACCGGGTCGCGCGACTGGCGCAGCAGCATCTCAATCTTGGATTCCTCGATGCCGGATTCCTCCGCCAGCTCCTCATTCGTGGGCTCGCGGCCCAGGGACTGGTACATCTCGCGGCGGATGCGGGAGAGCTTGTTCACCTGCTCCACCAGATGGACTGGGAGGCGGATCGTGCGGGACTGGTCCGCCATGCCGCGCGTGATCGCCTGGCGGATCCACCACGTGGCGTAGGTGGAGAATTTGAAGCCCTTGGAGTAGTCGAACTTCTCCATCGCGCGGATCAGGCCCAGGTTGCCTTCCTGGATCAGGTCCAGAAGCGGCATGCCGCGGCCGGTGTAGCGCTTCGCCAGCGACACCACGAGGCGCAGGTTGGCTTCCAGCAGGTGGGCGCGCGCCTTGCGGCCTTCCTTCGCCAGAATCTTCAGGTCGCGCTTCTTCGCGCGGGTGAGCTTCACCTCCGGATCGTCCAAAAGGCGCTGCGCGTACAAGCCGACCTCGATCTGCTGGGCGAGTTCGACCTCCTCCTCAGCGTTGAGGAGGGCAGTCTTGCCAATGCCGTTGAGGTAGACGCGGACAAGGTCCGCAGAAGGGTTGTCGTTTGTCTGGTTCCTCCGGCTACCGCGGTCGACGGTCTCTTCGGATTCCTTGGTTCCCTGTGCAGCGTGATCCGGTTGGGTCATGTGGCAACGCCTCCTCGGACTAGGTGGAAAAGCTGGGTGGGACAGCTGGGCAGTCTAGATGGGCAACGTTCAGCTGTCGCCCAGTGTTCCCGTCCGCGGGAAATATATTCAGGTCACGCTTCGACGATCACGGTGAAGGGACCGTCGTTGACGCTTTCGACCTGCATATGCGCACCAAATCGGCCTTCCTCGACGTGGATGCCGCGCGAGCGCAGTGCCTCGGCAATATTGCCGATCACCGGTTCCGCGACGTCGCCAGGTGCAGCGTCGCTCCAGGACGTGCGCCGTCCTTTCGCCGTGCGGCCCATCAACGTGAACTGGCTGACCAGCAGCACCGGAGCGTCAGCATCCTCCACCGACCGTTCGCCGTCGAGAATGCGCAGTTCCGCGATCTTGCGCGCAACCGTCTCCCACGCATCGTCCGCGTCCTCGCGGCCCGCGCCGACGAGAGCGAGGATCCCGCCGGTGTCGGGACAGTCGATCGCGCCGACGGTCTCGCCGTCCACGGTCACGGACGCGCTTGTCACACGCGTGAGTACTGCTTTCATTGCTGCTCCGTTCTGTTTATAGGTGAGTCAATTGCGCAATTTCAGCGGGCAGGATCAGCCCGTGGCGCACGAGGTCAACCACCGCACCCGCCGCATCCGCTTCAAGCTTGTCGACGTCCTCCGGTTGCCCCAACCCGCGCGACGCCGCGTACAGGCCGACCACGTCCCGAAGCGGCAACCCGTTCGGGTGCAGCCCCGAGAGCAGCGAGAGGATGCCCGCGTCGATGGTGTGGGAAAACCGCGGCCCGTCGGTGCGGGTGATGCGCAGCGTCTCATCCGCGAACCCCATGCCGAGTTCGGTGTCCGCGAGCTTGATGTCTTCCAGCGCTACCGTCGGCCGGACCACGTAGTTCGCGTCGAGGACGTCGTCGCGGTCTTTGCCGCGCAGCCAGGCGGTGCGGGTGAAGTACTCTTCCGCCTCCGGGCCGAGCGGGTCAGAAAACGGCTGGGACAGTTCCTCGCAGGTGATTTCGCTGGGAGCGTCGCCGATGTCTTCCAACAGGATCCAACCGAAGCCCACCGCGTGGACGTCGTTGTCCGCGAAGTGGTCGAGCCACTGCACGGTGCGCGCGACGCCTTCATCGGAGCGGGGATCGATGGACTCGTCGCGCAGCCAGGTGGAGACGTACATGCCGGGATCAACCACGTCGCGCTGCAGCACCCAGGCGCTCACACCGTGGGACGGCAGCCAGGACGCGACCCGGGCCTGCCAGGACTGGTCGAGCACATGCACCCACGAACCGAGGATGAACGCGCGGCCGCCCTCAGCGAGGTGCTCCGGCGCCTGGCCGAGCACCAGCTCAGTTGCGCCGTCGAGGTCCAAACCAGAATCGCGGTAGACGTAGCCGACTTCCGGCAGCCCCACCACGAACGGCGGGTTGGCCACGATGCGGTCGAATGTCTCGCCTTGCACCGGCTCGAACCATGCGCCCTTGCGCAGCTCCACGTTGTCCACCCCGTTCGCCCGCATGGTTGCCTCGGCGAACTCCAGCGCGCGGGTGTGGACGTCCGTGGCCACCACGCGCGTGGCGGCGTCCGCCTGCGCGAGCGCCTGGATACCGGAGCCGGTGCCCAAATCCAGCACCGAATCCACCGGGGTGCACGGTGTGGCGGACAGCAGCGACAGCGACGCGGAGCCGACGCCGAGGACGTGGTCGCGGCCCGGGACGTGGTCCGTCATGGACGCGTCGAGGTCGGAGAGCACCAGCCTCGGCTTGCCGGCGACCACGTGGGGGCGAACTTCAACGGCGATGCGGTACGTGGACGATTCGGCCACGGGCACGACCAGGTGGTCGTCGATAAGCGAAAGTGCGAGCTTCGGAGTGAGCATGTCACCCAACGCCTCCGCTGTGGCGGGGCGGCGCAGCAGGAAGAACCGGATCAGGCGCGACAGGCGCGCGTCGTCGGAACACGCCGCCAGAACGACACCCGGCTCACGGCGGTAGAGCGCCTCGGTCGCCTCCGGGCCGAGGTGGGCCGCGACGCCGTCGGCGCTGAAACCCGCCGCGTCGAGTTCTGCGGCAAGCGCCTGGGCAACTGCGGGAAGGTGAGGGGAGAGGTCATCTGGGGCAGTCACGCAAAAACTCCTGCGGTGCGAGGGGGCTATTCGTCGTGGTCGATGATAGCGGGGGAGCTAGACCGGTCCTTCTCCGCCGAATCCAGCGCCGTGCGTTGCTGCTGCGCCAGCATCTGCTGCTCCTGGCGCGCCACCGCCGGCTTGTACACATTCTTCTGACGGGTATCCCGGACCTCGCCCTGCGCGTTGCCGCGCACGACGGCGATCCACGGCAGCGGGACAGACACCACGAACAAAATGCCGGCGAGCACCCACCAGTTCGCCCACGCCGCGGCCACCGCCGCGACGATGAACGGCAGGCGCAACCCCTGCAAGACGGCGTACTGCTTCTCGCGCGACTGCCTGTTTTGCTCCGGGGTGTAGGAAGCGTCCGTGATCAGCGCGCGGGATTTCCTGCCCCGGCGTGAGTGGCGGGAGGCGCGCCCGGTGGATGTGTGGTCGTTGGCGCTCATGAACTCTGAGGTTAGCCCTCCGGCTTAACCTCTCGCCCAAATTGGGGCATGATGGTTGCCGTGAATACGACGACGAAGACGCTCGAGCGCCCGGACCTCAGGGAAGACACCTCGTCGACCACGGACGACGGCACCCCCAAGTTCTTCCACTACGTGAAGAAGGACCAGATCGTCGATTCCGCCATCTCCGGAAAAATGGTGGTGGCGCTGTGCGGCGAGACCTTCCCGGTGAAAAAGCAGGCCAAGCCCGGGTCCCCGGTTTGCCCTGACTGCGAGCGGATCTACAAGGGGCTGCGCCGCAAGTGACCGCCGCGACTTCTGGGCCCCAGCTGCGCAAATGGCAGCAGGAGGCCCTTGATTCGTTTCTCCGCGACAAGCCGCGCGACTTCATGGCCGTGGCAACCCCTGGCGCGGGCAAAACCACCTTCGCGCTCACCCTGGCCTCTCGCCTGAAAGAGGACAAGACTGTCCAGCGTATCATCGTGGTGGTGCCCACGGAGCACCTGAAGCACCAGTGGTCCGACGCGGCGAAGCGCTTCGGGCTGTCGTTGGACCCGAACTTCACCAACTCGTCCGCGGTCAACGCCTCCTACGACGGCATCGTGGTCACCTACGCGCAGGTGGGCATGCACCCCTTCAAACACCACGCTGTGGCTTCTGCCCGCCGCACGCTGGTGATCTTGGACGAGATCCACCACGCCGGCGATTCCAAGAGTTGGGGCGACGGCGTCTACGAGGCGTACAACGATGTGGAGCACCGCCTGGCACTGACCGGCACGCCGTTTCGTTCCGACGACTCACAGATCCCGTTCGTGCGCTACGTCGAGGACGGCGAAGGGCACTTGGTCTCGGAGGCCGATTACACCTACGGCTACTCGCATGCGCTTGCCGACGGCGTGGTGCGCCCCGTTGTCTTCCTCGCGTACTCGGGTGAGGCGCAATGGAAGGACTCGGCGGGCGAGGAGTACTCCGCGCGCCTTGGCGAGCCGCTCAACGCCGAGCAAACCACCCGCGCCTGGCGCACAGCGTTGGACCCGAAGGGCGACTGGATCGCCGCCGTGCTCACCGCGGCACACACCAGGTTGATGAAGATCCGCGCGAACATGCCGGATGCTGGCGGCCTGGTCATCGCTACGAACAAGACCACCGCCCGCGCCTACGCGAAGATCCTGCAGAAGCTGTCCAACACCCCGGTCACCGTGGTGCTTTCCGACGAACCGGGCGCCTCCGACCGCATTGACGAGTTCTCCGCTTCGCGCGACGAGTGGATGGTGGCGGTGCGCATGGTCTCCGAGGGTGTGGACGTGCCGCGCCTTTCCGTGGGTGTCTACGCCACCTCAGCGTCCACCCCGCTGTTCTTCGCGCAGGCGATCGGCCGCTTCGTGCGCTCGCGTATGCCGGGCGAGTCCGCCTCTGTGTTCCTGCCCTCGGTTCCGGTGCTGCTGCGTCTGGCGGAGGAGATGGAGGTCTCGCGCGACCACGTCCTGGGCAAACCGCACCGGGAATCCGGTTGGTCCGACGAGCTGCTGGAACAAGCGAACCGCACGCAGACCGAGCCGGACGACATGCCGTCCTATGAATCCATCGGTGCGTCCGCCGAGCTGGACTCGCTGATTTTTGACGGCTCGACCTACGGCACGCCCACCCAGGCAGGCTCTGCGGAAGAGCAGGACTTCCTCGGCCTGCCCGGTTTGCTCGACGCCGACCAAGTGCGCACCCTGCTGGCCAAGCGCCAGAGCGACCAGCTGGATGCGCGAGACGCCGAGGAGCGGGCGCGCAAAGCGGAGGAGCGCAAGGCCCGCGAGCGTGCGGAGGTGCTTGGCGAGCCGGTGAAGAAGCCCGTCCCGGCAGAGGAAGCGGCAGCTGCCTCTAACGCCACAACTGCCGCGGACGAAATCCCCGCGCTGCGCAAAGAGCTCAACGCGCGCGTGGCTATCGCGGCTGGGAAGACCGGCCGGCCCCACGGCGCGATCCACACCGAGGTGCGAAAAGCCTGCGGCGGCCCGCCTACTGCGCTGTGCAACGCCGAGCAGCTGCGCGAGCGCATCGCCTTCCTGCGAGACTGGTAGCCCCACCGGTAGGGTGGCGTGCACCGCAATGAAACGAAAGGAATTGTGATGAGCACCCCTTACAACGGCCAAAACCCCAACGGCCAAAACCCCAACGGTGAAAACCCCTACGGTAGCGAGCAGTACGGCACCAACCCTGCTGGCGGCCACCCGGAGGGCGTTTCCAACTATGGCGACTACACCGCCCCCGAGCAGCTGCAGCCGGACTACACCCGCGGCGAGCCTGGCCACGCCGGCTACGGCATGGCGGGCGGCAGCTACAACCAGCCGCCGACGTCGTACGGCTACGAGGCTGCCCCGCCCCAGCAGAACAACGGTGTTGCTCTTGCCGCGATGATCCTGGGCATCCTGTCCTTGCTGGGCCTGCTCTTCCTCTTCCCGGGCCTCATCCTCGGCGTGATCGCGCTGATCTTGGGCATCGTCGGCGTGAAGAAGGCAAACTCCATCGCTGGCCCGGGTTCCCGCAAGGGCATGGCGATCTCCGGCATCGTCATGGGTGCCATCGCCACCATCCTGTCCGCGCTGATGCTCATCTTCGGCATCTCTGTGGCGAAGCAGCTCTTGGACGACGGAGTCATGGAGGCGTGCGAGCAGTTCCAAGGCGATAACGAGCAGTACAAGACATGTATCGAAGACGAGGTTGAAAAGAGCCTGAACAACTAAGCACTTTGCTTTTCGACGGCTAACGCCCCGACCACGAGCGGTCGGGGCGTTTACGCGTTTCGGGCCAAAACCAGGCTGTTAGTCCAGGTAGTCGCGCAGCACCTGGGAACGCGACGGGTGGCGCAGCTTCGACATGGTCTTGGACTCGATCTGGCGGATGCGCTCGCGCGTCACGCCGTAAACCTGGCCGATCTCGTCGAGGGTGCGCGGCATGCCGTCGGTAAGCCCGAAGCGCAGGCGCACAACGCCTGCCTCGCGCTCGGACAGGGTGTGCAGCACGTCCTGCAATTGGTCCTGCAGCAGGGTGAAGGACACCGCGTCCACCGCCACGACAGCCTCGGAGTCCTCGATGAAGTCGCCGAGCTGGCTGTCGCCCTCATCGCCGATGGTCTGGTCGAGGGAGATCGGCTCGCGGGCGTACTGCTGGATCTCGAGGACCTTCTCCTCGGTGATATCCATTTCCTTCGCCAGCTCGAGCGGCGTCGGCTCGCGGCCGAGGTCCTGCAGCAGCTCGCGCTGGATACGGCCGAGCTTGTTGATGACCTCGACCATGTGCACCGGGATACGGATGGTGCGCGCCTGGTCCGCCATCGCACGGGTAATCGCCTGGCGGATCCACCAGGTGGCGTAGGTGGAGAACTTGTAGCCCTTGGAGTAGTCGAACTTCTCTACGGCACGGATCAGACCCAGGTTGCCCTCCTGGATCAGGTCCAAGAAAGCCATGCCGCGGCCGGTGTAGCGCTTCGCAAGGGAGACCACCAGACGAAGGTTCGCCTCCAGCAGGTGGTTCTTCGCCTTCCGGCCGTCGCGCGCCACTGCGCGCAGATCGCGCTTCACCGCCGGGGTGAGCTTGGCGTCCTTGTCGCCCTCCGCGGCGGCGCGCGCCATCTCGTCGAGGCGGTACTGCGCGTACAGCCCAGCCTCGATGCGCTTGGCCAGGGACACCTCCTGCTCAGCATCGAGCAGGGCAACCTTGCCGATCTGCTTGAGGTAGGCGCGCACCGAGTCGGCCGAGGCGGTCAGCTGCGCATCCTTGCGCGCCTGGCGCAGCGCGGCAGATTCCTCGATGTCCCAGACAGAGGAGCCCTCGTCCTCGTCTTCTTCGTCCTCGTCATCGTCGCCGTCTTCGCCGAGGTCGTCGTCATCCTCGCTGTCGTCGCCGAGAGCACCGTCGATATCCTCGTCGAAGGCATCGTCATCGTCGCCGATCTCCGCATCGTAATCCGCGTCATCGCGGTCGGAATCCTGATCGTCCAATTCGTCCGCGCCGCCGGTGACGGACTGAAGCTCGTCGTCCAGCTCGTCGGCATCGCCCGCGGCGCTTTTCGCGGCCTTGGTCGCCTTCTTTGCTGTGGCTTTCTTCGCCGTCGTCTTCTTGGCAGTTTTCTTGGCAGACTTTTTTGCGGTCTTCTTCGCAGTCTTCTTAGCTGCCTTCTTCACCGTCTTTTTGGCGGTCTTCTTCGCGGTTTTCTTCGCAGCTTTCTTGGCTGTCTTTTTCGCGCTGGACTTGGCAACGCTGCCTGCGCCGCCGTCGGACGAAACCGCAGTCACGTCGTCGGCACTGTTGCTTGAAGCTTGGCTGGCTACCACGTACGCCCTTTCGAGTCAATCGGACCTTACCACTGGCAATCCAGGGTACGTATGCGTCCCGAAATTTTCAGAACGCCAATATTAACAGTCGTCCGAGCGGAGTATTCCTTCCCCCGCGGACTGACCATTTAACGGCAACCACCGTACAACAACCTTCAGGCTGGTCTACGGTGCGACATGGTTCTGGGCGGCCATCGCTGCCCCCACGATTCCTGCACGGTTGCGCAACGCTGCTGGAACAACCGGGGTGTCCACCGTGAGCAATGGGACCCACTTTTCGGAATGGCGGGAAATCCCGCCGCCGACGATGAACGCGGCCGGGTTGAACAACCGGTCGTACTCGTGGAGCACCTTATCCACGCGTTTGGCCCACTTCTTATAGCTCAACTCCTCTCGGTCTTTTGCCGCGGAGGAGGCGAGGTGCTCTGCCTCGGTGCCGTCGATAAGCATGTGCCCGAGTTCGGTGTTGGGGAACACCGTGCCGTCCATGAGAAACGCCGACCCGATGCCGGTGCCGAAAGTGAGGAAGATGACTGCCCCCTTGCGGGCGGCCTCATCGCCGAAGGCCACCTCGGCGATGCCGGCCGCGTCCGCGTCGTTGAGCACAGAGACGGCATCGCGGCCCAGCGCTTGGGTGAACAGGTCGTGCACATTGGTGCCCACCCACGATTCATCGATGTTGGCCGCGGTGCGTGCGACCTGCTGGGTCACCACGGAGGGGAGGGTGACCCCGACGGGGCCGTCCCAATCGCACTGTCGGACAATTTGCGCGACCACTTCGGCCACCGCTTCCGGCGTTGCCGGTTGCGGCGTTGCAATCTTCACGCGTTCGCTCACGAATTCGCCGGTGCGCAGATCCACTACGGCCCCCTTCACGCCGGAGCCGCCCACATCAACGCCGAAACCTCGAGCCTGTTCTGTCATGCAGTGAAGTGTACAAACGTCACGGCAGTTCCGCCTTGCTACTGCGCATCGCGACTGAAGTTTTCTGCTTCTGAGCAGGAAAGATGACAGGGCTATGTGTTTGACCTAGTATTCCGCTCAAATAACGACATTCAGGCCCCTCCCGGGGCGACCACGCTGAGCTGGAGGACACACACCATGGCCACCGATTACGACGCGCCTCGCCGCCGCATGGACGACGAGATTGAGACCGACTCCTTGGAAGGTCTCAAGGCTGCTGAAGTAGCTGGCAGCAGCATGGACGACGATGGCGAGATCGTGGAACCGGTGGAGCCTCCGACCCAGGACCTCTCCGGCGAAGAACTCAACGTCGAGGTCAAGCCGCGCCAGGACGACGAGTTCACCTGCGCGTCCTGCTTCCTCGTGCAGAAGAACAAGCGCCTCGCCTACACCGAGGAAGACGGTTCCAAGATCTGTCTCGACTGCGAGTAGGCAGCTGCTTATCGACGGCTAAAGGGCGGCCCCATCCCGACAGATGGCGCCGCCCTTTGTTGTCTGCTGTGACGCTCCGGGCTACCCGGCGGTAGTGCCTGGCGCGAAGGCCGCCAGCACCGCTTCGGGGTTCTTCGAGGAGACCAGCCAGTACGGGGTGGGGTCCTCCGGGTCGTCCAAGACGATCAGCACGTGTTCGCTGACCCAGGGGCGCGAGACCAAATACGCCGCCGGATCCAGCTGGCGCCCCAACGCATTCTGGCGGGCGGAACCCGGCACCACCATCGAGCGTGAAACTACTGTGCTGGGCAGGTTCGCGTCGTCTACGAGCAGCCAGCGCGTGCCGTCCGGATCCTGCTCAACGGAGACTGTGGTGCGCGACAACCAGAACAAAAACCACGCGAATAGGGCAGTGAACAGCACTAGCGGAACTGCGAACCACCACACGTTGCGGTTGAGGCCCAACTGCCCGGCGAGCAGCAGAGCGAGCCCGGCGAGGGCAGCCCACCAATACCAAGGCACCCACTGGCGCTCCGTGTACAACACCTTTGCCTGAGATGCCGTCGCAGCCGGTGCTGCATTCTCGGAGCCGGGGTTTGAAGGGGTCGAAGCGGTCTCACTCACGCATTCCACAATAGGCGGGGCAAACGCAGGGACATACCTGCGCGGCAGCAACGGGGGAGCCCGGCGCAGTGCCCCGACGAAATAGCGCTGCCGGAGCCGGCACTGACGTAGTGTGGGGCGGGTGGAGAACCAAAACAGCACGTACAGCACCTACGGTGGCGATTCGCTCCCGCCGATTCCAGTCAAACGCCTTGATCCGGAGCTGCCAATGCCGATGCGGGCACATCCGGAGGACGCCGGCGCGGACCTGTATTCCGCAGAAGATCTGGTGTTGCAGCCGGGGGAGCGGGCGCTGGTGGGCACCGGTGTGGCAATCGCGCTGCCGGTAGGCACGGTCGGCCTGATCCACCCGCGCTCCGGCATGGCCGCCAAGCACGGGTTGAGCATCGTCAACACGCCCGGCACGATCGACGCGGGCTACCGCGGAGAGTTGAAGGTCTGCCTGCTCAACACCGACCGATCCCAGCCGATCGAGATCACCCGCGGCATGCGGATCGCGCAGCTGGTGATTCAGCGCGTGGAATTGGTGGATTTCACCGAGGTTGAGGCGCTGGACGAAACACAGCGCGGCGCGGGCGGGTACGGCTCGACCGGCACGCACTAGCACGGGCTACAGTCAGTAACCGCAAACACAAGAATTACACTCATCTGCGACCACCAATTTAGGGAGTGACCACCGATGGCATTTTGGCCGTTTGGCAAGAAAAAGAAGAAGCAGAAGCAGGAGAATCCTGTAGAGTCCTCGCCGCTCGAGCCGAAGCAGGACCAGCCCGCGGCCGAGCCTGAGGCGGCGCCGAAGATCGAGGCGGCTGAGGAAGCTGCGCCCGCTGAACAGCCCGTCGACAAGCCCGTTGAAAAGCAGGAAGCTGCCCCCGCGTCCGCACCTGTCGCTTCCGCCGCAGCTGGTGTGGAGGCGCTGACGGACTACGACCCGGTCGGCGGCTCCACCGGCCCGTTCGACGGCGACAACGTGGACATCGAGGACTTCGACTTCTCGGATTTTTCCAACGTCACCCTGAACCTCGGTTCCATCCGCGTCCCGCTGCCGAAGGAATCCCAGGTGCAGGTGGAGATGGGTGAACAGGGCCCCAAGATGGTCCACGTAGTCACCCGCTACGGTCGCATTACCCCGGTGGCATTCGCCGCGCCGCGCACCGGCGGCCTGTGGGAGGAATCCTCGCAGGAGATCATTGAGGGCATGCGCGCCGAAGGCATGCCGGTGGAGATCCAGCAGGGCCCGTGGGGCCAGGAGATCGTGGGCACCGGCTCAAACGGCGTCATCCGCATCATCGGTGTGGAGGGCCCGCGCTGGCTCTACCGCGTGACTCTGGCGGCGCCGACTGGGTCTGAAGACCAGCTCGCAGAAATCGGCCGCGAGACCATCGCGCGCTCCTTCGTCTACCGCGGCGAGGACCCGATCCTGGCCGGCAACTCCCTGCAGGTTGTCCTGCCTGCGCAGCTGGCGCAGCAGGTGCAGGCCGCGGCTGAGGCCAAGGCGCGTCAGGGCCAGGCGTCCGCGCAGGCTCCGGCGGAGGGTAACCCGAACGCCCTGAGCGACGCGCTGAAGCAAATCATCGCCCAAAACGCGGAGAACCAGAAGCAGCTGCAGGAGCTGCGCGAGCGTCGCGCAGCCGGCGGCAGCACGAAGGCAGGCGGCGACACCGCGTCTGCTGCCGAGTAAGTGGCGGAGCTTCAGCACGGCACCGGCTCGCCCGCTCTCGCGGTCGGGGAGCCGGTGCGCTTGCATGTCCGGGCCATGGCTCACGGCGGTGAAGGCATTGCCGACGCGCCCGACGGCCGCGTGGTGTTCGTCCGCGGCGCAATCCCCGACGACACGGTGGAGGCGACGCTGACGAAGGTGAAGAAGCGTTGGGCCCGCGCGGAGACCACCGCTGTGCTTGAGCCGTCGCCGCACCGAGTCGATCCCACCTGCCCCGCGGCGGCCACAGGCGCGGGGTGCTGCGACTTTTCCCATATCGAGGCAGATGCGCAACTGGAGTTCAAGCGCGAGGTGCTGCTTGGACAACTTGGAGCGCTTTCTTCCCGCTCCGGGGTGCTTGACGCGCTCGACCTTGGTGCAGTGGAGGCGGTCCAGCTCCAGCCAGTCACCGGGTGGCGCACCCGCGTCCGGCTTGGCGTGGACAGCCAGGGCAACGCCGGCATGCGGCGGGCGCGTTCCACCGACGTTGTCGCAGGGGTGGCGTGCACCCAGCCGGTGCCGGGCTTGCTCGACGGCATCGTGGGAGAACAGGCCGAGAAGTTCACCCCCGGCGCCGAGCTCGTCGTTGCGGTTGATGCCGACCGCACCCGCCACGTAGTGGAGACCCAGGCTGCGCAACGCGGCCGCCGCGTTGAGCGCGTCGAGCGCGTGATTGAAGGTCCAGGTGAACTGGTGGAGCGCGTGCGCGGGTTCGACTTCGTCTTTCCACCAACTGCGTTTTGGCAGGCGCACCTGCGCGCCCCTGAGGCGTACTCCGACGTGATCGCGCAGTGGGGTGCGGGGGAGTACACCAACCGTGTGGGCTGGGACCTCTACGGCGGCGTCGGCGCGTTCGTGCCGTCGATGAGCGAGGCGCTCGGCGGCGGCCGAATCGAGTCGGTGGACTATTCCAGCGCAGCAACCTCCCGCCGCCAGCAGGTCGCGGACGCATGCGATGTGCGCGTCCACCACGGCGACGTGGCGGTGGTCGTCGGCGAGCTGGAGCGACCGCCGGGTTTGGTTGTGCTGGACCCGCCGCGTGCAGGCGCTGGCGCCGAGGTGGTCCGTGCGATTGCCCAGGCGGCACCCGAGCGCATCATCCACGTCGGCTGCGACCCGGCAACGTTCGCTCGCGACCTGGCGGGTTTTGGCGAGCACGGCTACGCGGTGAAGCAGATGAAGCTTATCGACGCGTTCCCGAACACCCACCACTTCGAAGTGATCGCGATGCTGGAAGCGGTGTAGCGGGACGAGAATTCGTCTAAAAGCCAGCGTGTAAACTAGCGTGAACGAAACGGCAGCTGCGCCCATTCCGGGCGCGCCCGATACGGCGAAGGAGTACGACAGGACTGTGGCACTGCTCGAGCATATTGCGACGCCAGCGGATGTCCGCAAGCTTTCTCCTGCGCAGCTCGATGATCTTGCGGAAGAGATTCGCCAGATGCTGATCCAGAAGGTCTCCGCCACCGGCGGGCACCTCGGCCCAAACCTGGGTGTTGTGGAGATGACCATTGCGCTGCACTACATCTTCGATTCACCGAACGACCCGATTATTTGGGACACGTCCCACCAGTCGTACGTGCACAAGATCCTCACTGGGCGCGGCGGGCAGTTCGACACGCTGCGCAAGAAGGGCGGGCTTTCCGGCTACACGGCGCGCGCGGAGTCGGAGCACGATTGGACCGAGTCTTCGCACGCCAGCGCGTCGCTGTCCTACGCGGACGGCCTTGCAAAGGCGAAGGCGTTGATGGGACGGGACGGCGACAACGTTGTCGCCGTTGTGGGTGACGGCGCGCTGACCGGCGGCATGTGCTGGGAGGCGCTGAACAACATCGCGGCGGCCAACCGCAACGTCGTGATCGTGGTCAACGACAACGGCCGGTCCTACTCGCCGACCATCGGCGGGTTCGCCAACAACCTGACAAAGCTGCGCGACCAGCTCGCGGCGCTTCGCATGCAGCCGGCGTACGACGAAGTGATGGAGTCCGGCAAGAAGACGCTGAAGTCCATGGGCTGGGTGGGAGAGCGCACCTTTGACGCGCTGCACGCGCTGAAAGAGGGCGTGAAGTACCAGGTGCTGCCCACCGAAATGTTCCCGGAGCTGGGCATGAAGTACGTCGGCCCGGTGGAAGGGCACGACATTAAGAGCCTGCTCAACGCGTTCAAGTACGCCAAGCGCTACGAGGGCCCGCTGATCGTGCACGTTGTCACTGAGAAGGGCCACGGGTTCGCGCCGGCCGTGAACAACGTGGCGGACCAGATGCACTCCACGGGTGTGATTGACCCGGTGACTGGACGGTCTCTCGCCTCCTCTGAGCCGGGCTGGACCTCCGTGTTCACCAAGGAGTTGCTGCGCGCCGGCCATGAGCGAGACGACATTGTGGCCATTACCGCGGCGATGGCGGGCCCGACCGGCCTGCAGCCTTTTGCGGAGCAGTTCCCGGACCGCTTTTTCGACGTCGGTATCGCGGAGCAGCACGCCGTTGCATCCGCCTCCGGTATGGCGCTCGGCGGTCTGCACCCGGTCGTTGCGGTGTACTCGACGTTTTTGAACCGGGCGTTCGACCAGCTTCTGATGGATGTCGGGCTGATTAACCAGCCTGTGACGCTGGTGCTCGACCGCGCGGGTGTGACCGGGTCTGACGGCGCCAGCCACAACGGTGTCTGGGATATGGCAATCGCCTCCATTGTGCCGGGCATCCGCATCGCGGCGCCGCGCGACGCCGCCCGATTGCGGGAGGAGTTCTCGGAGGCGATCGCTGTCGATGACGGCCCGACGGTCGTCCGCTTCCCCAAGGGCGCTGTCGGTGCAGATATTGACGCGTTGGAGCGCCTTTCCGGCGGCACGGACGTGCTGTCGCGCCCCGACGGAGAGGGCACCGAGGACGACATCGACGTGCTCATCGTCGCTGTCGGCGCGTTTGCGAAGTACGGCCTCGAGGTCGCAGAAGCGGTGCTTGCCGACGGCATCCGGGCAACCGTGGTTGACCCGCGCTGGGTCATCCCCGTCTCCTCGGACGTGCTCGAATTGGCTGCGGAAGCTGACCTAGTGGTGGTGTACGAAGACGGCGTGGTCCGCGGCGGCGTGGGATCCGCTGTCGCCGAGGCGCTCGCGGCTGCGGAAGTGGATACCCCGGTGCGGCAGCTCGCATTCCCGGACATCTTCCCGTTGCACGCTTCGCGCGGCGAGATCCTGCAGGAGTACGGCCTTGATCCCGCCTCCGCTGCAGCTCAGGTGCGCGAGTGGGCGGCCAGCCTGGCGGATCCCGAAAATTAGGTCAGCGCTAGACCAGTTCGAGCATCTCTGCGTGGGCTGCGGCCAAAACTGGCGCCGTAAGTTCCACCTGCCACGGCCGTGCCCCCGCCTTCTTTAGGGCCGACGCTGCTTGGTGAGTGTCCCAAGCCGGCCCGTTGTCAGGTGCGTTCCACACCGTCTCGCGCAAAATTGCCGGTGTGAGCAAAATGTCGGGGCGAATGTCCAAGTCTTCTGCGCTGGCGGCGATGTCTTCGCGGCACAGCTGCAGCATTTGCCACGATTCTGGGTAGTGGCGCTCCCATCCGGACTTCGATGGCGTGCCGTTTGCGCGCGGGTCTTTGCGACGCGGCCACGTGGTGGGGTCAGCCGCCAGTGCGCGTTCCACCACGCCGAGCCAGCGCCGAACCTCCCGGGAGGGCATTCCCTTCCCTCCGACGGCCCGTGCCAGGCCGCGGGGTGAATCCGGCTCAGCGAGGGCGATATCGAGCAGTGCCCTGTTGGGCAGCAGGCGCCCAGGAGCGATGTCCCGCTGTTCGCTGATTTCCTCGCGTGCGTGCCATAGTTCGCGCGCCACTTGGAGGCCGGACTGGTCGCGCAGGGAGGAGATGCCCTTCATGTCGCGCCATGACTTCACAGGGCGCGGGGTAAGCGAGTAGACGGAGATGAGGTGCGCGAATTCCTCGAAGGCCCAGCGGAGTTTGCCTTCGGCGTCCAGCACCTCGGTGAGGGCCTCAGCGAGCTCGTTGAGGTACTCCACATCCAGCGCGGCGTAGTCCTGCCACGATTTGGGAAGCGGCGTGCGGGACCAATCCTCGTGCCCGTGGCCTTTCTCCAGTTCAACGCCGACGAAACGTTCGACCATCGCGGCGAGGTTCGGCCGGTCGTAGCCGACGAGGCGCGACGCGAGCTCAGTATCGAAAAGCACGCCGGGGTGGAGCCCGAGCAGCGCTAGGCTGCGCAGGTCTTCGCTCGCGGCGTGGATGATCCACTCCTGGCCGCCGAGCACCGGGGCGAAGATCTCGCGGACCTCGTCTCGGTGGCCTTCGGGGGCGATGAGGAACGTTCCCGCGCCTCGGCGCGCTACTTGCACGAGAAATGCGCGGTCGCCGTAGCGGAATGAGGAGGCGCGTTCGGTATCCACGGCGAACGGGCCGCGACCGTGCGCGAGTGCGCCCGCCGCCTCATGGAAGGCGGCGGGCGTGTCTACAAGGCGGTAGTCCAGCCGGGCACTCATCAAGGAAAGATATTAGCGCGAGCTGAGCTGGGCCACACCTTCCGGCGGTAAACCCGCCACGTGGGCGAGCACTTTGGAGAACGCCTCTACATGGTGCTGGAGGTCGGTGCCCTCCGCGGTCCAGGAGGCGCGCATCTCCAGCTGGTAGGCGCGCGGCGGACCGCCGATCTCGCCGAACCGCACCGAAGCGGTCGAGGTCACCGTGCCACCGAGGTTGGTGTGGCGTGCACCGGTTTCTGCGAGCGACTCGTTGAGCCACTGCCAGGCCACGTCAGGCAGAAGCGGGTCGGAGGCCACGGCGTCGTCCATGTCGGCCTGAATGTAGGCCACCAGACGCATGGTGCCTTCCCACGCCTCTTCAGCGGCGGGGGAGTGCAGCAGGATTAGGCGTCCGAACGCGTCGCCTTCAGAGTCCACCGGGACGTTTTCCTCGTCAGCGTGCGCGACTTCGAGGCCAACGGCGTGGCTGAACGGTGCGGGGCGCTGTGGCGGGCGGATGGTGCCCAGGGTGATCTCTGGGCGCAGGCGCGCCGCGTGCATGGATTCCACGGCCGCGCTGAACTCTGCGGGCCAGGAATCGCTGTTGCCGTGGTCGTCCCTGTTGCTGCCCGCGCCGCCGGCGGGCATGGGGGAGGTGGTGTCCGGTTTCATCACAGGGTCAAACGTATCCAGCAACCGGCGCCGTTGGGGGAGGCGCGCCGTGAGCGGCAGAACCTACGGCGTAGAATGTTCTCCGACTTTTGTTTGATCTGCCTTGAGGCAGGAAAGGGGCACAACATGGCCAAGCTCGACTTTGACAAACTCAACGCCACGCAGCGGTTTTTGCAGTTTGCGGTGTTCCGCGCAGTTCCTGGTGCACTTGGCGCCGAGCGCAGCGAGCTTATCGACGAAGCTCGCGCCTTTTTCACCAACCTCGAGCAGGAAGGCGTGGTCACTGTCCGCGGCATCTACGACAACACCGGGATCCGCGCCGACGCCGACTTCATGATTTGGTGGCACGCCGAGGAGTTCGAGCACCTGCAGAAGGCGCTCGCGGACTTCCGCCGCGAAACCGCGTTCGGGCAGAAGGTGGAGCTGAGCTGGATCGGCAACGGTCTGCACCGCCCTGCGGAGTTCAACAAGTCCCACCTCCCCAGCTTCATCATGGGCGAGGAGCCGGGGGACTGGATCACGGTCTACCCGTTCGTGCGCTCATACGACTGGTACGTGATGGACCCGCAGGAGCGCCGCCGCATCCTCGCGGAGCACGGCATGGCGGCCCGCGATTTTGCGGACGTGCGCGCCAACACCGTCGAGGCCTTCACGCTCGGCGATTACGAGTGGATGCTCGCCTTCGAGGCGCCGACGCTCGAGCGCATCGAGGCGTTGATGAAGACCATGCGCTACACCGAGGCCCGCCTGCACGTCCGCGAGGAGATCCCGTTCCAGACGGGCCGCCGTGTCGGCGACATCGGCGAAATTATTTCGGTGCTGCCCTAGGCGTGGGTAGACCGAAGGTGGCGTCGTAAAGCAATTGCTTTGACGGCGCCTTTTCTATGCTTCGTCGAGCGTCAGCGAGATCGAGTTGATGCAGTAGCGCAGGTCGGTGGGGGTGTCGAAACCCTCGCCGGCGAACACGTGGCCCAGGTGGGAGTGGCAGTTCGCGCACAGCACCTCAGTGCGCACCATGCCGAGGGAGGTGTCCTCGCGCTCGATGATGGCGTCGCCCGCCAGCGGGGAGAAGAACGCGGGCCAGCCGCAGTGGGCGTCAAACTTCTCGGTGGAGCGGAACAGCTCAGCGCCGCACGCGCGGCAGCGGTACACACCCTCGGTGGTGGTGTTGGTGTACTCGCCGATGCCCGGACGCTCCGTGCCCGCTTCTCGCAGGACGTGGAACTCCTCCGGGCTGAGTTTCTCGCGCCACTGCGCGTTGGTGAAGTCCTTGAAATTCGTCATCGCCCAATCCTTTCCGTCGGAGTGCGCCGCAAGGTTGGCCTCAACAATACCCACGCCGCACACGCGACAATAAACACGGCCCACCCGGCAGTGGGCAAGAAGGTGTTGAGCCAGCTGCCGGTCAACGGGTGCAGTGGGCTGGACCAATTCAAGGGGGACAGGCACAACGCGGCGCCGAGCCAAGCGGGCCAGCTGCGCAGCGGGCTGTCCGGGTGGAAGACCGTAAACAGGGCGGGAAACAGCATCATGGAGTAGTACGCCTGGCCCAGGGAGGACAACAGGCACACTCCCGCGAGCAGCACCCCGGAGCCAACGGCCAGATACAGCAGATCCTGGCTGTGGCGCACACGCACAAGACCGAGCACCGCTCCGGCGACCGCAGCGGCGAGGAGGAGGAACAGCAGCGCATGGGCCCAGCGGGGCATGCCGAAATAGACGGCGAAACCGGACAGGGAAGAGTTGGCATAGTCGCGCGTGACCTTCAGATACGGCACCACCACGTCGAGGTAGTCGCGGGCGCCGGGCGTGAACGGCCACGCGATGAGGTTCATCACCACCGGGACGCCGATAGCGCCGAGCGCGGGGCGCCAGCGCAGCTGCAGCAGCGGCAGCACCAGCAGCGGAGCGAACATCGGCTTGACCAAGATAGCCAACCCCAGTACCACACCGGCGGCGATGTCGCGGCGGGTAAGCAAGAGCGCGATAAAGGCCACCAGCGCGAGCAGGAGTATGCCGTTGATGTTGGAAAACACCAGCGTGTTGGTCACGGCTTCGGTGCAAAACGCCAGCGCAACGGCGACGGGAAACGTCGGCCCGGAAAGCGGGCGGCCTGCAAGCTTGGTCAGCCACGCTAAAGCGACGATGATGCACGCGGCGTTGACGGCGATGAACAGCGGGCGGGCCAGGTCTATGTCGGAAATCAGCCCCAGCGGCGACAGCAGCAGGGTGGCGCCCGGGTTGTACAGGTAGTGCGGATTGACGTGGCCGTAGACCTCGTTGTACACGGGGACGCGTTCCACAAACCGGCGCGCTGCGGACCACACGGTGGTGAAATCGTCCGTCACCGAGCCCGCGCGCGCGAGGATGAACAGCCGATGGACGACCAGAAGCACCGCGACAGGCCAGGCGGCAGCGGCGATCGCCGGCGCGAGGCCCCCGCGCTCGTCGGCGGGCTGGGCCTGCACTGCAGTCGAACCCGGTGCAGGCTCATCGGGGGCGCTTCGAGGCGGTGGGGTAGCAATCACGCGCCTAACCGTACCTGCCACGGTGCGGCTACCCTTCGCGCACGCTCCGGTAGCGCAGGAAGAGCATCGAGTCGCTTGTGGTGTGCGCCGCCTCGAGGATGAAAGCGTGGTCTGAAGGTGTGTCTGCTTCACCGAACAGGCGTAGTTCAGACGGCTGCACCGCGCGCGGGCTGACGGTGTAGTGGAATACATCTACTTCGCTGGCACCGATGAGTTGGGTGTTTAAGCTGGGGCCGCCCTCGCAGACGATGCGGGCCAACCCCCGTGCGTGCAGTGCGGCAACGACTGCGGAGACGTCTTCGCCCTCCACGGGCACAATCACGCCACCCGCCTGCTCGATCTCCCGCGCGTGTTCAGACACCTCCGTATCGCCCAGAACGCTTGCGGGTACTGCGAACAACGGCGGCGTACGTGTGTCCGTAAACAGCTGCGTTGCAGTGTCGAACTTCAGGCTCTTGGTCACCACGACAATCGGGGGAACTTCCGCTTGTCCCCGTCCGCGCCGAGCCTCGCGCTGCTGTGCGGTGGTACGCACGCCGAAGTAGTTCTCTTTGCGCGCGGTCTCGGCACCGACGAGCACCGCATCTGACCAGATGCGCAGTGCGTTCAGCAGCGCGAAATCGGTGTCGTTGCCCAAGCCGGAAGAAGTTCCCTTGCTTGCGGCAGCTCCGGTCAGCGCCGCAATGCCCATAAGGCGAGTCTCTCGCGTTCCGGGCGGCTTAACCGGACCGATGAGAAGTTCCGGATCAAGGGATTGAGGTCGCTCGTTCATTACACTTGCTTCCAGTCTGTTGAAGGGGATGTTGTGCAACCTACCGGAAACCATTTTGACCTCGACGCGGCAGCCGTCGCTGCACGGAATGGCTGGATTGCGGACTCGGAGGCATCCGAGTTCTATTCGCTCCTGTTCGACCGCTCGGATACAAGCCACTGGAAAGACAACCTCGCGGCATCCGCGCAGGCCGCGTTTGCGTCGACTGCGGACAGAGCAACTGAGATGGTTTGGTTCGAGCCGTTTTTGAACTTGGTCACCGACGTTTGTTGGCAAGCCCGGGAGCGGGGACTTGGGGCGCACGAGCCGCAGCGCGTACGTCGACACGGCAGTGTGGAGCAACCGCGCCTGCTGTATTTGGCAACTGCGCTGATTGAGCTGCAGCTGTACCGGTTCGACTTCAACTACGACGGCATTTTTGAAGTGCTCAGCCGCGCAGACGACGCTCCACTGCAGGTCGGTCCGTACGACCTCAACGGCATCTACCTCACGTTCGCGCAACTTAGCGCCGGCAAGCGGATTGTCCCGTCCGAGCTCTTTTCCTCCATCGGCCTAGACCCCGAAAGTCCGACAAACCTCTCGCGGCACCTGGACCGTGTGCCGGTCAAGCTTCGCCACCTCCTGCTGCACGGCCTGTGGCTGTTTCCGTTCCGCTTCTACGGGGTGGAGATGCTGATTCTGGCTGAATCCTTGGTCAAGTCGGACCCCAAGGACGGCAATGCGTACTACCGGATGGGGGAGGCTTACCGCAGGATCGCCGCGGCAACGCAATGGGATTTTGAGAAGGGGCCGACCGCGACCCACACGCTTGAACTGGAACAAACGCTCAGCGCCGACCCGACGCTGCTGGAAGACCAGAATTACTGCTACCGGCGCGCCGTGGAATCTCTGGATATGGCAATTCGTGTGCTGGACCCGCAGCAGCTCGCCCGCCACGAGGAGTACAAGAACTACCGGCTGCTTGTCTCCACCGAGTGGCAGGTACAGACAGCCATCCGCAGTGCCGTCGAGCGGCAGGTAGCTTCCGTGGACGAGAAAGTACAGGCACTGTCTCGCCAGCTCGAGTCAGAGTCGAACCAGCTCGTGTGGAAATCCGTGGAGGTGCTGTCGCTGTTTGCTGCCCTGATGGGGCTGTTGATCACCAACATCAGCGTGCTGGGCATCGACAGCATCTCCACTTTCGAACGCATCGGATTGATCGGCCTGATGGCGCTCATCATGGTCGGTTTCTTCCTCCTAGTGCGCAACACCGTATTCTGGGTGCGCGAAGGCCGCGAAGCACCGGAGGAGGTCCGCACGAAGGCCCAGAAATTCTGGCTACGGCGTCCCCGCAAGACGGCCGAGCTCCAAGGGCGAATCACGGAGCTGGAGCGCGAAATCGAGCGGATGAGGAACACCAACTATCAGCTGGCACCGTTCCTAGATAGCGCCTCCGGCGAGCAACGACGCACCGGTACGCAGCTTTCCGACGGCTACCGCGAAAGGACAACGTAGCTATGCACGACATCACCGGGGCAGCGCTCGAATACGTTGCAGACGAACGGGAACTGACGAAAGGCCCCTACGACATCGCCGACGCCGGCGAAGCGGCCGCCGCCATCGACCACTACCTCCGCGCACGCGTCACCGCCGCCGTCGCCCGCAACGCGGGGCGGCCCGTGCTCCAACTCTCCGGCGGCATCGATTCCATCCTGCTGGCCACCTACGTGGCCGAGGTCGCGCCGGGCACGTTGGCCGTGACCTACAGCCAGCACACGGAGGACCAGGAAGTGGGGAGGGCGGCAGCCGTCGCAAAGCAATGCGGCCTCGAGCACGTGATTGTTCGCCCCACCGACGAAGACTTCGAGCGGCTTCTCGCGCGGGTCGTGCGGGCTCTCGAGTTCCCGGAGCCGTGGGAGATCTCGGCGGGTGCCGTGTTGAAGGCTATCGACGGCGCTTCGCACGACCACGGCGCCGAAGGCGTACTGCTTTCCGGAGCCGGGGCCGACGCGCTGTTCATGGGCGGGCACACGGTGGCTCCCGCGGCGGGGGAGAGCCTCGTTGACGCGTGGGATGCGGCGCTGCGGGCAAACGTCGCTAAGAACTTCAAGCGCGAACGTTTTGTGCCGGACTTCTACGAGCGGCTCTTGGAGGATCCCGAGCGGCACGTCCAGATCTGGCAGACCCACGCGGCGGTTGAGCTCGCACAGCGCATCCACCCGTCGCTGGTGCAGCCCGATGATAGTGGCCACGACAAGTACATCTTCCGCAAGCTCGCGGTGGATCGGGGAGTGCCGGAAGAAGTGGCGTTCGCGCCGAAGAACCCGATGCAGGTGTCCTCCGGGCTCGTTGGCGCCATTGTGGATGCCGCCCGCCGCCAGCTTGCGCGCGACTTCGGGCAGCGCACGTACTCGTCGCCGCTGGACGAGCCGCTGGGTTTCACCGTTGCCCGGCTGTATCTGCAACGCTTGGAGGCAGGGGAGCGCGAATAGCAAAAAGGGGCCCACCGAGAGGGTGGACCCCTTTTTGTTGAAATGGAGCGGATGACGAGACTCGAACTCGCGACCCTCACCTTGGCAAGGTGATGCGCTACCAACTGCGCTACATCCGCATTGCTATTCAGTTGACGAGGGCGTAAACCCTCTGTGCGCGATACTGGGATCGAACCAGTGACCCCTACCGTGTCGAGGTAGTGCTCTACCGCTGAGCTAATCGCGCAAGGCTATTGCAGCTTGGAGGTGGATACGGGAATCGAACCCGTGTACACGGTTTTGCAGACCGTTGCCTAACCACTCGACCAATCCACCGTGGAGTTACCTCCGAAGTATTCGGCTTTAAACCCCGAAGTACTTGGAGCGGATGACGAGACTCGAACTCGCGACCCTCACCTTGGCAAGGTGATGCGC
>ERZ1031329.34-NODE-34-length-64960-cov-8.474278_pt1 | contig 64960 bp, 54 predicted proteins | sample MGYA00518053_ERZ1031329 | MGnify/ENA primary metagenome ERZ1031329 (study PRJEB33718, sample SAMN03159840) | human skin metagenome | collected 2014-02-25 | study: EMG produced TPA metagenomics assembly of the PRJNA266117 data set (Human skin bacterial metagenome and... | reverse complement strand
CTCGCTACGAGCCGGCTGCTCAAAGATTTCGGTCGCCTCCGACTCCGGGGCTACCTCCGACTCTTTATCGGCTGCGGGTGCCAATTCAGTTTCGGCCTGTTCATCCCGCGACGAAGGCTTACCGGCAGGGCTAATCACCTGAGGTGCCGTGCGGCCTGCAGCGGCGTAGGCGTCGTAGCGCTTCTTCGGGGCTTCCTGAACTTCAGGCTCCGATTCCGAGCTCGGCTCAACCTCTGTCTCTGCCGCTGGCTCTGCCGCTGGCTCTGATGCAGCGGCGGATTCCGGCGGCAGGTTTTCTTGGTCTGCCTCCGCCTCCGGCTCCTCCTTTACGCGCTTTTCCGGCACACCCGGAAAAATCTGCGTTGCGGTGTTGTCGCTGTCATCGCGGTTGTTTTCTTCGTTCATTGGCTCAGCGAGCTTGCGGTAGGTCGGGACGTCGAGATCGTCATCGAATCCGTCCTCCACATTCTCGAGGGCGCGGTCGTTCGGGTACTTCTCTGAGTCGCTCACATCGTCCACATTAAAACTACTGCCTCACTTTTGGCCGCAGGCGTGGCCGTAAAACGAGGCTGTATTGTGTATGCCTATGGGATTCCACCTCGTCCACACCAGCAGTGCACAGGCTCGCGCTCGCGGGCGGCATCGTCGTGCTGCGCTCGCTGCTGGTGTCGTCGGGATGGTCTCTCTTTCCGGCTGCATGAGTGCCTCGAGCGCGCTTGAGTTGCCGTTTACTGAAGACAAGTCAGAACCGACAGGCATTGCCATGCCGAAGTTTTCCTCCCCTGATTTGCCCTCTACCCCGGTCCCAACCACGGAAAGCAAAGCCAAAGACAAAGGTCCCTGCGACCTCGACGATGTCACTCTCGCGGCCTGCCTACCGCTTACCACCGCGCTAGCCTCAACCGCCCCTGGGGAGGCTCTCGTCGCCACCGACGACGGTGCGCTCACCGTTGTCGCACCGGGTAAGACACCGCGTGAGGTCGCACGGCTCGGCGCCCCTGCAAAACAACTGCTGCCCAGTCCCTCGGTTGAAGAGGACCGTCAGGTCTTTGTTTTGCGTAACGACGACACCATTGCGCGCGTCACCCTCGTGGAGGGCGGCACCGCTGATGTGCGCGAACTTCCGGACCTCAGCGAGCCCGGCATTCTCGGAATCTATTTTGACCGAACTTCGGACACCCTGTCCCCGCGCAAATTGCTCGTGGGAGATCCAGGCATTGAGTTTCAGCAGTTCTGCCATGGTCCGGACGGAATGCCGCCGTTGGCAACCGCCATTCTCGACGGCACCCCACAGCTGGTTCAGCTCACCGGCCCTGTGATCAACCCCCTCGGCGGTGTGGACCTGAACGATTCCATCGGTGGATGCGCAGTGATGGGTGACCGCGTGGTCATTGCCATCCCAGACGCGCAGAAGGTCATCTCCATGCCGGTGGGTCCGAAGTCAAGTGGACCCGACGCGGCGTGGGAGGTCAAGGGTTCCCCTGAAGTGCTTGTCGACGGCGACTTCGGCCACATCTCGCATGTAGCGGCTGTCGCAGCGAATCAGGGTATTGAAGTTTGGGGTGCCACGACCAACAAAACCGCCGGGGCACAACCGTCGGAGTCCGACGAGCGCGTCGTCAGACTGCCGAGCGATGGTGCCGCCGGCGGTTCCCCGGATTAGCTTTCAGGAAGGCTAGCTCAGCTTCTTCGCAATCAGCTGGTTGACCTGAGCCGGGTCTGCCTTGCCGCGGGTGGCCTTCATGACCTGCCCCACGATGGCACCGACAACCTTCTTGTTGCCAGCTCGGTACTTCTCGACGATGTCCGGGTTAGCAGCCAGTGCATCGTCGACGGCCTTCTCAATAGCACCGTCGTCGCGAACGACCTCCAGGCCACGGGCAGCAACGACCTCATCAACATCGCCCTCGCCTGCGAGCACGCCGTCGACGGCCTTACGGGCCAGCTTGTTGGTCAGCTTGCCCTCTTCAATCAGTGCAATCACACGTGCAACCTGTGCCGGGGTAATCGCGAGCTCAGCCAGCTCCACGCCTGCCTCGTTGGCCTTCTGCGCCAGGTAAGCGACCCACCAGGAACGAGCCTCAGCCGGACCGGCACCAGCCTCAACGGTGTCGACGATCAGGTCGAGAGCGCCGGCGTTAACCAAGTCGCGCATTTCCTCGTCCTTCAGACCCCACTCTTCCTGAATACGGGCACGACGTACCCACGGCAGCTCCGGCAGAGTTGCGCGGATTTCCTCCACCCACTCACGCGGCGCAATCACCGGTGGCAGATCCGGGTCGTTGAAGTAGCGGTAATCCGACTGCGATTCCTTCGGGCGGCCCTTGGAGGTCGTGCCGTCGGTCTCCTGGTAGTGGCGGGTTTCCTGAACAATCTCCTCGCCATTAGTAATCGCAGCAGCCTGGCGCTGCATCTCGTAGCGAACAGCCTGTTCAACTGACTTCAGGGAGTTGATGTTCTTAGTCTCGGTACGAGTGCCGAACTCCTCCTGGCCGATTGGGCGCAGGGAAACGTTGGAGTCCACACGCATCGAGCCCTGGTCCATGCGGGCATCGGAGACACCGAGGGACTTCACCAAGTCACGCAGCGCAGAAACGTACGCACGAGCAACCTCTGGGGCACGCTCCCCTGCACCGAGAATCGGTTTAGTAACGATCTCAATCAGCGGAATACCTGCGCGGTTGCAATCCACCAGCGAACGCGTGGCGCCGTGAATACGACCATCGGCACCGCCCAAATGCGTCAGCTTGCCGGTATCTTCTTCCATGTGAGCGCGCTCGATTTCGACACGGAACTCCGTGCCGTCGTCAAGCTGAACGTCAAGATATCCGTCGTAGGCGATTGGCTCGTCGTACTGCGAAATCTGGTAGTTCTTCGGCTGGTCCGGGTAGAAGTAGTTCTTGCGCGCGAAGCGGGAGGACTCAGCAATCTCGCAGTTCAGCGCCAGGCCAATCTTGATGGCCCACTCAACGCCCTGACGGTTAACCACGGGCAGCGCGCCAGGTAGGCCGAGGCTGCAGGGATCGACGTTACTATTCGGCTCGGCACCAAAGTGCGCCGAAGAGGGGGAGAACATCTTGGTATTCGTCGAGAGCTCGACGTGAACCTCCATGCCCATTACCGGGTCAAAACGTTCGAGGACCTCATCAAAGTCCATCAAGTCATCAGCGTATGCAGCGGTCATGTTTGTAGAGTCTACTAGCGATGGCCCCGCACGCGTGCCCTAGGGTATAAGTCGTGCCCGGAGTTAACGAACACCCACCGATTCCACCGACGTCAGCACGCGAAACGCCAACGTTCCGCGATGCAGCTGACCGCTACCGCGCAGGCGCTACTTTCGACAACGACCTGCAAGAAAGCGCTGACGGCGCCTCGGGCTACCACCGCGTGCGTCCCGGATATCCTCCGACCGTCATTGAAGCGCTTGCCCGTCTTGCACCGCGCCCACAGGTAGTCGCCGACATCGGCGCCGGCACGGGAAAGCTCACCGCCTCGCTTGCCGACGTCTACCGCGATGCCACCCTGCTGGCACTCGATCCCTCCACCGCGATGCGGCGAGCACTGATGCACAATGTGCCAGCGGCGGAATGCCTGGAAGGTACTGCGGAGCGCACGGGGCTGGAGTCCGACAGCGTCGATGTAGCAACATGTGCGCAGACGTGGCACTGGGTCGACCCGACAGCTGCCAGTAAAGAACTCGCTCGGGTGCTACGCGCGGATGGCGTGGCTATGTTGGTGTGGAACACCTTGGATGTTTCCGTACCGTGGGTGCATCGACTCAGCCGCATCATGCACGCCGGCGACGTGTTGCGTCCCGGCTTCTACCCCGAGGTTGGCCCGGAGTTGGAGTTAATCGATGAGGTACGTCTGGCCTGGGAGCAGACACTGACCATCGAGGACATCGTGCTGCTGGCACGAACCCGTTCTTATTGGCTTCGTTCCAAGCCCTCCACTCGCGCCAAGGTGGAGGCGAACTTGCATTGGTATCTCCACGAGCACTTGGGGCACACATACGAAGAAGGCATCGCCCTTCCCTACCGGTGCGATGCCTTCTATTTTCGAGCCGCCTAGTAGCGCTAGTTATTTTTCTTTCTTCGGCTTAGGGCGAGCCACACGCTTCAATGCGTTCTTAGTCTGTCCGGCAAGCTTCTTCGGCGCAGTAGCCGTGGTCTCGCCTGGGAAGGAGTCTTTCGCGGTCTCGCGAGGATTGTCATCATCGGAGGCTTCTTCAATTTCGGAGAGCTTCTCCAGGCGCTCATTATCCTTTTCTACGATGCGCTCGGCATCATCCTCAGTGAATTCAACATTATCGTCGCTAACCAGTTCCTCGACGATGTCGTCGCGAACGCTTTCCTGAAGATCGACGTTGGAAATGTTGGAGTTGGCCAAAGCGCGGTCGAGCTTCTTCTGATCGGCGGTGGTGAACTTCTTGTTCGGATGCATCTTCCGGCGTGCGAGCTTACGGATACGGCCGCGACGCTTCGACTCCTCCATCAGCTTGTTACGTCCAGCCAGGTACGCACCACACAGAATCACGATAAGAGCGATACCGACGTAGCCAAGGGCCGGGTAGATGGAGCCAACCAGGGCCTTGAAACCGAAGAAGCTCAATCCAAAACCAATCAGCACCGTCACGATGAATACCAGGCGGAAACGCTGCGGAGTATTGCGTGTCAAACGGCGACCCAACGCGTAGAACATACCGATGGCGGTATTGAAAATCATGGCGTAGATGATGATCGCCATCACCGTACCCAGAACCGGGTGAATTTCATTGACAATTGCCAGAGTCGGCATATCCTCATGCCCAACGGACTCGACCTTGAAGAAGAGGGCAAAGGTCACCAACGTCAGCAGACCTGCGTAAATGGTGCCGCCCATGAGACCACCGATGCCAGCTTCACGCGGGTTCAGGTAGCTACCGCCAATGACGATGGACATCGATACGGCCACCATCACGCAGAAACCAACATAGTTCAGGGCAGAAACAGACCAGTGCGGCAGCGAGGTCGACAGTTCAGTGGTGTACTGCGCGGCCTCCGACATCGAAGTATCGGTAGTGAACAAAGTGTAGATACCGGCTCCCAGCAGGAACACGATAATGAATGGAGTGATCATGCCAATCACGCGGCTGACCTTGTCGGCGTCCAGCATGCCGACACCCAAAGTCAGGGCAACCATGATGACGGCGCCGATCCACACCTCAAGTCCGAATTGCTGATTCAGGTTCGCACCGGCACCGGCGAACATGACGAAGCCGGTACAGAACAGCGTGATCATCACGGCGATGTCCAGAATCTTCGAAACCCAATTGCGGGTGATTACGTCGAAGACCTCGGAGTGCTCATCAGCCTGCAAGTAACTGGCAATTGACAGTACCGCCAAACCACTGGCAATCATCACGACGGAAGCGAGTACAACGCCCCACAAGCCGTTAGTGCCAAATGCCACGAAGTACTGCATCATTTCCTGGCCGGATGCGAATCCGGCACCGACAGTTAGGCCGACAAAGGCCATCGCGATTGTTGTGGCTCTTTTCCACATAACGAGAAAATCCTAAATATAAGTCTATTTTTCAAAAACCGGAACCTTATAAAGCATACTGCCCGAGCTGGTGATTGATACACCAGCTCGGGCAGTATGCCTATTTTGTTACGAAGATGTGCCTAAATGTTTAGCAACGCGTGCTTAACCGACGCGTTTAACCAAACAGCGCAGCAGCGGCACGGTAACGACCATCCGGCACAACCTTCAACTCAGCAACCGCATCGTCGATGTCGATACGCTCGATGTTCTCACCGTGCAGAGCGACGATCTTGCCGAAGTCCCCCTCGTGTACTGCACGGGTCGCATGGATACCGTAGCGGGTAGCCAGCACGCGGTCGTACGCAGTCGGCGTACCGCCACGCTGAATGTGGCCCAGAACCGTGGTGCGAACGTCGTACCCGGTGCGCTTCTTAATCTCCGCACCAATAACCTGACCAATGCCGTTGAAGGTTTGGTGGCCGAACTGGTCGACACCGCCCTCTTCGTACTCCATGGTGCCCGGCTTCGGGGTGGCGCCCTCAGCGACGACGATAATGCCGTACTTCTCACCCATCTGGAAACGGCGCTCCATCGACTTCACAATCTCGTTGATGTCGAATGGCTTTTCCGGAATGACGATGTGGTGAGCACCGCCGGCCATACCCGCATGCAGAGCAATCCAGCCCACGTGTCGACCCATGACCTCAACGATCATCACGCGCTGGTGGGATTCCGCAGTGGTGTGCAGACGGTCAACCGCGTCGGTGGCAACAGCCACAGCCGTGTCGAAACCGAAGGTGTAGTCCGTACCGTTGACGTCATTATCAATAGTCTTCGGAACACCGACGACCGGCACCCCATTGTCCGAAAGCCACTTGCCGGCCTTCAGCGTGCCTTCGCCACCGATTGGGATCAGGGCATCGATACCCGCATCAGAGAGATTTTCCTTGATGCGGTCGAGGTTGGACATGAGAATGTCCGGATGCACGCGGCCGGTACCCAGCATCGTGCCGCCACGCAGCAGCATGCGGTCAATCCGCTCATCGTCGTAAAGCTGAACCCTACGGTCTTCCATAAGACCAATCCAACCGTCCTCAAAACCGACGACGGTTGAGCCGTACTCGCTCGAGCTAGTACGGACAATTGCACGGATAACGGCATTCAGACCGGGACAATCTCCACCGGAGGTAAGGGTCGCAATTCGCATGATGCCTACCTTAGTCGCGTTAGTCAGTTCGTGCTTGACGGCCTTGGTCGAAACTACTTCTGCAGGTACTCCTGCCCTGGTAGCTCAGACGGTAGCTCCATCTTCGTCGTCACCTCCGACGCCGGCAGAAGACCATATTCCTCGAGCGCCTTGCGCACGTACTCTGCGGCATCGACGTTCAGCGGAGACTCCGTCCACAATGCAATCGGCAGGTTAATAAAGCGGTTCTCCTTGACCGCCTCGAGATCCTTCGTTGCCGGGTTAGTGCGCAGAACCTTGATTTTCTCTTCAAAGGTCTGGCCCGGGTAGTCCACCAGCGCGATGAAGTCAGGATTCAGCTCCGCGACATGCTCCCAGGAGGTCGTAGTCCAAGTGTCCTTAATCGACTCGGCCGCATTGATTGCACCGGCCTTTTCCAGGATGCCCTGCGGTGCGCCAAAGGAACCCGAGGTAAATGGTGCTTCACCGACAGAATCAAAGAGGAAGCCCACTGGCTTCTTATCTCCCTTTGGCGCGGCATCCAGGGCTTGCAGTCGGTTATCAATATCTGCAATAACCTTGTCGCCCTCACCGTCGTGTCCGGTCAAGGTAGCGATATTCTTCAAATCAATTTTGACAGCTTCCCACGGATCCACCAGACCACGAGTATGCCCCGGGTCGCCACTGCCTTCCTTGCCCGCCGAGGCTGCGTCACCAGTGCGGCAAGATTCCGTCAGGGTGTAGGCACCGATACCGTGCTCGGAAAGCGATTCCGGGGTAATGCCCTTGTCTTCACTAAAGCCATAGCCCCAGCCCGCCAGCATCACATCCGGTTCGGCCGCAATGACCTGCTCCAGATTCGGGTATTCCTTCGCAACTTCTGGCTTCTGCGCAATTGCATCGCCATAAGCTGCGGTCAACACCGGCAGATGCGAGGCCATAGAGCTCACCGCTGTGATCTCATCCGCAGCACCGACAGCCAGCGCCAGCGAAGCAATATTGCCGTCATTAATCAGCAGCTTTTTAGCTACACCCGGGTAGCTGACTTCTTCACCGCAGTTGGTGAGGGTAAGGCCTGACGACGAGGCCTGCGTTCCCTCATCAGAGCCACAGGCGGCGGCTCCGAATGCCAGAGCAGCCACAGCGATACCAGCTGCTGAGGCACGAAGGGGACGTCGGAAAGCATGTGCGTTATTCAAGGGAGTACTCCTAGTTGATGGTGGCAGCATCCAGCTCGCTATCGATTGCGAGATGGCGGCGGCCAGAGGGGGAATTGAGCTGACAGGATTCAACCTGAAAGATTTGGGCGACAAAGTCGCGGGTAAGCACTTCTGCGGGAATGCCGTCGGCCGCGATACCGCCGTCCGCGACCACGATGACGCGGTCGAAGTGGTTCATTACCAGGTCCAAGTCGTGGATGGCGGCAATGACACACGCTCCGCTGGAGCGGGCCAGACGGAGGACGGATTGTTGATGGCGCACGTCGAGGTGGTTAGTGGGCTCGTCGAGAAGCATAATCGGCGAGTCCTGGGCGATGGCGCGCGCCAGACACACGCGACGACGTTGCCCACCCGAGAGTTGCCCACACAGGCGTTGCGCAACCGCTTCCAACCCCACGAGCTCCAGCGCACGGTCGACGTGGGAATTGTCCTCGGCAGTGTTGCCACCAAAAAGGCGCTGGTAGGGCAAGCGCCCCAGGGAGACAAAGTCGTGCACGCGCATTTCGGCGGGTGGAACCTCGTTTTGCGCGACGAAAGCCAGATCGCGGGCGCGGTGCTTCGAGCTTATTGAGCTCATCGATTTGCCGTTAATCTCAACCTCGCCCGCGGCCGGTTTCGTGATTCCACCGAGTGCACGCAGCAACGTGGATTTGCCCGCGCCGTTAACACCAATGATGGCGGTCATGGGTTCTGCACCGAAGTTGAGGTTGACTCCGCTAACAATGGTGCGCCCAGCGATATCACAGCGCACATCTTTAGCGGTGAGTACAGATGTTTGTGGGGCGCTCATTTACTCGGCACCTCCGTAGCTGTAGTGCGAGCGGCTCATGAGGTAGAGGAAAAGTGGTGCACCAACCAATCCTGTGACTACTCCCAGCGGCATTTCCTGGCTTCCGCCCACTACGCGCGCGATGATGTCCACCCAGATGAGAAACAGTCCACCCATGAGTGCAGCAACCGGTAGGACAACGCGGTGCGTGGCCCCTACCAAGATGCGGGTCAAGTGTGGAATCACCAGGCCGACAAACCCGATGCCGCCCGAGACCGCAACAAGTGTGCCAACGAGGACAGCCTGGAGCACAAATACCTGTGCGCGTAGCCGAGAAACGTCAATACCTACGGCCGCTGCGGTGCTCTCACCAGTTGCCAGCGCGTCCAGATGACGGGCTTTGACCAGGAAAAACAACAGTACTGCGATGAGGACGACGAGCGGGAAGAGTGTCTTCACCCATGTCGCACCGGCAACAGAGCCCAGCATCCAAAACATCACGGACTGCGCGGCCCTCGGGTCTGGCCCAGCGAAGACCATGAAGCTACTTAGCGCGGAAAACGCAGCGGAAAGCACAACGCCAGAGAGCACCAAGCGCAGCGGAGTCAGCCCACCGCCTGCAGTGGCGAAAGCACCGACTGCGAGGGTGGCCATGACTGCACCGAGGAGTGCGCCGAATGTCAGCGGCGCGATGGGGCTACCGGTGAAAGCACCAAAGATGATTACCGCGGTCGCACCGGCGCCGGCGCCGGCGGAAATACCTAGCAGATACGGGTCTGCCAACGGGTTACGGACCAATGTCTGCATGGCCACACCGGAGACAGCTAGCCCCGCCCCTACAATCGCTGCGAGAATTCCCCGGGGAGCGCGGAGATTCCAGATTATGGTGTCCGAACTGGCGGGCACAGATTTATCGAGCTCAGTGCCGAAGATGTGATGCGAAATGACCTGTGTCGTGGTGGACCAGGTGATATCCGCCGAGCCGAAGACCACCGCAGCGACCAGACTGACGGCAATGGCTATGACAATGACCAGCCCATAGATCCAAGGCATAACCCGCGGTGGGTTTTTAATTCTGACTCTCTCCATGTTTGCGTTCCTGCGCATGTATGAAACTCTCCCCGACATGACAACAACCGCCGCTCTCCCACTTCAGTGAGAAAACGACGGTTGAAGAAAACCGACTAAGGCTTATTGAACGCTTTTATGCAATCGAGCCGCGAACCTTTTCGTAGGCAGCGCCGACCTTGTACAGACGATCATCACCGTGGCGCGGAGCCATAATCTGCAGGCCTACCGGCAGGCCGGTGTCTTCAGCCAGGCCCGACGGCACGGACATGCCACACATGCCGGCCAGGTTGAGCGGCAGAGTACACAGGTCGAACATGTACATGCTCAGCGGGTCGTCAACCTTCTCGCCCAACTTGAACGCAGTGGTCGGAGTGGTCGGCGAGATCAGGACATCCACCTGTTCGAAGGCCCGCTCGAAGTCCTGCTGAATCAGGGTACGGACGCGCTGTGCCTGGATGTAGTAGGCGTCGTAGTAACCGACCGATAGCGCGTAGGTACCGATGATGATGCGTCGCTTAACCTCATCGCCGAAACCAGCGGCACGGGTCATAGCCATGACCTCATCGGCCGAGTGCGAACCGTCATCACCAACACGCTGGCCGTAACGCATGCCGTCGAAACGAGCCAGGTTGGAGCTGACCTCACACGGCAGAATCAGGTAGTACGCGCTCAGTGCGTGGTCGAAGTTCGGGCAATCGACCTCGACCACCTCTGCGCCAGCTTCCTTAAGCTTGTCGACGGCCTCGTGGAAGCTGTCCAGTACGCCGGCCTGGTACCCCTCGGTGCGGTCGAACTGCTTGACGATGCCGACCTTAACCCCCGTGAGGTCACCGGTAGCACCTTCCTTGGCGGCAGCAACCACATCGGCAATCGGCTGCTCCGTGGAAGTCGAGTCATTCTCGTCGTGACCAGCAATGATTTCGTGCAGCAGCGCGGTGTCCAGAACGGTTCGCGCGGTCGGCCCACCCTGGTCCAACGAGGAGGCACAAGCGACCAGGCCGTAGCGGGATACCGTACCATAGGTCGGCTTCACACCGACCGTTGCGGTCAGAGCTGCTGGCTGACGAATCGAGCCACCGGTGTCAGTACCGATAGCCAGCGGAGCCATACCGGAGGCCAGCGCCGCAGAAGAGCCACCGCCGGAACCGCCTGCGGTGCGCTCAACATCCCACGGGTTGTGAGTCGGGCCGTAAGCGGAGTTTTCAGTCGACGAGCCCATGGCGAACTCATCCATGTTGGTCTTACCCAGGATTGGGATGCCAGCTGCACGCAGCTTGGCAGTAACCGTTGCGTCGTAAGGGCTCATGTAGCCCTCGAGCATCTTGGAAGCGCAGGTGGTCGGCGCATCGGTGGTAGTGAAGACATCCTTCAGCGCCAGCGGAACACCGGCCAGCGCGGAGGCCGGCTCCTCGCCAGCATCCAGCGACTCATCGACCTTGCGAGCTGCAGCCAGGGCCTCTTCGGCACCGACGTGCAGGAATGCGTGAATGTCCTCATCAATTGCCGCGATACGGTCGAGGAACGCCTGGGTGACCTCTACCGAGGTCAGCTCACGGGCGTGAATCTTCTGCGCGAGCTCGAAAGCGCTGAGCCCCAGAATCGGGTCCTCAGCAACAGCGGCATGCAGATTCGGGTTAGCTGCAGTCATTTCTTCCACGTACTCCTACTCGCCGAGAATCTGGGGAACTTCAAAGCGCTGGCGGTCCTGCGACGGCGCCTGGTCCAGCGCCTGCTCCGCAGTCAGCGTCGGCTTGACGACGTCCTCGCGCATCACACCGGACAGCGAAGAGGGGTGACTCATCGGTTCCACATCATCCGCAGCCACCTTTTGAACGGCCTGGACGTGGTTAATAATGCCGTCGATCTGACCGGCGAACTCGTCGAGTTCCGCGTCAGTCAGAGCCAGACGGGACAATCGCGCTAGGTGTGCGACCTCATCGCGTGAGATAGCTGGCACGCTAGTACCCCTTTCATTTCTTCGTACGAAGCTAGTGCACAGAAGTTTAGTTGAAACTGATTTTGAACCGCGCGAGCGGGCTGTACTTGCCAACAGTAGTCGTTGTCGCCAAGCAGTTGTCCGCAGGGTCTTACATTTCAAAGGTTTACCCTGTAGCCTAAATCACTACTTCTATAGTTACACCGCAAGAATCACTATCAATTATTCGAAAGGTTGTGCACACAGCCATGAGTTACCTACTTCGCATCCAGCTTCCCGACGAACCAGGCGCACTTGGCTACGTCGCGGCTGCCCTGGGCGAAGTAGAAGGTGATATTCGCAGTGTCGATGTCGTAGATTACGGCGCTAATGGCGTTGTTGTCGACGACATCGTGGTTGATCTGCCCATGGGCCTGCTACCAGACACACTGATTACGGCGGCTCAGTCCATTAGCGGAGTGGAAGTCGATTCAATTAGGCCTTTTTCCGGCTCGGTCGACCGCCGCGGACAGATTGCGCTGCTGGCCAAGTTCTCACAGCACACGAAGAACTTGGATCGTGCCCTCGGAGATGTCGTCGACGGCCTGCCTCAGACTATGACTGCCGGCTGGGCTATCGTCCTCGGCGAACAGAGCGATGGCCGGTGGGTACGTCGCGCTTCCTCTACCGCTGCTCCAGAGGATAACGGCCGGACTCTGCCGGAAGCCCCGATTAACTCGCCGCGAAACCTGGATCCGGACGAAGAAACGTGGCTCCCGGAGGACTGGACGGTTATGGACTCCTCCATTGCCGCTACTCCAATGGGCGAGGGTCTGGTTCTCGTTATTGGCCGGCCCGGCGGGCCGGACTTCCTTCCAAGTGAGGTTGAGCACTTGGGACGTATTGGCACGATTGTCGGGGCGATTATCGACTAGCAGCGACTAGTGGGCTGCTCCCTTCTGCGGGGCTGCCCCCTTCTGCTCGAAGCTCTCACCCTATGGCTCCGCCCCTATGGAGCGCAGTGATTCACGCTTAGCGGTAAAGTCTGGAAATGATACCAGTCAATAAGGAGCTTCTTTGATGTCGAACTTGAGTGACCTCGTCGGATCCCACATTCGTGCCGAATCCGGCCGTGTCCCCCAGTCGTCCACTGAGATGGAATTCTGGTCCGGTCTGTCACGGGTTGTTGTCGATGACCTAGCGGACAACTGGCAGCGCACCACGGAGGCATACGCTGCTACCCGCCAGCAGCACTACTTCTCCGCCGAGTTCCTCATGGGTCGCGCCCTGCTGAACAACCTGCTCAATGCGGGCCTGGTGGATGAGGCCTCCGCTGCGGTGGAAAAGTACGGCAAGAATCTGACAGACGTGCTCGAGGCCGAACACGACGCGGCTCTCGGTAACGGTGGCCTGGGTCGTCTGGCCGCCTGCTTCCTGGATTCCTGTGCCACGCAGAATCTGCCGGTGACCGGTTATGGCATCCTCTACCGCTACGGCCTGTTCAAGCAGACCTTCGAAGATGGCTTCCAGGATGAGCACCCGGATCCGTGGATGGAAGAGGGCTACCCCTTCGTCATTCGTCGCGAGGAACTGTCCAAGATTGTCACCTTTGATGACCTGGTCGTGCGCGCTGTTCCATATGACATGCCAATTACCGGCTATGGCACCGATAACGTCGGCACGCTGCGCCTGTGGCACTCGGAGCCAATGCGTGAGTTCGACTATGACGCCTTCAACTCGCAGCGTTTCACCGACGCCATTGTCGAACGGGAGCGCGTCCATGACCTGTGCCGCGTGCTCTACCCGAATGACTCGACTTATGACGGCAAGGTGCTGCGCGTTCGCCAGCAGTACTTCTTCGTCTCGGCTTCGCTGCAGACGATGATTGATTCTTACATCGAGAATCACGGCGAGGACCTGCGCGATTTCCACAAGTACAACTCCATTCAGCTCAATGACACCCACCCGGTGCTCGCGATCCCAGAGCTGATGCGTCTGCTCCTGGATGAGCACGATATGAGCTGGGACGACGCCTGGAACGTCGTGTCCAACACCTTCGCCTACACCAACCACACCGTTCTGGCAGAAGCGTTGGAGACCTGGGAATACTCCATTTTTGACCGTCTCTTCAGCCGCGTTCTGGAGATTACCCGTGAGATCGACCGCCGCTTCCGCGAAGACCTGGCGGAGCGCGGCTTCGACCAGGGCAAGATTGACTACATGGCGCCGATTTCCCACGGCCGCATCCACATGGCGTGGATCGCCTGCTACGCCGCGTACTCCATCAACGGTGTGGCTGCCCTGCACACGGAAATCATTAAGCGCGAAACGTTGAAGGACTGGCACGATATCTGGCCGGAGCGCTTCAACAACAAGACCAACGGAGTCACCCCGCGCCGCTGGCTCAACCAGTGCAATCCGCGTCTGTCCGCACTGCTGACTCGGCTGTCGGGTTCGGATGCCTGGGTCACCGACCTGGACAAGCTCGCTGAGCTCGAAAAGTTTGCTGACGACGAGGCCGTGTTGCGTGAGATTCTCGACATCAAGCACGAGAACAAGAAGGACTTCGCCACCTGGCTGGAGCACCGCCAGGGTATTTCGGTGAACCCGGACGCCATCTTCGATACCCAGATTAAGCGTCTGCACGAGTACAAGCGCCAGCTTCTCAACGCGCTCTACATCCTGGATCTCTACTACCGCATCAAGGAAGACCCAGCGCTGGACGTGCCACCGCGCGTGTTCATCTTCGGTGCCAAGGCCGCCCCAGGCTACGTTCGCGCGAAGGCCATCATTAAGTTCATCAACGCTATCGCGGACAAGGTCAACAACGATCCGGACATGGACGGTCGCCTGCAGGTCGCCTTCGTTGAGAACTACAACGTCACCCCGGCAGAGCACATCATCCCAGCCACCGACATCTCCGAGCAGATTTCCACTGCCGGTAAGGAGGCTTCGGGTACCTCGAACATGAAGTTCATGATGAACGGCGCACTGACGCTGGGCACCATGGACGGCGCAAACGTCGAAATCGTCGACGCCGCCGGCGAAGAGAACGCCTACATCTTCGGTGCGCTGGAAGAGGAACTGCCGGAGCTGCGCCGCACCTACAGCCCGCGTGGAACTTACGAAACGGTGCCGGGGCTCAAGCGCGCTGTCGATTCGCTTGTCGACGGCACTTTTGCTGACGGTGGCAGCGGAATGTTCCACGACCTGCACTTCTCGCTACTGGAGTCCAACGGGTACGAGCCGGCCGATGTCTACTACGTCCTCGGCGACTTCGCTGACTACCGCGAAACCCGCGACCGCATGGCGGAGGACTACCGCGACGAGCTGGCATGGGCCAAGAAGTGCTTCCTGAACATCATCCGTTCGGGTCGCTTCTCCTCCGACCGCACCATCCGCGATTACGCCAATGAGGTCTGGAAGCTGGAAGAGACCAAGATTTAGGCCTGACCAGTTTCCAGCAACCGCTTGAACCCATCCTCATCGAGGATGGGCAAGCCCAGTTCCTCGGCCTTTGTGGCCTTGGAGCCGGCGTTTTCGCCAACCACCACGTAGTCGGTCTTCTTCGACACCGACCCCGCGGCCTTACCACCACGGGAGATAATGGCCTCCTTCGCGCTATCGCGTGTGAAGTCTTCCAAAGAGCCGGTGACTACCACGGTCAATCCCTCTAGCACCTGGTCTGGGCGATCGGTGACCTCATCGGCCATGCGCACACCCGCAGTTTCCCAGCGCTCGACAACCTCGCGGTGCCAGTCCACTTCGAACCAGTCAGCCACGGAATCGCCGATGATCTCGCCGATGCCGTCGATGGCCGAAATCTCTTCGCGGCTCGCAGCCCGCAGCGCCTCCATCGAGCCGAACTTCTGCGCCAAGGTCCGCGCCACCGTCGGGCCCACATGGCGAATAGACAGACTGACCAATACACGCCACAGCTCTTTATCCTTGGCTGCCTCGATATTGGCCAACAGCTTCTTACCATTGGCATTCAGCGTTTTGCGCGAAGCCGTGGTGTAGACCTCAGTGCCGAGCAAATCTTCCTCGGTGAGGTCGAAGAGGCGGGACTCGTCGTCAAGCACGCCGCGATGAATTAAATCGGCAGCACCCCTCTCCCCCAGGTTTTCGATATCAAACCCGGATCGGGAGGCGAGGAATTCAATTCGACGACGCAGCTGACCTGGGCAGTAGCGGGTATTGGGGCAACGCCAATCGGCATCGCTGTCCTTTGCCGGAGCCAAACGAGTACCGCACTCGGGGCAGAGAGTCGGGTAAATGTACTTTCGCTCACTGCCATCTCGGAGATCGGCCACGGGGCCGAGCACCTCTGGAATCACGTCACCGGCCTTGCGGATGGTCACGCGGTCCCCGATGAGCACCCCCTTTCGGTGCACTTCAGAAGGGTTGTGTAGCGTCGCCATCTCGACAGTTGACCCGGCCACGAAGACCGGCTTCATCACGGCATATGGCGTCGCACGACCAGTTCGGCCAATGGAGACTCGAATGTCCAGCAGGTCCGTGGTGACCTCTTCTGGCGGGTACTTATACGCGATCGCCCAGCGCGGCGCCCGCGAGGTCGCGCCCAGCGCGCGCTGCTCGGAAAGGGAGTCAACCTTGACCACAAGCCCGTCCATCTCGTGGAGAGCATCGTGGCGGTGCTCGCCCCAGTACTGCATCTGCTTGACGACGTCGTCCGCGGAATGAACCTGCTTTGTATACGGCGACACGTGGAAACCCCACTCGTCCAAAGCCCGGTAGGCCTCGTGCTGAGACTGTGGACGCCAGCCCTCGATATGACCAATTCCATGGCAGATCATGGACAAGCGACGCTTGGCCACTTCTGCAACATCCTTCTGTCGCAGGGAACCGGCGGCGGCGTTACGGGGGTTGGCAAACGGTTTCTGACCCGCTTCGACGCGATCGGCGTTGATGCGTTCGAACTCCTCCAACGAGATAAAGACTTCACCGCGTACCTCAAGCACGTCGGGAATGTTCTCGCCGCTGATTTCATGCGGAATATCTTCGATGGTGCGCGCGTTAGCGGTGACGTTCTCCCCCACGCGGCCGTCTCCGCGGGTGGCCGCCCGGACAAGGCGGCCTTTCTCATAGACCAGATCGATTGACAGGCCATCGATTTTCAGCTCGGTCAGATACGTGCTGGCCGGGGTGCGGGCCAGCCAGCCACGCAACTCCTGCTCATCGAAAACATTGTCCAAGCTATAGAGGCGCTCGAGGTGCTCAACGGGCTCGAAAACTTCCCCGTCGGCAGGCGCTTCGACCTGTGCGCCGACCTGCTGGGTGGGACTGTCCGGCACCACCAGGTCGGGCCACTTCTCCTCTAAGTGCTGCAATTGACGGAACATCTCGTCATACTCAGCATCGGAGATAACCGGCTGTGCGGTGTAGTACAGCGCAGCGTTTTCACGAATGCGAGTTGCTAGATCTTGCCAATTCTCCCGGACGTCCGCCGGCGCTGGTTCGGAGGCGGGGGCGCTGGAAAACGAAGACAAATCGGAGGTTGACAGGTCGGAGTTCTCATCGGTCGAGGAAGTCACGTCGCTCATTCTATGTCATTGCCCGGATGCGCCGGTCGAACTGAAATTCTCTTGACCCGTTCCTGCCACGTCAGAGAATCCGCGCTCTCCGCTACAGTTGAGACATGCATAATTTCGATCCGCGACGCATGCTCGCGTTTGATCTGGAGACTACCGGCACGGATCCTCGCACCTGCAAGATTGTCACTTCCGCATTGGTCCGGCTGACTGAGCAGGGCAAAGATTCCACCATCATGCTCGCTGATCCCGGTGTCGAAATTCCGCAAGCTGCGTCTGACGTGCATGGCATCACCACTGAAAAAGCTCGCGCGGAGGGGCGTCCGCATGATGAAGTGCTAGCGGATACCATTGCGGGTCTTCAAGCTGCCTGGCGCGATGGTCTGACCGTAGTGGCCTATAACGCGGCCTATGATCTGACGGTACTGCGCTCGCAGGATCCCAGTTTTACTGTTGACGGCCTCGTCGTCGATCCCTTTGTGCTGGATAATTACTTCGACCCGGAACGTCGTGAAAAGCGCACTTTGACTGATGTCTCCCGCCATTATCAGGTACGCCTGGACGGGGCACATGATGCCACCGAAGATGCCCTGGCGGCCGCGCGCATCGCATGGGTGATGGCGCGCCACTACCGGGAGCTAACCGAAAAATCGGGAGAAGAGCTGATGGAGCTGCAGGCCGTCGCGTACTACCGGTACAAGAAGAACCTGCAGCTCTATCTGGCGGATAAGGGCCGTGACGTATCCGACTTTACTTTCGGATGGCCGACCGACGTTACTGACGCGTAAGGTCGGCTCACCGTACTTGCACATGGACGGGCTGGTTAGCCACTGCTCACTAGTGTTCGGCTGACACTATTTCTTCCTGCGGCTGTTCCTTTGATTCGGCGAGCAACTTGCTCGGCTTTGTCGGCCACAGTGCATTGTCGCCAATCAGTCGGACAATGGCCGGGACAATGAAAGGGCGAACCACGAAGGTATCCAGCAAGATACCAAGTGCCAGGCCCAAACCGAACTGGTAGAGCTCACGGATTGGCTGAGTCATCAGCACTGCGAAGGTAGCAGCCAAAATCAGGCCTGCCGAGGAAACCACGCCGCCAGTTCGGGCAACGGCAATCTTCATTGCCTCACGCATATCGTGGTGCTTCAGCTCCTGCCGCAGTCTGCTCATCACAAAGATGGTGTAGTCCACGCCCAGCGCGATCAGGAACACCAGGATGTAGGCAGTCACGCGGTTACCAATGCCCTCATCGCCCTGCATATTCAGAGCAATTAGGACAGTCAACCCCATCGTCGCTGCGAACGACAGCAACAGTGTCGCCGCCAAGTACAGCGGTGCCAGCAGGGATTTGAGTAGCACTGCCAGCACGATTGCGACGATGGCAATCATCACTGGTACCAGCATCTTGATATCGCGATCGAGGTCAGCGCGAACGTCGCGAAGCTCAGCGGTTTCGCCCGTGGCAGTCACTTCGGTGTCTGCGGAAGCACCGGCTTCCTTCAGTGCATCGCGCACATCATTGCTGATGGGTTCCAGAGCTTCCATGGACTCTGTGATGTATGGATCCTGGTTGAGGACAACCGTCATGCGTGCTGTCTCACCGTCATCGGTGACATCTCGGGAAGTCACGCTGATTCGGGCGATATCCGCAGAATCCTTCTTTGCCACGTCTTCAGCAGCTTGCTGCACCTGTGGCAGGTTTAGCTCCTTGCCTTCGATAAGCAAGGTAGTCGGAGCGATTTCGCCCGCACCAATATCGCGGGCCGCAATCTCCTGCCCTGCCGCCGAGTCGGTATCCACGCGGAAGCCAGTGAGGAAGTTGAAAGACTCCTTGTAATTCAAGGCTCCCAGGGACATCACAATTAGCAGCGCCAGTCCTGCGGCCAAAACAGCCTTCGGCTTTTTATCGACGGTATTGGCGACCTTCGTCCACATCTTCGAGTCGACCCGCTGGAGTGCCTTGTCATATCCGCCCGGCCAGAATGCAGCCTTGCCCACCGCAATGAACAACGCCGGCAGGAACACGGCAGCGACGATGGCCATTGAGGCCACACCAATAGCGAGGTACGGACCGAAGCCTTGCAACGCTGGCGACTTGGTGAACAGCAGCGCCATCATTGCCAGGATGATGGTGCCTGCGGAGCTAGCGAGAACCTCGCCAGTACGCCCCATTGCGTCCACCATGGCAGCATTACGGTCTAGCTCTTGTCCCTTTTCTCGCTGGGTAGCCAGTGCTTCTCGGTAGCGGGCATTGATAATCAGTGCATAGTCAGTACCGACGCCGAAGAGCAACACTGTCATAATCGATGCGGTCTGCGAGCTGATCTCAATGGCACCGGCATCTGCGAGCAACGCGCCGACGCTCTGTGCCAGCCGCATTGCGACGCCAACGGCCAACAGTGGCAGGATGGCGAGTACTGGCGAACGATAAACTAGTAGCAAAATAACTAGCACCAAAAGAATGGTTCCGAGCATGAGCACTCGGTCACCAGAGGAAAAGACCTTGACAGTATCGGTGACGATGCCCGCTGGGCCGGTAAGGTGCGTTTCCACGTTGCCGTTTTTGTCGGCATTATCAGCGATTGCGGCAATATCCTCGCGCAGTGCATCAATATCATCGCGGTAGGACTTCTCTGTAGCGTCGCCCACGATGGGAACAACGATGGTTACAGTCTTTCCATCTTCGCTCCGGGTTCCTTCCGGTGAACCCGGGATGCACTTGCCGTCACGAAGCACCTGGCTTTCCAGGCTGGTACACACGGGACTAATCGGTGCCCGCGTAAAACCGCCATCCCGCTCAGCCAGGTCAGCGAGGACATCGTGCGCGGCCTTCTCAGTGGTCTTCGCAGAGTCTGACGTCAACACTACGACGGCAGGCAGAAGATTTGGTTCTGTGGGAAACGCCTCTTGGAGACGCTTCTTCGCTTCCATAGACTGAGCAGTTTCCGACGGACCATCGCCGGAATTCGTCTTAACGTCGTCTACGGAGGGCGCGATGGCTGACAGAAGCCCCACTACCAGCAACGAAACAACGATGGTGAGCCACATGCGTCGTTTTGTGCCAAATAAAGCGGCGTTGAATCGCCGATACATGACGCGGGTGTCCTTTCTAGGTGGATATCTGCATTTTTCTTGTGGATTATCTCCAGTTCCTGAGATTATGAGAACATCGTGACTTATAAAATCAGCGGAACGAATGCTCCGTTCTTTCTCAGAATCCAAGGATTTCGCCATGCCTAGAATTTCCGCAGCCACCGTTGTCGAACACCGTCGACAAGTCAATGAAAAGCTGATGGATGCCGCTAGCAGCCTGCTCGCACGTCAAACAGTTAGCGACATCGAGGCACCCCTTAAGGTGGGTGAGATTGCAAAGGAGGCCGGAATTGCTCGATCCAGTTTTTATCGCTACTACAACACCGTCGATGATCTGGTTGCAGCGCTCGTCCTGCGAGACTTCCCCGAATGGAAAGCTTCCGTCGCCACGTCGGTGAAAGAGGCAAAAGACCCTGTTTCTGCAGTTCGCGCATTCGTCCGCGCCAGCATCAGCATGGCTAGCGACTCGAAGCACGCTTGGCGGACGGCTGTCTTTTCCTACCACTTTCACCAGGATGCTCAGCGCGAAATCGGTGCGATTCACGCCGAACTGCACGACATTCTCGTCGTCGCAATCACGGAACTCGACAGCCTCGCAGAGTCTCAGGGATATCTCGTCGCACGCACGATTCAAAACATCGTCAACTCTGCCGTCACCGCCGTAGAGACGCTTTCGCTTAACGACGAACAGTTGGATACCTACATTGCGTGGCATGAAGAAGCTGTGGAAGCGATATTGGTCTCCGCCTCCACTCGGGCTACAAATCCCCCGCAGCGCGTCGCATCAACTCAGCCGCTTCTCGCCCCGCGCGAAGCTGGGCAATAGTTTCGTCGACGTCGCTGTGTTCGAATCCCGACACAGGGGCAATGGAGAGCTTGCTTGCGCGGTTCTGGTGGGAATACCCCAATTCCTCCCACAACCGTGCAGCCTGCTCAGCTACTCCACGCGGAGAGCTCCCGATAGCTGCTCCGGTAAATTCATCGCGCTCCGCTACATGCACGGGAACGATGCCAAGCTGCAGCTCTATTCCCTTATCGACCGCCGCAGCAACAAAGTCCAGGTTTGCATTCGTCGAGAGTTCAGTATGCGGAATCCACAGGCCGGTGGCACCTGAGTCTGCGATTGCGCTGAGTTCAAGACCCTCAATTTTCTCGACGGCGATTGCGGTCTCAATTCCGTCGTTAAGCAATTCGGACGTGAGACGGCGGTACTCTTCGGCGATCTCACGCGAACCTACAGCTGGGAGATAGCCGTTGAGACCAAGCATCATCGAAGGGGCGTGCACTGTTCCGCTCACAACGGCACTGAGCATCGGTTCAACGAGAAGGACTTCCACCGCACAACCAAAGCGGCGCCGCACATCCGCAGCTTGTGCGATGAGACCGGCTGCCAGAGATTCAGCGAAGTAAGAAACTGCGCCAGAGTCTGTTGCGATTAACTTGCCACCGGCAGTTTCCACGGAAGCCGCCATAGTCCACGGACCAGCTGCTACCAGGCGAACCAGCTGAGGCGCCGTTTCCCACAGTTCTTCGCAGGCATCAATGTCTCGGGCGAGAAAATCACGTGCCCGGGATTGAAGCCGGCCGGCTCTGTCGGCTATCTTCCAGCTCCGCGCTCCCCTATCCACGTTTAGGTCGGCCATGAGCACAGCCGTGCGGCCTACTAAATCAGCACCGAGGCCTCGCCCTGGAAGTGTTGGCAGTGTTACATGCCCATCGAGGCATTCGCCAATGATAATCTCTGCTGCCGCGCGGGGATCGATACCCGGCATGGGGCCTAAGCCGACAAAGGATGTCACGGAAAGCGCGGTCTCCTATAACGAGGGATTAAACAGTAGCAATAATCGTGCCAGAACCGAGCACGTAGTCTCCAGCCGGATCAGCGTGATACAGCACCGCCGCCTGGCCTGGAGCGATACCGCGAAGCGGCTCGGAGAGCTTTAGCTCAAAAGCCCCACCTCGGCCGGTGAGAGCATCTTCGGGACCGGCCTTCACATCGATGGTGCAGCCCACAGGTCGACCGTGCGCACGCACCTGCACCTGCAGTTTCCCTGCCTCAGCCGCTGCCACAACCTCCGAAGGCTCAACCAACCAAATAGCGCGGTCCGCCTGCAGCACATTGACCTTCAGATCTTCGGCAGTGCCAATGGTCACCGTTGCGGTATCCGCATCGATTCCAGTGACATAGCGTGGCTTGCCGTCAGCCATAGGCCCGGGCAGGCCAATGCCTTTGCGCTGGCCGATGGTGAACCCATAAACACCATCGTGCTCAGCGACGGTATCGCCGCTCTCCTTATCAACGATAAGGCCCGGCCGACGCCCAATTTTAGCGCCCAGAAAAGCCTGGGTATTCCCATCCGGAATGAAACAAATATCGTAAGAATCTGGCTTATTTGCCGTGCCCAGCCCCATATCGCGCGCTTCTTCGCGGATCTCGGGCTTTTCGGTATCGCCGACCGGGAAAAGGGAGTGGTTGAGTTGCTCACGGTCGAGCACTCCAAGGACGTAGGACTGATCCTTTTTCATATCGCGGCCACGGCGCAACAGACCATCGTCGCCAAGCAAAGCGTAGTGACCAGTCACCACCGCGTCGAAGCCGAGCGCCAGACCGCGTTCCAACAGGGCTGCGAACTTAATCCGTTCGTTGCAGCGCAGACAGGGGTTGGGAGTTTCGCCGCGTTCGTATGAGTCATAAAAGTCATCCATGACTTCTTCTTTGAAGCGCTCGGAGAAATCCCACACATAGAAAGGAATTCCCAGTTCATCACATACCCGTCGTGCATCACCGGAGTCTTCCAGGGAACAGCACCCTCGTGAGCCCGCACGGACGGACTGCGGATCCTTCGACAGCGCTAAGTGCACACCCACAACCTCGTGTCCTGCTGCCAATGCGCGAGCAGCTGCCACCGAAGAATCGACGCCACCGCTCATAGCCGCCAAAACACGCATAGTGAATCCTTTCTGTGATCTGTACACCTAGCTTTGCCACTGTTGGAAAGCTCGTGTCACCGTACCATCGTTGAGCGGACCTGTAGTGATCCGCCGTAGTGGCCCCGCGCCCGTGAGACCAAACAACTACTACGCCATGCCGGCCTTGCGTGCTCGCATCACCGTTTCTGGCAGTGCTGCGATAACGGCATCGACATCGTCCTGCGTCGAGGTCCACCCCAGCGTAAAGCGGATGGCAGAACGCGCCTCGGGCTCACTCACGCCCATGGCTGAGAGCACATGAGAAGGACGATTAACGCCTGCACTACATGCCGAACCGGTCGAGCAATCGATACCAGCAGCGTCGAAAAGCATAATGAGGCTATCTGCTTCTGCACCGGGAAAACTGGCATATACGTGACCAGCTAATGCCGGCTGAATTGTGTGCACGATTGCACCGTCAATGCCGGCGATCGCATGAGTCAGCTGTTCAGTGAGATTCTTAACCCGGTCATGTTCGGCTTGCATGTCAGAGACCGCCGCGCGCAAACCGGCCGCCATCCCCGCTGCCGATGCAACATCCTGGGTACCGGAACGCAATCCACGCTCCTGGCCACCACCGTTGTTGTGTGGGCAAAGCGTAATGTCGCGACGCACTAACAACGCCCCGATACCGCGAGGTCCACCAAACTTATGCGCTGAGATAGCCATCGTCGCAGCACCCGAGGCATGGAAATCGATGGGCACATGACCTGCGGCCTGCACAGCGTCAATATGGAAAGGAACCCGTGCTTTTCTAGCGAGTGCTGAAATTTCACTGATTGGCTGTACAGCCCCCGTTTCGTTATTGGCCCACATACAAGTGACCAGTGCAGTGGAGCTCCTGTCCAGCGCGGGAAAGGCCTCTAAATCCACTCTTCCAGAGGCATCCACCGGGGCTGGGACAATCCGCGCCCAGTGTTCCTTTTCCAAATGACGACACGTCTTCAACACGGCGTCGTGTTCAATGGGCGGAACCACAATGTCTGAACCTGCCGCCTTGAAGTACAAACCGGAAACTGCCAGATTGTCAGCCTCCGTGCCACCAGAGGTAAAAACTACCTCGATGGGGTCGGCACCAAGCAGCTCCGCAATCTCCTCGCGAGACTCCTCCAGAACTTTCTTAGCAACGCGAGCGGTAGCGTACTGCCCCGAAGGGTTGGCCACATCTAGGTTATCGACCATCGCTGTGCGTGCTTCTGGACGCAATGGCGTAGTCGCAGCATGATCCACAAAGTGGCGTGGCTTCGCGGAAGACTTCACGTCACTCTTTTTACGCGGAACGGCTACATTGCGGTCATTAGACATGCAGGCAGTATAACGCCGGGCACGCCTAAAACTCACTACGCACCATCACCGAGGTCCTCTCACCACATGGGGTGAGATCAGTGGCGAATAATAACCGCCCCATACAAAAACGCTCGGGGCGGGAACAGACATGGAAATCTGTGCCCACCCCGAGCATGTAGTTGCTAGCAGCCTTACGGCCTTGCAACAAGTGCGTATTACTTCAGGTTCTCGATAGCCTGCGGGACAACGTCGAACAGGTCACCGACGACACCGAAGTCAGCAATTTCGAACAGCGGAGCCTCTTCGTCCTTGTTGACCACAACGATGGTCTTGGAGGTCTGCATACCGGCCTTGTGCTGAATTGCACCGGAGATACCCAGAGCAAGGTAGAGGTCCGGGGAAACGGTCTTACCGGTCTGGCCGACCTGGAACTGACCCGGGTAGTAGCCAGCGTCAACAGCGGCACGAGATGCGCCAACCGCAGCGCCGAGAACGTCTGCCAGCGGCTCCACAACGTTCTTGAAGCCATCCTCCGAAGCGACACCGCGGCCACCGGAAACAACCAGCTTAGCCTCGGTCAGCTCCGGACGGTCGCCGCCCTCAGCCGGTGCGAAGGAAACGATCTCGACAGCGTTGTTGCCAATCTCCGGGAATGCAATCTCGGTAACTTCAGCGGAACCGGACTTCTCCTCCGGGTCAACGGAGCCCGGACGCAGAGCGTAGACCGGAGATGCGCCGTAGCCGACACCGTCAACGATGTACTCGCCACCGAAGATGGAGTACTTAACGGAAGCGTCATCGTTGATGGCAATAACGTCAGACAGCAAACCGGAACCGGTCAGCGCTGCAACGCGGCCAGCGATTTCCTTGCCTGTTGCAGAAGCGGAAACCAGCACCGGAACCTCACGCTCGGAGGCCAGGCCGACGAGAACGTCAACCTCAGGGGTGATCAGGTACTTAGCGGCATCGTCGGACTCAGCAGCGAGAATCTCGCCAGCGCCGTAGGAAGCCAGGGTGTCTGCGAAGCCAGCAGCGGTGCCCGGGGTACCCACGACAACTGCAGCCGGGGTGCCGAATGCGGAAGCAGCGGTCAGCAGTTCAGCGGTGGTGTTCTTCAGCTCGCCATTTGCGTGCTCGACGAGAACGAGGACGTCGGTCATAGTGATCTTTCTCCTACTTGTATCTCTATTTGTCTTCTATTCGCGTCAAGCGCCTTAGATGAACTTCTGGGCCTTGAGGTACTCGGCCAGCTTGGCGCCGCCGTCACCCTCATCGTTAATGCGCTCACCAGCGGTCTTAGCCGGCTTCGGAGTGGAGCCAGTGACGCCGGTAGCAGCGTTTTCGAGACCAACCTGCTCTGCCTCAGCAGCAACATCGGCCAGGGTCAGCTCGGTGACCGGCTTCTTCTTAGCGGCCATGATGCCCTTGAAGGATGCGAAGCGCGGGCTGTTTGCCTTCTCAGTGACGGAGACGACTGCCGGCAGGGATGCCTTGAGCTGGTAGATGCCGTCTTCGACCTCACGCTCACCGGTAATGGAGTCACCGTCGATAGAGACGGAACGCAGGTGAGTCAGAACCGGGAGGTCGCGGTAGACACCGAGGACAGCCGGAACGGAGCCGGTGCCACCGTCAGTGGAGGCGTTGCCGGTGATGATGAGGTCAACATCCTCGAGGGTGTCAATGACGTTGGACAGAGCCCATGCAGTCTGGACTGCGTCAGAGCCCTCAAGTGCGTCGTCCGAAAGAATGACGGCGTCGTCAGCACCCATGGACAGAGCCTTGCGCAGTGCCTCGATGGCACGATCCGGGCCTACAGTTGCGACGGTAACGTTTCCGCCGTGCTCTTCCTTCAGCTGCAGGGCAGCCTCAACAGCGTTCTCATTAATCTCGTCGAGAACTGCGTCTGCAGACTCACGATCGAGGACAAACTTGTCATCGGTGAGCTTACGCTCGGACCAGGTGTCCGGAACCTGCTTGACCAGAACCACGATGTTCGGCATTTTTCTGTCGTCCTTACTGGTTGATTACTGGTGAACGTTTATCTGACCCTACTTCGCAAGCCACCTCACAATAAAGTGAACCAGGCCACGCTCTAGGTCGTCTGTGTTGAAGATAACAGAACCTATCGCCAATGCGAAGGTGATCCAGATAACAATGTCGTTATTTTTTTAAATTTTTTCCTACACCACGAGCGAACCCCACCCGCGAACACACCATTTCTGCATGTCAGACGTTAATAGTACGCAATTGAATGCAGCTGCCTCCTTAGTATTCGCCAAGAGCAAACACTGATCCCCAACGGGCTACCCCCACCAGTTTTCCGTCGTAAAGCGGCCCTTAACCGATCTTCCGGGGCTGACAGATAAACGCCGTCGCGCTGCGTCCGATGCGGGTGATCACCACCGCCAATGCCCTGGAGCCCTTTAGTTTCCACTGCTTGCGCAACGCGTCGGGGTTGACGTCTACGCCACGCACGAGAATCTCCACCGATCCGCAATCCAACGCTGCCAGCGCCTTGCGAACCTGCTTCAAACTCACTTGCTCAATAACTTCAAACCCGGCAATCCCCGGCGGCAAAACATCGCCACTGACGTGTGCAATCCGCTCATCGAGCTGCCATAGCCCATGAGCCGCCGCAAAGTGCCGCACCAGCCCGGCGCGCACGATTGCTCCGTCCGGGTCAATGATGTACCGACCGGCCGCCCGTACGTCGATGTCGTCAGGCATGGTGTCGTCGTATGTCTGCACGTTCACCGCCGACAACTCTAACGGCCTGTGCTTATCGATGGTCTGGACAACCATCGCCGACCGAATTACTGATTGCCCCTCGGTAACTCTGGCCAGCCCCGGCGTATATAGACACGCCTCCTTGACCGCACCGTCCACCGAAGTGACAGCCACTTCCCCGCTCCACCCGCTGAAGTCGAGCCCCGGCGCGCATTTGATAGCTAGTTCTCTATCTGGCCAGGCGGCTATGAGCGCCGGCAGCGACGGGAGCAAATCCTCCGGGTTGGTGATCCTACGCCCACCGGAACGGCGTGCAGGGTCAGCGACAATGACCGGTGCGTCAAAGGCCGGTTGCAAAGCATCGGCCTGCGCGAAGATATTCTTGCCGACGTTATGCCGCGCCATGGACAGCCGTGCAAGGTCGAGATCAGACCCGACAACGGTCAGGCCCTCGTGGTCAATCGCTGCCACTTCAGTACCAATGGAGCAGGTCACATCGGCCACTGCTTCGACACCGAGATGTGCAAGTCGACGGGCGCGAGCCAGCGCGACGACAAAGGGCGTGGCCTGTTGCGCTGCTTCGGAAGAGAAGATCCAGTCCCCTGGCAGTTTGCTGACCGCCGAACGCCGAGCCGCTGCGACTTCAATGACCGCGCGACCAAACTCGCCACAGTGTCCGCGTAGATGCGCGGAGTCTGCAATCAGAGACTTTTTAGTAAGCGCAAGTTGGTCGGCCTCATCTAGCCACTCCGGGTGAGCCGCAACAGCGGCCACCTCTGCAGCGGACAGGGACACTCGTTATCTCCTTCCAATTAAGGGTTAGCCGGTAACGGCTCTGGCGGTAAGTGGTCTACCCCGTTAGCGATTCATACCTTTTCGCAAATGCCCCATGTGGGTGGCAACGGCAAAGTACTCATCCATAAAAGGTTCCCCGAGGAAGTCACTACTGGTGCGTCGCACCGGAGTGTTTCTAGCTGCCTCGAGAGCCTCCGCCACAGTATTGACACCGTCCAAGCGAGTCAGTTGCGCCCAGGTCGGAGGCATGAGGCCAAGTAACCCACGGCGCCACCCATCCAAAATCGTAGTCGGGCGGAACCAACCCGAAGATGACGCCTCAGAGGTGTCACCGTCGGCCCTTTGACCGTCGGGAAGCGCGGCGAGGAAGAAATAGGTGTCGTAGCGAATGGGGTTGGATTCGGGTGTCACCCAGTTAGCCCAAGGACTGACGAGTTCGGCATCGAGCGCCAGGTTTTCATTGCTCAGGAAATCCGTCAATGACAACTCGTGGGCTTCCAACTGTCGTCGCTGACGGTGGAAGCAGTGTCCATCTGCGACAATCTCACCGCCAGCATCGCGAACCAACAGAGTGCCTGTTTCCTCAAAGGTCTCACGTACGGCCGCGCAGGTGAGCGCGTGCGCCCGCGCGCGGTCGACGTTAAAAGCCTGTGCAATCCGCGACTCGGGGTCGGCTTTCGACGGCTCGGTCACGGTCATGCCCTCATTCGCGACAGCGGGGAAATCACGTCGGTCTACTCCACCGCCGGGAAACACGGTCATATTGGCCGCAAAGCGCATTGAGGATACACGTTCTTGAACGTAGACCTCGAGCCCGCAGTGGGTGTCACGGAGCAGCAACACAGTCGCTGCCAGTTTCGGCGACGCGGGCGTATTCGGAGTTTCAGGTGTCGGAACCGCCATGAGCGCCTACTTCTTCCGGTGCTTTCCAGCAGGCCGTGCCCGGCGCGCAAAGTAGCGATCATCGATGCGATCGACAACGATTTCCTGGTGGAAAGCCTTGGTCAGGTTCTCACTGGTCAGGACGTCGTCAATAAGCCCCTGTGCAATAACATTGCCTTCGTCAAGGAGCATCGCATGGGTGAAGCCGTACGGAATCTCTTCCGGGTGGTGCGTAATCATCACCATCGCCGGCGCATCCGGGTCGAGCGCGAGTTCGCCTAAGTAACCGACCAGGTCCTCACGACCGCCCAGGTCGAGCCCAGCGCCCGGCTCGTCGAGAAGCAGCAATTCAGGGTTGACCATCATGGCTCGTGCGATGAGCACGCGCTTTCGCTCTCCCTCACTGAGAGTTCCCCAGGTGCGGTCTGCAAGATGCTCAGCGCCCATACGCTCGAGAATCTCGTAGAGCTGTTCGAAATCCATCTCTTCATAGGTCTCACGCCAGCGACCCAGTACGGAGTAACTGGCGGAAATAACAAGGTCCGCGACCTTTTCGTCATTGGGAATGCGGTGAGCAATCGACGACGACGTCAAACCGATCATGGTGCGCAGATCACGCATGTCGGTGCGCCCGATCTGCTCGCCCATCACATGGGCCACCCCTGAAGACGGGAACTCCTCCGCTGCAGCAATGCGCATCAAAGAAGTTTTGCCTGCACCGTTCGGCCCCATGATGACCCAGCGCTCGTCAAGTTCTACTTGCCAATCCACCGGTCCGACCAGCGTACGGCCACCACGGATGAGGTGTACGTCGCGAAAGTCGATTAACAGATCTTCGTTAAAGTCTTCTTCCAATTCAGCCACACATCCATGGTGCCCTAACTTTGCCCAAATGTGCGCTTGGACATTCTCATCTATCCTCGATAGAGAGCAAATCGAGTTCACTCGAGATGGTTTTTGCTTCGATTTTCACCTAGCTCGCCGACAATTAGGAGAACGTCTTTTATGACTGGTCGAATCGGTATTGATGACATCCGTCCTCAAATCAACGGTGGTGCAACTCCATCGAAGGCCGTAGTGGGGGAAGTCGTCCCAACCTTCGCCGTCATTTGGCGAGAAGGCCACGACGCGATGAATGCCACACTCAACGTCAAGGGGCCGAAGGAATCAGCTTTTGCTTCCCGCTCACAGCGCATTCCAATGCACTTTTCTGACCATGATCCAAATCAGGTCAATGCCACCTTCGTCCCGGACGTTCCCGGGCTGTGGACCATTCGTATTGATGCCTGGTCCGACCCGATGGCAACATGGCGCAACGCTGTCACCAAGAAGTTCGAGGCCGGTCAGGGCGAAGCTGAGCTCGCTAATGATCTAGAAATTGGCGCCGCTCTCTTCGACCGCGCCGCCGCTGGTGCCGCTGCTATCCACCGCAACCACCTACGTTCCATCGCCGCAGGTCTGCGCGGCGACGGCGATCTCCGCGCCCGCATCGCTGCCGCGCTTTCCGACGAGACCCGCGCCATTTTGCAGGCGCACCCGGTGCGCGACCTTTTGACCCGCGGAAAGACCCGCAAGATTAAGGTTGACCGCCGCGAAGCCCTGTACTCCTCTTGGTACGAGTTCTTCCCCCGTTCTAACGGTGGTTACGGCGAAAACGGCGAGCTGCTGCACGGCACATTCAAGACTGCGGTTGCACAGCTTGATCGCGCACAGCGCATGGGCTTCGACACGGTCTATCTGCCGCCGATTCACCCAATCGGTGAAATCAACCGCAAGGGTCGCAACAACACCCTCGCCCCAGAGCCGGGCGATGTCGGATCTCCGTGGGCTATCGGCTCCGCAGAAGGTGGCCACGACGCCATCCACCCGAGCCTCGGTGACGAAAAGGACTTCAAGGAGTTCATCAAGGCTGCTAAGAAGCGCAACCTAGAGGTCGCTATCGACCTAGCGCTCCAGTGTGCACCGGACCACCCCTGGGCTAAGGCTCACCCGGAGTGGTTCACCGTGCTGCCGGACGGCACCATTGCCTACGCCGAGAATCCGCCGAAGAAGTACCAGGACATCTACCCGCTGAACTTCGACAACGATGCCAAGGGCCTGTACGCAGAGGTTCTGCGTGTAGTGAAGTTTTGGGTCAAGCGTGGAGTCAAGGTCTTCCGCGTGGACAACCCCCACACCAAGCCGGGCAACTTCTGGGAATGGCTGATTGAAACCGTTCACGAAACCAACCCGGAGGTCATCTTCCTCGCCGAGGCCTTCACTGCCCCGGCCCGTCTCTACGGCCTGGCCAAAGCTGGCTTCACTCAGTCCTACATCTACTTCCCGTGGAAGACTACGAAGGAAGAGCTGACCGAATTTGGCGAGGAGATTACCCGCCATGCGGACATCGCTCGCCCATCCCTATGGGTTAATACCCCAGATATTCTGCATGACTTCCTGGTCAAGGGCGGCCGTGGCGCCTTCGCCATCCGCGCCGCGCTGGCTTCAACCCTCTCTCCGCTGTGGGGCATGTACTCCGGCTTCGAGCTGTTTGAAAATGTCCCGGTCAAGGAGGGCTCCGAGGAGTACCTCGACAGCGAGAAGTACCAGCTCCGCAGCCGCGATTACGACCAGGCACTGGCGACCGGCAACTCGCTGGAACCGTTCATTGCCACGCTGAACAAGATTCGCCGGGAGCATCCGGCCCTGCAGCAGCTGCGCAACCTGCACTTCCACGACATCGACAATGACAACCTGCTGGCTTACTCGAAGCACGATCCGGTCACCGGCGATGCCATCCTCGTTGTTCTCAACCTCGATCCATGGAATGCCCAGGAAGCTACCCTGCACCTCGACATGGATCGCATTGGGCTCCGCAACCATGACCGCATGGATGTCACTGACCTGATTACCGGTAGCCAATTCAACTGGGGCAAGGACAACTACGTCCGCCTGGCACCGTGGGAAAACGTCGCGCACATCATCAAGCTGCCGGAAATCGATGTCAAGCTCCGCCACAAGTTGGCTTGGCGCAACGTCCCCGACTACGAGGGCTAGAACCCTTGCTGGGAGCTTTCGGGGTTAGTGGGCCGCTGACCTGACCACTGTCGCAACGATTCGTCGTTAGGCTGGCGGGTGAGTTAGCAGCTCACTGTCCCCTACCTCCCTCTATTTCTTTAGAACTGAACTCAACAACTTCACATTCACCTACCTAGAAACGCTTCGGAAGGACCTTCCATGGGAGCCCACACAGATCCCCGCCTCGCAATTGATTCCAGCGATATGGATCGCCTGCGCTACTGCACCCATCACGATCCGCACAGCATCTACGGCGCACACGTCGTGGACGGTGACACGGTTATTCGCACGAGGGTCTTCGGCGCTCAGGCAGTTACTATCGTCAGCACTCGCGGCGAGTTTGAGGCGGAAAACCTGGGCGACGGTTTCTTTACCGCCCTCGTCCCAGGCGGCGATGACTTCGACTACCGCCTGCGTATTACGTGGGACTCCGGCGAAACCGTAGAGCGTGCCGACGGCTACCGTTTCCTCCCCACTATTGGCGCTGGTGACCTGCACCTCATCGGCGAGGGACGTCATGAGGACCTGTGGAAGGTTCTCGGTGCTCACCTTCGCAGTTACGACACCGAGTTGGGTACGGTCGAAGGCACCTCGTTTACGGTCTGGGCTCCGAACGCACGCGGCGTCGCCGTGGTCGGTGACTTCTGTATGTGGAACGGTGCGCAGTACCCAATGCGCTCTATGGGTGGCGCAGGTATCTGGGAACTGTTCATCCCGGGTGTGGGTGAGGGCGATGTCTACAAGTTCGCCATCACTACCCCGGAGGGACAGCGCCGCGATAAGGCCGACCCGATGGCGCGTGCTGCGGAACTGCCACCGGCAACTGGGTCGATTGTTACGAGCTCCGACTACACCTGGGGTGACCAGGCGTGGATGGAAAAGCGCGCTAACACAGACTGGACCGAAGAGCCTATCTCTATCTACGAGGTCCACTTGGGTTCCTGGAAACAGGGCCTGAGCTACGAGGTTATGGCGGAGAAGCTGGTGCGCTACGTGGTCGACATGGGCTACACCCATGTGGAATTCATGCCAGTATCTGAGCACCCGTTCACCGGTTCCTGGGGTTATCAGGTTTCCGGCTACTACGCTCCGACCAGCCGCTACGGCACCCCAGATCAGTTCCGCGGTCTTGTTGATGCCTTCCACGCCGCTGGCATCGGTGTCATCATGGACTGGGTTCCGGGGCACTTCCCGAAGGACGAGTTCGCACTTGCCCGCTTCGACGGCACGGCTTGCTACGAGCACCCGGACTGGCGCCGCGGCGAGCAGCGCGACTGGGGCACCTACGTTTTCGACTTCGGCCGCAACGAGGTACGCAACTTCCTCTACGCCAACGCACTGTACTGGGCGGAAGAGTTCCACATCGACGGTCTGCGCGTCGACGCAGTGGCTTCCATGCTGTACCTGGACTACTCCCGCAATGAAGGCGAGTGGCTGCCGAACCAGTACGGTGGCCGTGAAAACCTCGATGCTGTTCAGTTCCTGCAGGAATTCAACGCCACTGTACACAAGCACAACCCGGGCTTCCTCACCGTGGCCGAAGAATCCACTTCTTGGCCGGGTGTGACCGCACCTACCGAACACGGTGGCTTGGGCTTCTCTATGAAGTGGAACATGGGCTGGATGAATGACACGCTGGAGTACTTCAGCAAGGAGCCGATTTACCGCTCCTACCACCACCATGAGCTCACCTTCGCTATGGTCTACGCCTACTCGGAAGAGTTCATTCTGCCGATTAGCCACGACGAGGTCGTGCACGGCAAGGGCTCGCTGTGGGAGCGCATGCCGGGCGGTGACTGGGATAAGGCCGCAGGCCTACGTACTTTCCTGACTTTCATGTGGGCGCACCCGGGCAAGCAGCTTCTATTCCAGGGTCAGGATCTTGGCCAGAACCACGAGTGGAACCATGATGAGTCCGTGGCTTGGGACAACCTCGAAGGTTGGGGCGGCGAATTCCACCGCGGCATTCAGCTACTAGTTAAGGACATCAACGCCATCTACAAAGAAAACCCGGCGTTCTACACCCAGGATGACCGCCCCGAGGGATTCCAGTGGATTAACGCGGATGATTCCACAAACAATGTCGTGTCCTTTGCCCGTTACGGCACAGATGGATCGGTCGTCGCCTGCGTCTATAACCTGTCGGGAACCACGCAGGAAATCTACAAGATTGGTGTACCACGCGGTGGTCAATGGACGGAAATTCTGAACACAAACGCATCGCGTTACGAGGGCTCCGGCTACGGTGAAAACGGTACTGTGACCGCAGTCGAGCACGGTTGGAACGGCCAGGCTCACTCGATTGATTTGGTGCTGCCAGCCAACACCGCCGTTTGGCTGAAGTGGCAGGGCTAATCCCGAATCCGCACGAATAGAAGACAATCGCATAGGAATTGCCCGTGTTGCACGGTTTTCAGTGACCTGAGTTTCGACCTGAAAACCTGACACACGGGCAATTTTGTTTTGGGGAGCGGATCCAGGTCCTATCCTCGGAACGGATTGAACCAGTCAGGTTCCAAAGATTCGTTGTAATTCGCAGAATCTGAATCATCGGTGTACGCGGATCCATCCATGCTGTCGGTTCCGATGCGATCCGGAATGCCGTCGCCATCCTCATCCGCGCTCCACGACGCAGCCTGCTTGGCAGTCAGTGGCTTTCCATCCTTACCAAGGCGATTGTAATCCGGCAGAAGTGGGGCGATTTGGGAACCCAGCTGGCCGAGCAGGCCGTCGGTAAGCTCATTGAGCGGCACCCCATCAAAGCGCGTCGTAATGGCGTAAGCGATGGGTCCGGCTGCGGTGTACAAAATACCGTGGTCGTTAACGCCCTCGGCAGTGTCACCGGTCTTCTGTACCGCGGAGCCGACGTACATCACAAACTTCTGCGAACCACCGTAAGTGAGGTAGGTCAATGCAGTTTGTGCCGTGTCCTTGGTAATGAAGTTGTGCTTTGAGGTGCCATCGGCCACTTCCTGGAGACGTGCCATGAACAGCGCAGCCTGAGAGGGAGTAAACCAGGACCGATCACCGCTGGGATTAGGGATGTTGAACTTGTTGCCCAGGTGGTAGCGCTTGTCATCAACACCGGCTTCCTTGATGGTTTTGTTGACCTCGTCGAAACCACCGACAGCGTCAATCAACCCATTCGCCGCGGTGTTGTCCGAATACCGCATCACGTACTGCAACAGCCCGTCGAGCGTGTATTGACCAGGACCAATCACGCTTCCGCCAACACCGTTGTCCCAATCGACCGTCACCGTCTTGTCTAGCTCATCGCCAAATTTCTTCAGCGCAGTAACCACCAACGGAGCCTTAATGGTCGATGCGGAGTACTCCTTCGTGTCCTCGCCTACCGACGCCGTGAGCCCCTTGTACGGACCATCAATGACGCGCAAATAGGCGCCCAATTCAATGCCATAGTTGTCGGAGAAATTCTTAGCCGCGGTATCGAGGGCGTCCTGGGCATCAGACCACGCGACTTCCTCGGAAGCATCCCAACCGTTATCTGGAGCTTTTGGCTTTGCGGCAGCAGAGGTGGCCTTGGCCCCGGTGGCGTTTGAGCCATCGATGGTGCACCCCACCAACAGAGTCGAGGCCGAAAGCGCAACAAGGACCGAGGCGGAAGTAGCGCGAAGGGCTTTGGGGCGAAGTCGCATGCAAAACTCCTGGCTGCAGAAAAGTGAAGACCAAAGGCACCTAGCGCAGTATGAACTGTCTGAGGTGAACAGGCGGATGAAAGGCAGTGGTAACTGCTGTAAACCACTATGAACTGTTGGGAGATTACCACCTTCCGAAAAATCTCGTTGCACTGGGGCGCAACTTTTGTGCAACAATGGCTTAAATATAGACATGATTTAAAAAGTCAATGTCCAACGGTGCACCCAGGCAGTTGAGCTGCACATTTGATGCTTAATGCTTCAACGATGCCTCGTTCGAGGCCGCTGCTAGAAGTAGCACACGGCACCGAAAATCGGAGGAAGTGAATCGCAATGGAGGAAAAGGTACATCGCTTGATGGACCGCATGCAGATTCGCCATGCCCATATGCGCAACACCTGGTACGGACCGGTGCTCTCCCCAGTTCTTCTCGTCGCAGGCTTCGCACTGCTCATTGTTGGCATTATCATTTTGCCAACTCCTGCCCCCGGATGGCTCTGCATCTTTGTTGCACTGGGAATTCTCTCGTTGGTGCACCCACCGACACGTCGCCTGAACATCTGGTTGGCAGCAAAATTGGACGCCTTTTACGCCTGGTATGCGCAGCGCCATGTGGCAATGAAAGCAACGCTTTTCCTGTTGCTGATGGCGTTTATGGCCGCTGTAATGGGCAGCGTCTACTACTTCATGGCTCCGGATGCCTGGCCGTACACCGATGCTTCTAGCTAGGAGCCTGTGCTTTCAAGGCTCCTAGTAAAGTGCTCCTAGTACAGTGCGCTAGCCATCCTCCGGCGCGCATCCAATGCCACTGGATCTGCGGTATCGAATAGCACAAGCAGCTCTAGTAGACGCGACTTGATGGCCTCACGGTCATCGCCAAACACCTGCGGGAGCAACTTCAACAAACGATCGAGCGCCTTCGCTGGGTCGTCGACAAGCATCGTGACATCCGCGGCATCGAGGGCGAGCGCGACGTCCTTCGGCGCTGCGTCGGCTTTTGCAATTGGATCTGCACTGCGATCAATTTTGGCAGCGCGGGCGAAGAAGGACACATTCGCGTGAGCGCGCTTCAGACCCTGATTTGCGGGCTCGGACTGCAGCATAGCGTCATACAGCTCCAACGCCCCGTCGAAATTGCCCTCCTCGAGCAACTCTTCAGCCTGCTCCAAACGCGGGTCATCGGTGGGTACGGGATTGCCGAAGAAGTCAGTCGGCTCGGGAGCCTCCGGCTCGCTGCCCTCCCCAGCCATACGAGTTCCCGCCGGCAACCCCTTGAGACGCCCCCGAGTGGCCTCCATAACCTGCGCCAGCCACTGTTCCAGCCAATCCCTGGTTTTCTCGCCTACAAACATGCCAATGGGACTGCCCATAGCCACGGCCGTGACTGTCGGCACTGCCTGCACACCGAATGCCTGGGCCAGCTGCGGATGCTCCTCAGCATCTGCCCACGCCAGAATCCAGTTCAAATTGGCCTCACGGGCCATGCCTTCTAGCTCAGCCCGAAGACGCAGCGAATCAGCTGCTCCCGCCATGCCGATTAAGACAATTACCGGTACCTGCTCCGAGCGCAGAACGACTTCTGCCTCAAGGGTCTGCGGGGCAATCTCCACCACAGGAGGAAGCCCGTCTCCCTGATCACTGGTTGCCCGCTCGATCTCCTCTCGGCGCTTACGTTCGGCTTCGGCGCGCTGGTGGAGCTGCTCCAAATCAACCGTACCGGGCGGTGGTGGCGGGGTCGAGCACTCGCGGTGACCGTGTGCTCCATGCGAGTGACCATGCGAATGGCCATGTGCGTGACCATGTCCAGCTGGCATCGTAAAAGGGTTCCTCTCCAGTGTCGTCGTAAAGCCTATGTAAAAACCTATGTAGAGCCTACGTGTCCAAGCCGAACAAGAGACTAGTCGGTAGCTTTTAGCGCATCCTCCACCGCATCGACTTTCGCACGCAGCTGCCCGGTGTACCCATTGCGAATGTCCGCTTTGATGACCAGAGAAGTACGCGGACTGACACGGCTGACTGCTTCCGTGGCTCGCTTAACCACGTCCATCACCTCATCCCATTCGCCTTCAACAAGGGTGAACATGGCATTGGTCTCGTTGGGCAGGCCAGATTCGCGCACAACACGTACGGCTTCAGCAACGGCCTCAGCCATTCCCTGCTCAGGATCGGAGAAAGTGGGGGCAACAGAAAATGCGACAATCATGGCGCCGATAATAGCGAGTACCCTGGAAACTATGAGTGAGACACAGATTCCCGTTCCCCATAAGTACGTAGTCGCTGTTGATCACGTCGGCGTCGCAGTCCCGGATTTTGATGCCGCTATTGAGTGGTACCGCGCAAACCTGGGGTTCATCAACTACCACGATGAGGTCAATGAAGAGCAGGGCGTCCACGAGGCCATGGTCGGCCCGGCCGACAAGGTTGAAGGTGGCACTCTGGTTCAGATTCTCGCGCCGCTGAACGACCAGTCCACCATTGCAAAGTACCTGGACAAGAAGGGGCCAGGAATCCAGCAGTACGCAGTTCGCGTCACTGATTTGGAGGCTCTGATGACACATCTGAAGGAGCAGGGCACCCGCGTGCTCTACCCGGAGCCGAAGATTGGCACCGCAGGTTCGCGCATCAACTTCATCCACCCGAAGGATGCCGGTGGCGTCCTGCTGGAGCTCGTTGAGCCGGCAAAGTAAATCTATCCCCAGCGGCGCGTGATAGTGCGGTGAGCTCTGTTGCGCCAGCAGTTAGTGTGCCAATGGCGCCGGTCATCGGCGCCTGCACCATAATCCTGTGGCCATGCCACGATGTGCGAGGTCCCAGGCATGATTTCCTGGTCGCACCCCGGACAGCGATAAACCTTATTGGACTGGCCAGCGCTGATGTTACGCACCGCAAAGTCCATGTCCTGCCAACCGGCAGGCCCGGATTCAGTGCGGGTGTTTTGAAAAGAACTGCCAAATGCGGGCAGGCTGCCGCGATTCTGGCCTTGGTTATTACGCCTGCCGCGTTGATTACCCCGTTGATTGCCGCGCCGCTTGTGGTTTCGCCTAGGCATGGCTAAAACAACCGCAATTCGTTGGACTCCAGGCCACGCAGCGCGTCGTAATCCACGGTCACACAGCGAATACCACGGTCCTCTGCCAGAGTCTTGGCCTGTGGCTTAATCTCCTGGGCAGCAAAAATCCCCTCCACCGGTGCCAGCAGCTCATCGCGGTTCAGCATCTCCAAGTAACGGGTTAGCTGCTCAACACCATCGATACCGCCCCGACGCTTAACCTCCACTGCGACAGTGGCTCCGTTTTCATCGCGGCCAAGCAGATCCACCGGCCCAATCGGGGTTGGGTATTCGCGCCGAATCAGCGTGTAGCCCTCGCCAAAAGTTGTGAACTGATCTGCAAGCAGCTCCTGTAGATGCGCTTCTACACCATCCTTCTCCAGGCCGGGATCCTCTCCCAGCTCGTAGATGCTATCAGCTAACACCTTGCCGATAGTGATACGAAGCTGCTCGCCCTTCTTGTTCTCAACGACCCAGAGCTTTTCACCAGTGTCCTCACCCGACTCGTCGAGAATATCCTTCTCCGTCAGCGTGCACGGCGGTGTCATCCAGTTCAGGGGCTTATATGCACGGTCGTCGGCATGCACAGAGACAGACCCATCAGCTTTCACCAACAGCAAGCGCGGGGCATGAGGCAGATGGGCATTCAAGCGACCGACATAGTCAACGGTGCATTCAGCAATCACAAGGCGCATTCCCCTACCCTAACGTGACTGCCGCGCGGGAGAAAACAATACCCATTAGAGCCTTAGCGATAGTCTGCCGTCGCAGCCTAGTACTGACTTCCCCGGCCACGGTTATAAGCCGAACGGAAACGTCGCTCAATATCTGTGGGAAACTCACGAGTCTGGCGTGACGACGGCTTCGACTCCACCCACGCCACCAGCGCGGTGTCCGAGGACGAGTCCACGGCAAACTCCCATTCGGTATTTTTCCCCGATTTAACCCTGACTACCCGAAGCCCAGGCGCGAAAAAACCCGCCTCAATGTCAGTCGGATTTCGGCGATCCACAATAGTGACATCGTGACGGGCAAATTCGGCATCACAGCCAGGACGCAGCGAACGTAGCTTGTACATCTTCAACGTCGACTCTGAATAAACCATGACCCCATGGCGCCAGTGACTGCCATCACCGGCAGGAAGACGACGAGCGATAACAGGGGTACCTTTTGCATGCAGGCTAGCAAAACGCCACAGGGCAAGCGCCCCGCCGACGATTAAGATCGCACCGATAATCATGAACATGATTGACATCATGGTTACGCTTGAAAACACTATCTGCCAGCCTCGCATCCGGGTGAATAGACGACGAACCTTGGTCCAAAAGCGCATTAGAGGCTTTTTACAAACCCTACCCGATTGTTGCACGTACATGAAAAATAACTAAGAAAAACGGGGCGGGGAGCTTGCAAAATTTCTCTTGCGAGCTCCCCGCCCCGTTTAAAGAAGCAGGAAGAATACGGTCGTGCGACCGGATGTTCAGGCGAACAGACTACTTGGTGGAAGCGCGACGAGCCGCGCGGACCTCCGACTCAGCCTGTGCCTTTACTGCAGGGTCATCCGAAGTCAGGTTGGACTCGGCCTCGGAGAGGTTAACCTCGTCAGCCCAGATTGCCTTATCCGCGAGGATCGAAACCTTCGAGGTAGACACGGAAATGAACCCACCCTGTACCGAAGCGACAAGAACCTTGCCGTCTGCGGTCTTGATGGTCACCGTACCGTTGTTGACCAGCTGGCCAAGCAACGGCTGGTGTCCGGGCAGCACGCCGATCTCACCCTCGGTGGTCTGAGCAGAGACCAAAGTGGCCTTGCCCTTCCAGAGCGGTCGCTCAACAGCAACCAGTTCAGCGGTGATTTCAGCCATGAGGATGCCCCTTACTTCTTCTGCATTTCAGCGTACTTCTTCTCGACATCGTCGAGGCCACCCAGGCCGTCGAAGGCCATCTCCGGGTAGTTGTCGAAGTCGCCCTTGCAGATGCGGTCGAAGGCAACAATGGTGTCCTTCAGCGGGACGTACGAACCAGGCAGACCCGTGAACTTCTCAGCAACGAAGAAGTTCTGACCCAAGAATCGCTGGATACGACGTGCACGCTGCACGGTCACCTTGTCCTCCTCAGACAGCTCGTCCATACCGAGGATGGCGATGATGTCCTGGAGTTCCTTGTTCTTCTGCAGGATGTTAATAACCTGCTGGGCAACGCGGTAGTGCTCCTCGCCGACGATCGACGGCTCGAGGATACGAGAAGTCGAGGTCAGCGGGTTCACTGCCGGGTAAATACCCTTGGACGCAATCGAGCGGTCGAGCTCGGTGGTTGCATCGAGGTGGGCGAAGGTCGTTGCCGGAGCCGGGTCGGTGTAGTCATCGGCAGGCACGTAGACGGCCTGCAGAGAGGTAATCGAACGGCCCTTGGTGGACGTAATGCGCTCCTGCAGAACACCCATCTCGTCAGCCAGGGTCGGCTGGTAACCCACGGCGGAAGGCATACGACCCAGCAGGGTCGAAACCTCAGAACCGGCCTGGGTGAAACGGAAGATGTTGTCAATGAAGAGCAGCACGTCCTGGTGCTGAACATCGCGGAAGTACTCTGCCATGGTCAGACCCGACAGCGCGACGCGCATACGGACTCCCGGAGGCTCGTCCATCTGACCGAAGACGAGGGCGGTGTCCTGGAGAACACCCATCTCTTCCATTTCCAGGAAGAGGTCGGTGCCCTCACGGGTACGCTCACCAACACCGGCGAAGACCGAAGTACCGGAGAACTCGCGTGCAATACGCGTAATCATCTCCTGAATCAGAACGGTCTTACCGACACCGGCACCACCGAACAGACCAATCTTGCCGCCCTTAACGTACGGGGTCAGCAGGTCGATGACCTTAATACCGGTTTCGAGAATCTCGGTCTTACCCTCGAGCTGGTCGAAGGCCGGCGGCTCACGGTGGATGCCCCACTGCTCACCATCGCGACCCAGGCCCGGCTCATCCAGGCAGTCGCCCATTGCGTTAAAGACGTGACCCTTGACGACGTCACCAACCGGAACCGAAATCGGCTTACCGGTGTCCTTGACCTCTGCACCGCGGACCAGGCCGTCGGTCGGAGCCATAGCAATGGTACGAACCATGTTGTCACCGAGGTGCTGTGCAGTCTCGAGGACAATGGTCTTGGCGACCGAAGGAAGGGAAACTTCCACGGTCAGCGCGTTGTAAAGTGCCGGCAGTTCGTTACGCGGGAACTCCACGTCGACGACGGCACCGATGACACGCACAACACGGCCCACAGCCGTGGTGGTGTTCTGCTCACTTAGAGCTGTGCTCATATCTAGTCACTTTCTCCGCTGTCGTCGAGCGCACCGGCGCCACCGACGATTTCTGTGATTTCCTGGGTAATCTGTGCCTGACGTGCCTGGTTAGCAACACGCGAGAGGTCCTTGACCAGCTCGGTAGCGTTGTCCGTCGCAGACTTCATAGCGTTACGACGGGCAGCGGACTCAGAGGCAGCGGCCTCGAGCATCACTGCGAACAGGGTGCGGGACACGTACTGCGGCAGAAGCTCTGCCAACAGGGTGTCTGCATCAGGCTCGAATTCGTAGTCCGGCTTGAGGTCATCCGACCCATCGGTCAGCATGTCCTCGCCCTGAGCGATCTCGACGTCCTCGTACACTGGCTCGATTGGGAGCATCTTGTGTGCACGCGGAATCTGAGAAAGCATGGACACGAATTCCGTGTAGACAACGTGGACCTGATCAAAGCCCTGAACGGCCTCGCCGTTGGTGCCACGCAGGCCTTCGCGGTACTTGGCAGTGCCCTCGGCCGTAGCGTTGAAACCATCAATGAGGTGACGACGCACGTCGTGGGTTGCGGCGTAGTCCGGATCCTGGGAGAAGCCCTCCCACGTACCGGCGAGCTCGACACCACGGAAGTCGTAGTAGTCGGTGCCCTTACGGCCAGTCACGTAGAGAACGACCTCATGCCCCTGCTCTTCCAGAGCGGTACGCAGCTCTGCAGCTTTCTTCAGGACGTTGTGGTTGTAGCCGCCACACATGCCACGGTCACTGGTAACAACCAGGACTGCAACACGCTGGTTACCCTCACGCTCTACGAGCATCGGGTGATCCAACGACGAAGCCGATGCGAGACGTCCGATGACCTTCTCGATTTCGTCGGCGTACGGCTGGGAGTCTGCCACGCGACGCTGCGCCTTGGTAATGCGCGAGGTTGCGATAAGCTCCTGGGCCTTGGTGATCTTCTTGGTCGAGTTCACCGACTTGATTCGGGCTCGAAGTTCACGAAGATTCGCCATGTCCTATTCCCTCCCTTCAATTGTGAAAACGGTCATTGAGTAGCTCAACCTGCCTAGTTCTGGGCAGTCTTGCGGGAGACCGTAATCTGCTGCTTCTTGAGCTCGCCCTCATCGAGTGCCTCGACCGGGGCCTCGGAAGCCAGCGGTGCGCCCTCAGAAGTCTGGAAGGACTTCTTGAAGTTAGCGGTAGCGGACTTCAGAGCAGCCTTGGATTCGTCAGAGAGGGCGACGCCGCCGTCAATCTGCTCGAAGACTGCAGGCTGAGTGTCCTGCAGGTGCTCAAGCAGCTCGGCCTCGAAGCGACGGACATCCTCAACCGGGACATCGTCGAATTCGCCCTCACCAGCGAGGTAGATGGAGGTCATCTGGTACTCGACCGGCTGCGGGTGGTTTTCCTTCTGCTTCAGCAGCTCAACCAGACGCTGACCGCGCTCCAGCTGACGCTTGGAGGCATCGTCCAGGTCGGAAGCGAACATTGCGAATGCTTCCAGGTCGCGGTAGGACGCGAGGTCCAGACGCAGGTTACCGGAAACCTTCTTCATGCCCTTGGTCTGTGCGGCACCACCAACACGGGAAACCGACACACCGACGTTAATAGCCGGTCGGACACCCTGGTTGAACAGGTCGGACTCGAGGAAGACCTGGCCGTCAGTAATGGAAATGACGTTGGTCGGAATGAAGGCCGACACGTCGTTTGCCTTGGTCTCGATGATCGGCAGTGCGGTCAGCGAGCCTGCGCCCATGTCGTCGGAGAGCTTCGCAGCACGCTCCAGCAGACGGGAGTGGAGGTAGAAGACGTCACCCGGGTAAGCTTCGCGTCCCGGCGGGCGACGCAGCAGCAGCGAGATGGCACGGTAGGCCTCTGCCTGCTTAGTCAAATCATCGTAGATGACCAGGACGTGCTTGCCCTGGTACATCCAGTGCTGACCCAGTGCGGCGCCTGCGAATGGTGCAAGCCACTTGAAGCCTGCGGCATCCGACGCCGGGGCAGCAACGATGGTCGTGTACTCGAGTGCGCCCTGCTCCTCGAGGGTCTGGCGCACACCAGCAATAGTGGAGCCCTTCTGACCGATAGCAACGTAGATGCATCGCACCTGCTTGCTCGGGTCACCGGACTCCCAGTTAGCCTTCTGGTTCAAAATGGTGTCCAGGCAGACCGCAGTCTTACCGGTCTTACGGTCACCAATGATCAGCTGACGCTGACCACGACCAATTGGGGTCATTGCGTCGATGGCCTTAATACCAGTAGCCATCGGCTCTTCAACCGGCTGACGCTGCAGCACGGTCGGTGCCTGCAACTCGAGGACGCGGTCCTCTTCAGCCTCAATGTCGCCCAGGCCGTCAATCGGCTGGCCCAGGGGGTTAATTACGCGACCGAGGAACTTGTCCCCGACCGGAATCGAAAGGACGTCACCCGTCCGCTTTACCTCGTCACCCTCTTTAAGCGACTCGAAGTTACCCAGCACCACAACGCCGACCTTGTCGGTATCGAGGTTCTGAGCGACGCCAATGACGCCGCCCGGGAACTCCAGAAGCTCATTCGTCATGACCGACGGCATTCCCGAAACCTGGGCGATACCATCAGCTGCACTGATAACAACGCCAACCTCCTCACGGGAGGCCTCCGGGGAGTAGCTCGAGGTGTAGTTCGCAATCGCGCTACGGATCTCGTCGGAGGAGATCGTCAGCTCCGCCATGTTCTTCCTGCTCTCGGTAATATTCTTCCAGTGATTAATCGTCTAAACCATCCGTCAGCCGAGGCCGACGCGCAGCTTCTCAAGCTTTGTTGAAAGGCTACCGTCGATGACCTCGTCGCCAACCCGGATGACCAGTCCACCGAGAATCGACTTATCGATCACGGTGTGGATGGACATCGCCTTGCCGTAGACTCGGCCGAGCTTGTCCGCCAGTGCTCGCTCTTGCTCGTCAGAGACGGCCGTGGCACTGGTCACGCGAGCGACGACGTGGTTCCGCAGGCCGGCGGCTAGCCGGGACAGGGAGTCAATGTCGTCCGCGGGGCGCTTGGATGGGCGACCAACAGCCTGCAGTGCCAGGGTCTCAGTCACAGAAGTGACCTTGCCGTACAGCACAGAGGCGAGGAGCCCACGCTTGGCTTCGGGGGTTGCGGCCTTGTCGGCCAGCAGCTGTTCAAGCTGCGACTGCTCAGCCAGGATGTGTCCCAATTGGAACAGCTCAGACTCAACAGTCTCAAGCTGTCCCTGGCCTTCGGCAGAGCGAAGGAGGGCGCGACGGCCCAGCTCTACCAAACCCTCACGCATTTCACGCGGGGTGGACCATACCTGCGCGGCAGCATCCACGACGAGGTTAAGAGTCGTCTCAGATACCTTGCCCGCGAACAGGCTCCGGACAAGGCCGGAACGCTGTTCCGCAGTCGCCGAGGTGTCGGCGACAGCGACACGCAGGCCGCGGTCGGAGTCCAGGACCTCGACGATGTCGAAAAGCTCGGAACCAGTCTGAGCAGCCTGAGCAACAGCGACATTGTCGCCACCGATAGCGGCGTCCAGTCGCTGGCTAAGAGCTGCCAGGGATTCGCGGCTTGCTGCGTGCATGTCGCCTACTTTCCGGCCGGGGCCACGGTGTCAAGGTTGGACAAGAAGTTATCAATCGTCGACGAGTTACGAACGTCGTCGGAAAGCTGCTCGCCCAGAAGGCGCTCAGCCAGATTGATGGAGTTCTGGCCCATTTCCTTGCGCAGCTCTGCGACTACCTGCTCACGCTGGGCAGCGAGCTGCTTTTCACCGGACTCGATGATTCGTGCGCTCTCGTCATTGGCCTTGGTCGTAGCGTCTGCAATGATGCGCTGACCCTGTGCACGGGCTTCGTCGCGAATCTTTGCTGCTTCAGTACGGGCCTCTGCGAGCTGACTGTTGTACTTTTCCAGAGCGGCCTTCGCCTCGGCCTGTGCAGCCTCAGCGCGCTCAATGCCGCCCTCAATCCGGTCCTCCCGCTCGGTCAGGACCTCCTGGAACTTCGGAAGAACGAGCTTCCAGAAGAGAACCAGGATAACTACCAGCGGGACAACGGACCAGACGATGTCATAGGTCTTTGGCAGCAACGGGTCAACGGACTCTCCCATCGGGAGGTCACCCGCCGCTAGCAAAAAGGTGAAATCTGTCATGGTTTACGTGTTCTCCGCTTGAAGGTCCGGACTTAGAAAACGAAGCCTGCGACCAGGCCGATCAGGGCGAGGGCCTCAGTGAAGGCGATACCCAGGAACATGGTGGTACGCAGCTGCCCGGCCATCTCAGGCTGGCGTGCCATACCCTCAACGGTCTTGCCGGCGACGATACCGATACCGAGGCCCGGGCCCAGGGTGGACAGACCGTAACCGATGGTCTTCAGGCCAGCGTTGGTGTCTACTGCCTGAGCGGAGTCCGCTGCGGAGAGGATGACGTCGTTCATTATGAACCGTTCCCTTTCTTAAAGGATGGCCCCGGATTAAAGATTGTTCTAAGTAGGCCCGGGGCTTTGTGGGTCAAGTGGGTCTTGCTATTAAATTGGCGAGGCCTTGTTGCCGAATGTGCGGCCTCATTAGTTATGGGTTAGTGCTCGTCTGCGTGCAGCGACAGTTCGATGTAGACGGCGCTCAGCAGGGCAAAGATGTATGCCTGCAGGAAAATCACCAGCAGCTCGAACAGCGTGAATGCTACCGCAGCGACAAGGGTCAACCCGGACAGGGCGGTCCAACCATTCAGCTGCCAGAAGAAGAAGTTCGTGGCACCGAAAAGCAGGACTAGAACCATGTGGCCCGCCAGCATGTTGGCCATCAGACGGATGGTCAGCGTAACTGGGCGGAGAACGAAGTTGGAGAAAATCTCGATCGGCACCACGATGAGGTGGAGTGCCGGTGGCAAGTTCGGAATAACGACTGCCGACTTCACAAACTTGAAGAAGCCCATCTTCTTCGAGCCCGCGTAAATGAAGGCAACGTATGCGAACAGGGCCAGAACCAGTGGCATACCGATTCGGGCGTTCGGCGAAATATTGAGGCCAGGAATAATAGCCGCAATATTCATCGAGATAACAAGGAAGAAGATGGTGGCCAGAACCGGAAGGAAACGACGCCCCTCCTTCTTACCCAGAATCTCCTCCGCGATGTGGATGCGGACGAAGTCCAGCATCAACTCCGCAACGTTCTGCAGACCAGTCGGCACGAGCTTCGGACGACGCATTGCGACGACGAAGAACACGGCGACGATCACGGCCATCAAAAGACGAACAATCATCAGACGGTCCATGGCGTACCAGTCGCCACTGCCACCTAAAATGAAGTCGCCAAATTGTTCACCCGGGAAATACTCCTCCTGCAAGTTGGGTGAGTGAAACTCACCCCGCATCTCGGCAAGTGTTGTAACGCTCAGCGTTCTCTCCCGTGATTGGGCCGCTAGAACTATTGTCAAGCGGTGCGAAGGACGTCATTTAACGTGTCGCGCCGCGGATTCCATTCGCTCATCAGCACGGCGCTCACGGGGACCGTACCTGTGGAAATGATAGTTATTTCGATACAGGCCGTCTTACCCGAAACTCAGGATAACAGTTCTGATTCATTTTCCCCACCCGGTACACCCCCGCGTTTCCGACCCCGAAACCAACAAAGAGGCCGACGCCCCCTGTGGGTTTCGGCCTCTATTTGTGGCATCTTCTGCACAAACTCGACAATATGCTTATTACCTGCGGTTTTAGAAGCGCATTACAGCCTCTCAGCAGGTCAACAAGTTATTAACGAGCTACTCGTCCTTCATTGGTTGCACATAAGTGAGGTTAGATTGCGACATTCCCCACACTTCTGCGCCCAGCGTCACCATCAGCGTAAGTACAACAGTGACAAAGAAAGTCATGTTGTCATAAAACTCAAGATTTCTAATAACGACCAAGACACCAATTAGTACGACAATCTTCAACAGCCAGCCCCCCAGCACAACAGCAAGCGTGACAGACGGGGAAGTTCGAGCAGTAAAGAGGATACCTAGAACGGTAAGCAATACGAAGGTTCCGCTAATGCCCGCGCCAAGAAGTACGCCCCAAACGCCGGGCATACCGTTTTTTCCACCCCAGACCAGCAGCGAAAGCACGGTAATCACAGCGAGCGCAATTGCGCCCGAGCGAGCAGCAGCCAGCAGCGGTCGCCGCGAATCGTCGTATTTAGACTCGGGCTCCGGAGTTGTTTTTTCAGTCACGGTCGAAGATTGTACCTTCTGCGTCCACGTCGACGTCTCATAACCTGCCGGCTACCACTTACCCTCCTGGGACGCGCTCCGCTCGAACGGTCGTCGGCAAGCGCATTACGACGGCGGAGGGTGAAGATAACCGCAACAATGAGCAGGAACCCGAAGGTGAGAGCAACGAATTCGAAGGGGAAAACGGTGGTGGCAACGGCGGCGTACGCGACGACCGACACCCATAGGTAGAGCACCAATACCACGCGGCGATGACTGTGTCCCATCGACAGTAGGCGGTGGTGAATATGCATTTTGTCCGGCGAGAAGGGTGACTTGCCCTGGCTAACGCGGCGAACAACAGCCAGCAGCAAGTCGAGCATTGGCACACTAATTGCGGCGATGACGACCACAATCGGTGAGATCAGAGCGATGACGTCGGCAGTGCCGTACATGGAGGGCGCGATGCGTCCCGACGCCGACACCGACGCAGCTGCGAGAAGCAGGCCAATCATCATGGCGCCGGAATCACCCATGAAAATGCGTGCGGGCTCGAAGTTGTGTGGCAAGAAGCCCAGGCAAGCGCCAAGGAGACACGCGGAAATCATCGCGGGTGGATAGGCAGAGACGGTGCCGCCTTGGTCGTGGAGCATGACCATCGAATAGACAAGGATTGCCGCCGCGGCAATCATACCGAGTCCCGCCGCGAGACCATCGATGCCGTCTACAAAGTTGAAGGCGTTAATCAGCGCCACAGTAAAGAGAACAGTCAAGACTGTGGACATGATTGGGTCGAGAATAAGCGTGGCACCGCCACTAAATGGGATATAGAGCAAATACCAGTTGACACCCATAAATGACATCAAAAGTGCCGCCGCAACCTGCCCTATAAGTTTAGTGATGGCATCTAGGTCAAAGAGATCATCCCAAATACCGACAATCAGCAGTAGCGACGCAGCCGCCACAACTGCCCTCATATCTGGAGTCATGGGCGGAAAACCACGGGTGAGAGCCGGCATCACCGAGGCAAGGGCGATAGCTGCGACCACCCCGGAGTACATCGCCACGCCTCCGAGCCTGGGCTTCGGAATATCGTGGACATCGCGCGTGCGGGGCGCATCCAACCAGCCCGAGCGAACCAGCACATAACGCACTACTCCAGTGAGCAAATAACTGACAGCAGCGGAAACTAAAACGAGCATGGCGAGCTCGCGGATGGGCACACCTGCCCCACCCGACTGGGCTGCCAATAAGCTCATGTCCACCACTAGGTACTACTCACCCACACAATCGCTGCAGATACTAAACAGAAAAGACTTTAGGTAGCCAAGATTACTGCCCCAGCAGTCGCTCGGGCGTCGTACTCAAAACCTCAGCAACCGCCGCTGCTGACACAGCGCCTTCGCGCAGGATCCGCGGCACCGGAGTCGAGATATCGACAATCGTCGATGGGGTGCCGATCGTGGCTTCGCCGCCGTCGACGTAGACAGCCGCTTCCCCACCGAGCATCTGCTTGGCACGTACGGCATTGGTGGCCGGCGCCTGGCCGGAAATGTTCGCGCTGGACACGGCCATCGGTCCAGTTCGGCGCAGAATCTCAATGGCGATTGGGTGCAGCGGCATGCGCAGCATGACCGTACCCGCGGTATCACCAAGGTTCCACGGCAAGCTCGGCGCCTGGTTCACAACCAGCGAAAGGCCACCCGGCCAGAAGGCCTCCACCAGCGTGCGAGCAGCTGGTGAGTATTCGCGGACAAGCCCCTCAATCGTGCTCCAGGAACCCACCAGCACCGGCACCGGCATATCTGGGCCGCGGTGTTTAGCACGCAGCAAGGAAGCAACGGCCTGGTTATCAAAGGCATCGCAGCCAAGGCCGTAGACGGTATCGGTAGGCATTACGACCAGCCGTCCTGCCTTCACAGCATCTACTGCTGCTGCAATTGCGCGTTCGCGGTTTTCATCTGTGCTGCAGTCCATAATCCTGCTCATCAGATTTTTGCTCCTGCTTCAAAGTTTGCTTTTAAGATCAATTCTTGCGTCCCACCGTAAAACGATCACGGCCTGCAAAGTCACGGCGGACCTCTACATCAGCGTAATCCCAGGTTTCCTTCAGCAGTGAACTGACATCACTGCCCGAAGAGTCATCGTGCTCAATGCCGATGACTCCACCCGGCCGCACCAGCGCATCCACTAGGTTAATCATAGGTCGAATGACATCTAGCCCATCGTCGCCGCCAAAGACCGCAGAGTGTGGATCAGCTCTCACCTCGGGGTCAACCTCCGTGTCTTCGGGCACATACGGAGGGTTGGACACAACAATGTCGGTCTCGCCTACCCAATCTGCGAGCTCACCGCCAGCATCAACCAGCTGAACATCCGTGACATCGCCAGCAACTAGGCGCACACGCCCATTGCCATACGTCTCGATGTTCTTCGCAGCCCACGCCCGTGCTCGCTCAGAGAGCTCTACAGCCACCACGTCCGCTTCGGGTACGGCGTCGGCAATCGCTAACGCCAGCGCCCCAGATCCGGTACACAGGTCAACGATTTTCGGCTTGACGACGCCACTTGCGACCAGTTCACGGGCTCGATCGATTGCCCACTGCGCAAGCAGTTCCGTCTCTGGCCGGGGCACAAAAACACCGGGCCCAACCTGTAGTTCCAGGCTCATCATCGGTGCTGTACCGATGATGTGCTGCAGTGGCTCACGAGCCACTCTGCGGTCCAGCATCTCTGCCAAATGCTTGCGACCGGCCTCATCGGTGTACGGTTCGTCTCCGCGGAAGATGATGTCTGCCGGTCCCGCATTGACTGCGGCTGCAAATAGCGCCCGTGCGTCGGCATCCGGAGAAGCCAGCGCCGCGTCGTCAAGCGTGCGACGCGCATAGCGAAACAGCTCGCCGAGAGTACGGACGGAATCCGGTAACGTCGGCGAGCTATTTTCTGCGGGCGTGGGACTACTCGGCTTCAAGACGTTCAGCGCGCTCCGCGTCGTGGAGGGCCTTGAGCAGGTCATCCATGTCGCCGCCCAGCACCGAGTCCAGGTTGTGAGCCTTGTAACCGATGCGATGATCGGAAACGCGGTTCTCAGGGAAGTTGTAAGTGCGGATGCGCTCGGAGCGATCCATGTTGCGCACCTGAGACTTACGCTGGTCAGAGGCGGCCTCGGCGATCTCCTCTTCCTTCATCTGCTGCAGTCGAGCAGCAAGGACCTGCATAGCGCGGGCCTTGTTCTGAATCTGCGAGCGTTCCTTCTGACAGGTAACAACGAGACCAGTCGGCAGGTGCGTCAGGCGAACGGCGGAGTCAGTGGTGTTAACACCCTGACCGCCCTTACCGGAGGAACGGTAGACGTCGACGCGCAGATCCTTTTCGTCGATCTGGATGTCCTCGACCTCATCGGGCTCCGGGTAGACCAGCACACCAGCGGCGGACGTCTGAATACGACCCTGCGATTCGGTGACCGGCACGCGCTGCACGCGGTGAACGCCACCTTCGAACTTGAACACGCTCCACGCACCGTCGCGGGACGGAGTCTTGGCTCGGATGGACATAGTCATGTCCTTCACGCCGCCGAGATCCGACTCGGACAGGCCGAGGATTTCGGTGGTAAAGCCGTGCTTTTCGGCGTAGCGCTGGTACATGCGAGCAAGCTCACCTGCGAAGAGGGCCGCTTCCTCACCGCCGGCACCAGACTTAATCTCCATAACGATGTCATCGCTGTCGTGCGGATCGCGCGGAGCCAGCAGGTCAGCGAGCTTCTCCTCAAGTTCCTCCGACTCAGCGGCGAGACGCTCAGCCTCAGCTGCAAACTCGGAGTCCTCGTAGGCCATCTCACGAGCTGTCTCCAGGTCATCCTGGACCTGAGTCAACTTCTTGTGAGTCTGAATGACCGGCTGCAACTCGTTGAAGCGCTTGCCGACCTTACGGGCAGCCTTCGGGTCGTTGTGCAGTTCGGGGTCAGCCAGCTGAGCCTCGAGCCCGTGGTATTCAGAGAGGATGTCGTCAACTGCGGAAACCTGATTAGCCATTGAATATTCCTTCAAATTGTGATGGGTGAAATGCTGGTCAGTGCTGTGGTTTTTTGGGAAAGCGCGGCGCTGTGTCACCGGCACCGCCCCCCCTCTTTTGGCTAACCCCAGCTAAAGCATGTCGTCCACATCAACGTCGGCGGCCATTGGTGCAGAAGAAGCCACCTGCATCAGGAATTCCTTGTTATTTCGGGTCTTCTTCAGCTGCTTAATCAGCAGGTCGATAGCAGCCTGCGACTCCAGCGCAGAGAGGATGCGACGCAGCTTGTGCATCACGCGAGCTTCTTCCGTGCTGAGCAGCAGCTCATCCTTACGAGTACCCGACGGGTTGACATCCACTGCCGGGAACACGCGGCGCTCGGAGATTTTACGGTCGAGCTTCAGCTCGGCGTTACCGGTGCCCTTGAACTCCTCGAAGATAACGGTGTCACCTGCGGAACCGGTCTCCACCATCGCGGTGGCGATGATGGTGAGGCTGCCGCCCTCTTCGATGTTTCGAGCAGCACCCAAGAAGCGCTTCGGTGGGTACAGAGCGTTGGAGTCCACACCACCGGAGAGGATTCGTCCCGATGCCGGCGAAGAGTTGTTGTACGCACGTCCAAGGCGGGTAATGGAGTCCAGCAGTACGACGACGTCCTGCCCCTGTTCCACCAGACGCTTTGCGCGCTCGATAGCCAACTCGGCCACTGCCGTGTGATCTGACGGTGGGCGGTCGAAGGTAGAAGCAATAACCTCGCCACGGACACTGCGCTGCATGTCGGTGACTTCCTCCGGGCGCTCGTCGACAAGCACGACCATCATGTAGCACTCGGGGTTGTTCGTCGCGATAGCGTTCGCGATGTTCTGCAGAATCGTGGTCTTACCAGCCTTTGGCGGCGAAACGATGAGCGCACGCTGCCCCTTACCAATCGGCATAATCAGGTCGATGACGCGAGTGGTGAGGATCTTCTGCTCGGTCTCCAGACGCAGGCGACGGTTCGGGTACAGCGGAGTGAGCTTAGCGAAGTTCGGGCGCTGCTTTGCCTGCTCCGGATCGAGGCCATTTACGGTTTCGACCTTGACCAACGGATTGTACTTGCGGCGATTACGGCCGTTGCCATGAGTGACCTGGCCCGAGCCATTCTCCCGCGGCATGCGGACCTGACCGGTGACGGCATCGCCCTTGCGCAGGCCGTACTTACGAACCATTTGCGCGGACACCAGCACATCGTTAGAGCCCGGCAGGTAGCCGGACGTGCGCACGAATGCGGTCTTGTTATCTAGCACATCGACGATGCCCGCCACTGGCTGGAGAACGTCATCCTCGCGGATCTCGTCCTGACCGCCGCGTCCCCCACCGTTGTTATCGCGTCCGCGACGGTCGCGGCGATTGCGACGGTTACGGCGGTTACGGTTGCCACGACCTTCATCGTCATGGTTGTTGCGGTCGTTATTTCGATTGTTGTTGCGACCACGACGGTTGTTGCGGTTGCCACGACCGTCATCGTCGTTGTCTCGATCGTGGTTGTTGCGATCGTTGCGGTTATTGCGGTCGTTGCGATCACCGCGTTCATTACGTTCATTACGATCGTTGCGGTTGTCTCGCTCGTCGCGATTGTCGTTACGTTCACCGCGGTCCTTACCGCTACCGGAATCGTTGCGGTTATCGTCGCGACTATCGTCCTGATTCTCCTGCTCACGCTGACGAGCACGGTTACGACGATTTCGACGCTGCTGAGAGCGGGACATCTCCTCGCGACCATCCGCGTTGGCGTCGTCACGCTTGCCGTTGCCCTTGTCGCTCTTGTCGGCGCTCTTGCTGGAATCCCTGTCCGCGCTTTCCGACGGCGATTCCTTGGCATCCTTCGCCTTGGAGCCAGTATCCGCAGCCCCAGCCGCAGCCTTCTTCGCGCGGGATTTCCGAGCAGGCGCGGAACCAGCAGCCGGGGCACCATTCTTGATGGCCTCAATCAGCTCATGCTTGCGCATGGCGGAGATGCCGCGAATGCCCTTGCTGGAAGCGATTTCACGCAGTTCTGCCATTCGGAGGGCCGCAAGATTCTCTGGGCCGCCTGCCGTGGCAGTGGTGTCCGTATCGGTCACGGATGTCCTTTCATCGACCTTCCCTGCAGTCACTCTCTACAGGGGCTATGTCATTGACACTTTTTCGTTCTTACTGCCCGCCACCGCGTGTGCTCCGTCGTCGAACCTTTACCACGGGAGAAAAATATTCGCAGCTGGCGGGAAATTATCGAAAAAGCCAGGCAAAAGGCCTCGACGTTGAAACTAAACCGAGGCATCTCGCCTACATTATTTCCGCATCTCAAACCCGAGCGTCCGGGTTGAAGATAGTTAGGAAATTTTAGGTCCACAGCACCGCAAGACTATGTAGTCGCACTACTGATTTATGTGTTTTCAATGTCACGTTGCGCCATCGCGTTGTGTGAGCAACAGCGAAGGTCAACGGCATGCGGAGTACATGAAGAAGTACGTATCTATCCGCGTATTGAAAACGACCTATTGCCCAAGGATAGTCACCAAATAGTCAGGTAGCAACACTAGTTCTCACCTGCGTTTCGCTAGGTCGCGGGGCTGCGAGTCGGTACTGTAGAACTCATGCGCAGTACGATGCCTCATGTTCCTCTCAATATCGCTCAGATTGTGGAATACGGTCGCACCATTCACGGTCGGACTCCGGTGACCTCCTGGAACAGTGATGGACCCGAGACCACCACTTTTGCCGCCATCGCCGCGCGCGCAAGTGCGCTGGCACATGCACTTCGCGATGAGCTCGGTATCGACGGCGACCAACGCATCGCTACCCTGATGTACAACTGCGCCGAACACTTCGAGGTCTTCCTCGGCGTTGCCTCCATGGGCGCAGTATTCCAGCCGCTGAACAAGCAGCTCATGCCGGATCAGATTGTGCACATTATCAATCACGCCGATGACCAGGTCATCATCGCGGACCCGACCGAAATTGAGCTGCTCGCCGAGGTTCTTCCCCACTGCCCGCGCGTCCGCGCTGTCATCATTATCGGTATCGGTGATTTGTCCGACGTGGCTGAGCGACTGCCGGATGGTATCCCGTGGTACTCCTACGAATCACTCATCGACGGACGCCCCAGCCGCTTCGACTGGCCTGAGCTCGACGAAAACTCCGGCGCAGCCATGTGCTACTCGACGGGCACCGAGGGCGCACCTAAAGGTGTCGTCTACAGCCACCGTTCGCTGTACTTGCACAGCCTGAATATGCGCACCACTGACTCCTTTGCAATTTCGCATGGAAACCCGTGGCTGTGCTGTGTGCCCATTTACCACGTCCTATCCTGGGGCGTGCCGCTGGCCTCCTTCATGTGCGGGGCGTCGCTGATTTTCCCCGGCGCGGACCTGTCCGCACCGCGTCTGGCAGAAATCATCGAAACCTCAATGCCGCGCGTAGCTCAGGGCGTGCCGACGCTGTGGATTAACCTCATGGCGCACTATCTCAGCAATCCTCCGAAGCGCATGAGCCTGCAGGAGATTTTCTCGGGCGGGTCCCCTGTTCCACCTGCACTGATTCGACTATGGGAAGAGCGCTACGGTGTCGACGTCATCCACTTCTGGGGCATGACCGAGACTTCGCCTATCGGTACCGTGGCACGCCCTCCGTACGGCGCCTCCGGTGAGGCCCGCGAACGCTACCGTGTCAGCCAAGGGCGTTTCCCGGACATCATGCAGTTCCGCATTGTTGATGACAACGACCGCGTGCTCGACCTGCATGACCGCAACCAGGGGGAGCTGCAGGTGCGCGGCAACACGGTCACCGGAGGCTACTACAGCTCTCCGGAGGCTCAAGCTGGAGGCACCGCGCACTTCTTCCGCGGTGCGGAGGTCGACGAGGCTAGCGAACAGTTCACCGAGGACGGCTGGCTACGCACTGGCGATGTCGGCTCGATTACTCACGACGGCTACCTGACTATTCATGACCGTGCTCGCGATGTCATTCGCTCTGGTGGCGAGTGGATCTACTCTGCCCAGCTGGAGAACTTCGTAATGGAAAGCCCACAGGTACTCGAGTGCGCGATTATCGGCATGCCAGATAAAAAGTGGGGTGAGCGCCCGCTGGCAATTACGGTGCTGATGCCGGAAGTTGAACCGAGCAAGGAGACCGCGGAAATGCTCCGCGATGAGCTGCGGCCAAAGCTGCCGAAGTGGATGCTGCCGGAATACTGGGCCTTCGTGGACTCAATCGATAAGACCTCAGTGGGCAAGTTCGACAAGAAAGACCTGCGCTCGCACTTGAGCGCAGGTCAGTACAGCATCGTGAAACTGAAAGGGCCGGGCGAAAAGTAGGTGGCAGACTAAGCCACCGGCTCGGCAGCTATCCGCAGTAACGGCTTAGCCGTCGACCACGACCTTAACCGGCTCGCCGATTCCCAGCTCCATGACCTTGATGCCAGCCTCGCGGGCATCGTCCAAGATTTTCTCATCCACTGCAGTAGTTCCCAGAACCATACAGGTCGGGCCAGCACCCGAGAGGAATGCCGCGTAGCCACGGTTGCGCAGGCGGTTGACCCACTCTGCGGTCACCGGCAGCACGTCGGAGCGGTACGGCTGGTGCAGGCGATCTCGCGTTCCCTCCCACAGCAGTTCCGGGTGGGACTGCAGCGCTGCGGTCATAACCGCAGTACGGGAGACATTGAAACGAGCGTCGACATGCGAAACATCGCTCGGCAGCACCTGACGGACCGCATTCGTGGAGGCGTGAAATGCCGGTACGAGTGCGGTCGCCTGAATGGATTCATGCACCGGAATGCTCACTGCTCGGTACTGAGGTGCGGTGCGACCATCGACGGGCTTGTCAGTCCAGCTGACCACTGCTCCGCCGAGGACGGATGCGCCAGCGTTATCCGGGTGGCCCTCGAAGACCGAAGATTCCTGGATTACCTGGTCGTCGGTAAGCGGGAAGCCGGCCAGACCGTTAGCTGCAGCGACACCAGCGACGGCGGCTGCTGCGGAAGAGCCCAGGCCGCGCGACTGCGGGATGGTGTTATGGCAAATAACCTTCAGCCCCGGCGCTTCGACACCTGCGGCACGAAGGCCCGCGCGAATCGCGCGCACTACCAGATTAGACTCGTTGCGCGGCAGGTCGACTTCGCCCTCACCGTGAATCTCAACGACGACACCCGATTCGATGACCTCGACCTCGACAATGTCGTAAAGCGCGACAGCCAACCCCAGGGTGTCGAAGCCCGGGCCCAAGTTCGCTGACGAACCTGCAACCGTGACGGTGACCTTCTGCCCCGGGAAAAGCTCCTGTGCCATTTAGATATCCATTCCTTCGATACGAATGACGTTGTTGACGGCCAAAACCGCGTCGTTGGCGCGCAATTCGTCGACCGTTGCTTCCAAATCCTTCTCCAGCGCCTTGTGGGTCACGATGACCAGGCGAGCGCCGTTTGCGCCCTCTTCCTGGCGAACGGTGCGCAAGGAAATGTTGTGGCCCGCGAAAGTGCGAGCGACATCGGCAAGCACTCCGACGCGATCATCGACGTGCAGGTCGATGTGGTAGCGCGTGCGAACGTCACCGAAGTCGAGGATCGGCAGGTTAGCGTAGGTGGAATCTCCCGGTGCGCGACCACCGTGGACGATGTTGCGAGCAGCTGCAACAAGGTCACCGAGCACTGCAGAGGCGGTCGGGTTACCACCAGCACCGTTGCCGTAGAACATCAGACGACCAGCGGCCTCGGCCTCAATGAAGACAGCGTTGAAGGACTCACGCACAGTTGCCAACGGATGACGACGTGGAATCAGCGCTGGGTACACGCGGGCGGAAATGGACTCCTTGCCATTCTCGTCCGTGACCCGCTCACAGGTAGCCAGCAGCTTAATGGTGCAGTCTGCGCTCTTGGCGGCTGCGATGTCATCAGCGGTGATCTGGGTAATCCCCTCGCAGTGAACGTCATCGGCAGTCACGCGGGTATGGAATGCCAGGCTGGCCAGAATAGCTGCCTTGGAAGCGGCATCGTGACCCTCGACGTCTGCGGTCGGGTCGGCCTCGGCGTAGCCCAGACGGGTGGCCTCTGCCAGCATCTCGTCGTAGTCCGCGCCGGTGGAGTCCATCGCATCGAGGATGAAGTTGGTGGTGCCGTTGACAATGCCCATAACCTTATTGACAGTGTCACCGGCCAGCGAACGGCGCAGCGGGCCGACGACCGGAATAGCTGCAGCCACAGCAGCCTCAAAGAAAAGGTCGACACCTGAGGAATCGGCAGCCTCAGAGAGCTCCTCGCCGTGAGCGGCGACAAGTGCCTTATTGGCCGTCACGACCGACTTGCCCGCACGCAGTGCCTCCAGCACGACGCGGCGTGGGTAATCAATACCACCAATCACCTCGACTACCAGGTCAACGTCATCCCGCTGTACCAGCGAAAAAGCATCGTCGGTAAGAAGCTCCTGGTCCACATTCGGACGCGGCTTGGTCTTGTCGCTCACAGCAATACCAACGACCTCGACCGGGCCGCCGATGCGGCGCTCGAAGTCCTCGGCCTTCTCGTTGAGCAGGCGGTAAACCTCAGTACCGACTGTGCCAAGACCTAAAATAGCGACACCAACTTTGTGGCCCTCGCCCTTTCCAGGATTATTCGTTGCGGCAGTCATCGTGGCGTTTCACACTCCAGGCTTAGTAAGTCTTGTACGGTTTCTCGTCTTAATATCTGGGTCACTTGACCATCGCATACCGACACTACTGGTGGTCGCGTCAGCATGTTGTAGCGGCTGGCCATTGCGTAACAGTATGCCCCAGTCGCAGCCAGCGCGAACAGATCACCCTCGACAATGTCGTCCGGGTAGTTCGCGTCATTAATCAGAATGTCTCCCGATTCACAGTGCTTTCCGACGACACGGGTGGGAATCCTGGAACCTGATACTTCGCGATTAACGACGCGACCATCATAGTTCGAGCCGTAAAGCGCCGGACGAATATTGTCGCTCATTCCACCATCGACCGATACGTAACGACGGGTCATGCCCTCATCGATGGTCACATCCTTCAAAGTGCCCACTTCGTACACCGTGACCATGGACGGGCCAACGATGGCACGACCTGGTTCAACAGCCACTGTCGGAGTTTCAATGCCGATACGCTGCGCAAGCTTGTCCACGGCAGCGAGGATCTCGTCGGCAAGCGGAGCAACGTCAAGGGGCTGCTCGCCTGCGGTGTAGGCAATACCGAAACCGCCACCGAGGTCAAGGGTGTTGAAGTGTTTCGAGATTTCAGTACCGTGGCGTTCGACGAGCTTTTCCACCAGCGAGAACACGCGCTCGGCCGCGAGAATGAAACCGTCGGAATCGACGATCTGGGAGCCGATGTGACAGTGCAGACCAATCAGGCGCAGATTGTCGTCCTCTTCTACGAGGTTGGCAGCTTCCAGCGCCGAACCGGACGCGAGGGAAAAGCCGAACTTCTGATCTTCGTGCGCGGTAGCGATGAACTCGTGGGTGTGTGCTTCCACACCGGGCTTCACGCGGACGAGCACGTCCTGCACCACGCCTGCTTCAGCCGCCACCTGGGACAGGCGACGCAGCTCCGAACGGGAGTCAAGCACAATTTTGCCGACGCCAGCGGAGATAGCATCGCGCAGCTCTGCGGTGGACTTGTTATTGCCGTGGAAGGTCATGTCCTTGGCTGGGAAGCCCGCAGCAAGAGCGATAGCCATCTCGTTGCCCGAGGCGACATCGAGATGCAGCCCCTCCTCCATTACCCAGCGAGCAATGGTCTTCGACAGGAAAGCCTTGGACGCGTAGTGGACATTCTCCGCACCGCGGAAGGCCTTGGCCATCGAACGGCAGCGGGAGCGGAAGTCCTGCTCATCGACGACAAAGACCGGAGTGCCAAATTCTTTGGCAATGTCGACCAGGCTCACGCCGCCAATTTCCACCGAGCCGGGGTTCTCTTCGTCATCGCCCCGACGACGGGCGGTAGTTGGCCAGACATGCGCTGGTAGTTCATTAAATTGGGTGGAATCGGGCCGGGTGTAGCCACCCAGCTCGAAACCATTGCCGTCGATAGGCACGAAACAGCTCTCTTTCTCCGTTACCCGGGCGGAGCAACGGGGTGTAGTTTTACGGGCGCGTTCGACTACATGCGCTCAGGTGCGGTAACACCGAGCAGCTGCAGAGCATTGGCCAGCGTCTGGCGGGTAGCCTCAGCCAGGCCGAGACGAGCACGGTGCAGCTCGGATACCTCTTCGTCGGCCTTAGGCAGAATCTGGCAGGTGTCGTAGAAGCGGTGGAAGACACCGGCGAGCTGCTCAGCGTAACGGGCAATGCGGTGTGGTTCCCGCAGGTCAGCAGCGGACTTGATGATCGCCGGAAACTCACCGATAGTGCGGATGAGCTCACCTTCACGGTCCTCTACCAGCAGGGAGAAGTCGGCATCTTCGCTGGTCACACCGGTCTCTTCGGCACGGCGGCCAATTGAGCACAGACGAGCGTGGCCGTACTGGACGTAGTAGACCGGGTTGTCGCTGGACTGCGAAGCCCACAGCCCCAGGTCAATATCCAGGCTGGAGTCCACGGAGGAACGGATTAGCGAGTAGCGAGCAGCATCGACACCGATTGCCTCGACCAGGTCGTCCAAGGTCACTACTGTGCCCGCGCGCTTGGACATCCGGACAGCCTTGCCGGCGCGAAGCAAGTTGACCATCTGGCCGATGAGCACCTCGACGCCGTCTGCGTTGTAGCCGAGCGCGGCAGCGGAGGCACGCAGACGTGCGATGTAGCCGTGGTGATCGGCACCCAGCATGTAAATGCACAGGTTGTGGCCGCGGTCGAACTTGTTCTTAACGTAGGCGATGTCACCGGCAATGTAGGCTGCATCGCCGTCGGACTTGATGACCACGCGGTCCTTGTCGTCACCGTAATCGGTGGACTTCAGCCACCACGCGCCGTCAGCTTCGTAGAGTTTGCCGTTTTCCTTCAGAGAATTGACGGCTGCTTCCACCTGGCCGGACTCGAACAACGAGTTTTCGTGGAAGTAAACGTCGAAATCAGTGCCGAACTCGTGCAGAGACTCCTTGATGTGCTCGAACATCATGTCCACACCGATGGCGCGGAAGTGCTCCTGGACCTCTTCCTCAGAGCCCTCGAGTGCCTGCGGGTTCTTCTCCAGCACAGCAGCAGCAATGTCTTGGATGTACTCTCCGCCGTAGCCATCCTCCGGGGTCGGCTGGTTCCGAGCGGCGGCAACCAGGGAGTCGGAGAAGCGGTCAATCTGGCGACCGTGGTCATTGAAGTAGTACTCGCGGGTGACCTTGGCGCCCGTGGCGGACAGGACACGACCGAGAGCGTCACCGACTGCTGCCCAGCGGGTACCACCCAGGTGGATCGGCCCGGTCGGATTTGCGGAGACAAACTCCAGGTTCACGTCGAGGTTCGAGTTGAAGTCGGCATGACCCCACTTCTCCCCCGCTGCCAAGACGTCCTCGACGATCTTGCCCTGGGCATCGGAAGCCAGGCGGATGTTAATAAAGCCCGGGCCTGCGATGGTTGCTTCTTCGATACCCTCAGAAGCGCCGAGTGCTGTGGCAATTTCAGTTGCCAAGTCACGCGGCACCATCCCGACACGCTTGCCCAGCTGCATGGCGATATTGGTTGCATAGTCGCCGTGCTCAGGGTTACGCGGACGCTCGACGGTCGGGTTTTCCGGCACGATAGAGACATCAGCATCGTGGGAAGTCAAAACCTCGACGGTGACTTTTCGGACTAGTACAGCAAGATCAGCAGGATTCACGATTGCCTATCCTATTAGGTCAATCGCAGTCGTGGAAACATCAGCCACCAAAAGATTGATTTGAGGGGCATCTGCAGGCCACCGCCTCCGGCTGTCCTGCGCCGCTTTCACGATCCAGCCGAATACATGTTGGGGACAGATTTAATCCGGATCTAGGCGTAGCATTCAGGTAGGAAATTATTGCTTTACCCCTCAACCCTTTTTGGAGCGACTGTGAAAGTAGCACTTTTCGCGACCTGCATCGGGGACATGATGTTTCCAGATGCGGTGCGTGCGACAGCCAGAGTTCTCACGCGCCTAGGATGCGATGTAGTCTTTCCGCCGCAACAAACCTGCTGCGGCCAAATGCACGTCAACACCGGATACCAGAAGGAAATCCTTCCTCAGCTAGACACCTACGCTGATGCTTTTGCGGATTCCTCGATTGACTACGTTGTCGCCCCGTCCGGTTCCTGCGCCGGCGCCGTTCGCCACCAGCATCCGATGATCGCGGGCCGCTACGGTACCCGTGCCCAAACCCATGCGGCACAGGCCTGCGCGAACAAGACGCTGGATCTCTCCGAGTTCATCACCGATGTCGCTGGTGTGACTGACGTCGGTGCTTACTTCCCCCACTCAGTGACCTACCATTCCACTTGCCACAGCTTGCGGGTGCTCAAAGTGGGTGACCGTCCGTGGCGGCTACTCAGTGCAGTCGATGGAATCGATCTGCGCGAGCTGCCCGGCGCGGCGGAGTGCTGCGGTTTCGGCGGCACCTTCTCGGTGAAGAATGCGGAGACTTCCGCTGCAATGGTTGCCGACAAGACAGCCAATATCCGCGCTACGGAAGCGGAGTTCGTCACCGCTGGCGATGCCTCCTGCTTGCTCAATATCGGTGGTGCGCTGCGTCGCCAGGACTCTGGCGTGCATGCCATCCATATGGCTGAGATTCTGGCGTCCACCAAGGAGACCCCGTTTGATGTGCACAACCGTCAAGAAGCTTCCCTGCGAGGTGAGCAGTAATGGTCGCAATTAACGTCGGCATGCCAGCCCTTCCTCCACGCGCGCCGCACAACGTCGGGCATCTGCGCGGTACGCGCGGGTTCACGGCCGCGGCGCACGAGGAACTCAAGAACACTCGCATGCGCGAAAATGTCGGTCATGCCACGCGTTCGATTCGTAAGAAGCGCGCGCATGTCGTAGCGGAGAAGAATGACTGGGAGCAGCTGCGGCTCGCGGGCAGCCATATTAAGCGCGATGTGATGGCGCGTCTGCCAGAACTGCTGGAGCAGTTCGAAGAGTCAGTGACAAATGCCGGCGGTCACGTCCACTGGGCACGGGATGCCGCCGAAGCAAACCGCATCATTACGGATTTGGTGAAAGCGACTGGCGAAGAAAAGGTCGTCAAGATTAAGTCGATGGCCACGCAGGAAATCGGCTTGAACGAAGCGCTTGCCGACGCCGGCATCACCGCCCGCGAAACCGACCTGGCGGAACTCATCGTTCAGCTTGCCGACGACATGCCGAGCCACATCCTGGTTCCTGCTATCCATCGCAATCGCGAGGATATCCGCGAGATCTTCCTCAATGGAATCCCCGGAGTCGACCCGGATTTGAAAGCCAATCCAGCCGATCTGGCCGAGGCATCCCGTAAGTTCCTGCGCGAGCAGTTTATGGAGGCCAAGGTCGCGATTTCCGGTGCCAACTTCGGTGTGGCCGAAACCGGTACGGTGGCCGTCGTCGAGTCAGAGGGCAATGGCCGCATGTGTCTCACGCTGCCGGAGACACTGATTTCGGTGATGGGTATTGAGAAGCTGCTTCCCACTTTCCAGGACTTGGAAGTCTTCTTGCAGCTGCTGCCACGGTCGTCGACAGGCGAGCGTATGAATCCCTACACCTCCCTGTGGACGGGAACCACGGACGGCGACGGCCCGAAGAATTTCCACATTGTGTTGCTGGACAATGGGCGCTCGGCCACCCTTGCAGATCCGATTGGGCGTGAAGCGCTGAAGTGCATTCGCTGCTCGGCATGCCTGAATATCTGCCCGGTGTACGAGCACGTGGGCGGGCACGCTTACGGTTCGGTCTACCCGGGTCCGATTGGTGCAATTTTGTCCCCGCAGCTTACCGGCATGGACTCCTACGATGATCCGAATGCCTCCCTGCCCTATGCATCCTCGCTGTGTGGAGCTTGCTTTGAGGTCTGCCCGGTGCGAATTGACATCCCCGCGGCGCTGCTGGAGCTGCGACACCGTAAGGTCACGGAGCACCGTCCGCCGGTGGAGGGCAAGCTCTTTGCCACGCTCGGGTTCATCATGGGCAATCAGAAGCTGTGGAACATGAGCGCTAAGATGGCCTCCCTCGCCCGCGTACTCGGGTTGAAGGACGGCGAGATTCACGCCCTGCCACTTTTCCTCAGCGGGTGGTCGGATGTGCGTGATACTCCGATTCCGCCGAAGAAGCCGTTCCGCTCACTGTGGGGTTCGGAGGATTTCTCGGCGCAGCTGTCCCGTGAATCGGCAAATCAGGTTCCGACGAAGATTAATGGGCTGTCGGATGGCAACAAGCAGCCCGACACGTCCGGCAAGGAGGCCTAGCGATGTCCCATTCCTCAGCATCCGCGAACATTGCCAAAAGCGAAATCCTCGAGCGTATCCGCAATGCTCAGAAGATCGCCTTCGAAGGCCGTGACTTGGCCTCTGACGCAGGCATCGTCACCGGCGAGCCCGGTACACATTTCAACATCCCCCGCGATTACGAACGCTCCTCCGACCTGACGGCCGAGGAGATCATTTCGCTTGCCGACGAACGCATCGCCGATTACAAAGCCGATGTGCGCCGCTGTGGGAGCTCGGCAACTGAAATCAATGAAGCTGTGAAGAAGGCAATTGCTGATGTCGGGGCTTCATTGATTGGTATTCCCGAAGGCCTAGACCGCGAGTGGGTTGCGGGGTTGGAGTCTGAT